>ODAI012960318.1_pt1 | contig 13164 bp, 14 predicted proteins | sample 1539321 | NCBI WGS metagenome assembly ODAI01 (sample SAMN02144231, study PRJEB22623) | gut metagenome | biome: sheep rumen | host: Ovis aries | place: New Zealand | reverse complement strand
GAGTTATCAGATGGTCAATGCATTAGACATAGACTTAATGGAGGATATCTGCAAAGAGACTGTTGATTATATAATGCAATTGAAACTCAATGATAATACGTTCTTGGATTATTTGAAACGGAATGCCAATTTTGCCAATGATTATGAAGTACTTGTAGCTTTATGTGAACATAATCCAGAATTTGTTCGATGTGATTATTTTAGAGAGAGAAAAAAGCTTATTATAAATGCTTATGTGAAACAAGTAAAGTCTGGCAAACTTATTCAAGAGGCAGATAATCTGGTAATTGTTGGATCGCCTTATGCTATGCTTTTGGCAAGTGTTGGGGATGATGTAAATAAGGATGATACGTTCTTTGTTGAGGACGGAACAATTCAGTGTTATACAGAGCGTTTTGAAGACGGGGAATATTTAGCGGGATTCAGGAATCCTTTTAACAGTAGGAACAATCTGGATTATTTACATAATCATTATGACGAACGGTTTAAAAAATATTTTACATTTGGTAAATTAATTATTGCTTTAAATATGATCGGTACAGATGCACAAGATAGAAATAATGGAAGTGATCAGGATAGTGATAGTTTATACGTTACTAATCAACCCTCTGTAGTAGATAGTGCCAGGCGGTATTATAAAGACTACCCCACCATTGTTAACAATATTCCCAAAGACAAAAACCATTATAATAATACACCACTTGATTTTGCCAGAATAGACAACAATTTAGCTGCCAGCCAGAGAGCAATTGGTGAGAGTAGCAACCTAGCGCAGATAGCATTATCTTATACTTATAATTATGATGACCAACTTTTGTATGATAATGTGTGTATCTTATCGGTCCTCGCACAGTGCGCTATCGATAATGCTAAAAGAAAATTTGATATAGATATTACTGAGGAAATAGCTTTAATCAAACAATCAATGGATATTGATACTAGAGGTTATCCTGCTTTTTGGGGTGTGATTAGAAAGGGATTTGATAAAAAGAAAATTAACAAAAAATTAAAATGTCCTATGAATTATATCTATAAGCTTAAACCAGATTCTTATAACCCTAAAACAAGCACCCTTCCAATTCAGTATTTCTTTGTAAAGCATCCTATAAAAGAACATCATATTATATCCAGAAGGGTTGAAAAATTAATTGAAAGATTCTCATTGCGGTTATTATGGGCTGGAGAATTAAATGATACAGAGGATGATTTGTTCAGTTTATTGGCAGAGGATTTTGATAAAATGATTGAAGAAATACGATCTATTTATATTTCTAGGAATTATTTAGGAATGATGTCTCGTCTAATTGATCGTGCTTTTTTAATAACAAATGGTATACAACAATCTAGATTAGCTGCTAAGACAAATAACAATCGAGCGATATTATTAAAAACCTTATATACTGTCAATCCAGACGCATTTTTGCAATGCTTTGTGGGGAAATAATATGCAACCTATAAATAAGGTATTTTTTAAAAAAATCAATATTTTGTTAGAAAAATGAAGTTAAAATAATTCTCTTCAAGTGATAGATATTTACACAATTAATTTTGTCAATAAAAACCGTAAGATTGACGGTTAAATCAATCTAAGAAATAAAAAGGAGAATCAAAGATATGAATAAGACAGAATTTTACAAGGCAGTAGCTGATAGGACTGGAATGACTCAGAAGGACACTAAGACGGTTTTTGAAACTGCTCAGGACGTTCTTATTGATACACTCAAGGCAGACGATGAAGTTAAGATGTTTGATGGAGTTACTTTCCAGAGAGTGTTTAAAGAAGCGAGACAGTCAAGAAACCCTCGTACAGGCGAAGCTGTTACTGTGGCCGAAAAGTATGTACCAAAGGTCAAACTTGGGAAAGTTTTTAAAGATGCAGTTGCGTAAAGTTTAGTATATTGAACCATGGCCCCTCTCTTACCGTAAACCTTTCAGGGGAGGGGCGCTTTTAATAAGGCTTTTTAGTTCAGTCTGGCAGAACGACTGGCTGTTAACCAGTATGTCCCTGGTTCAAATCCAGGAAAAGCCGCTATCTCCTACGGGAGAAATATTATGAAAGAAAAGGTAATAATATTGATAAAGATTACTCAAGATGAAGCAGATCACATGCGTTCAAAACAATTTGATGGTTTAATTCATATTTCTAGTGCAACTCATAAAGGGAGGGCCAAGAGATATTATATGACCGAAGATAAAAAAGGGTTAAGAGTATTAAAGGATTATAGGGAGAAACGAGTAACTACTACTTACAAATAATTTGATAAGGAAGAAGGTTGTATGTTTGTTAAGTATAATCCCAACCCATTTCAACAAAGAACAGGAGACTGTGTTATAAGAGCAATAACAATAGTTACTGGGAAAAGTTGGGAGCAGGTTTATTTAGAATTGGTTGCACAAGGTTTTGTAATGGCTGCGATGCCATCAGAAAATGATGTATGGGGGACATATTTAGAGCGAATGGGATTTAGTAGACATGTTATCCCAAATACATGTCCTCAGTGTTATACGGTACGTGATTTTGCATATGATCATCCTCGTGGGGAATATGTACTTGGTACTGGCACTCACGTAATTGCTGTAATAGATGGTGATTATTATGATAGTTGGGACTCTGGTTCAGAGGTCCCAATTTTTTATTGGAGGTAAATGTGTATGGCTGTAAATACTTATAACGGATATCAAACACAGACAGGTATTCAAGGAAATAATTGGGGGAATAATTACAACGGTAATTATACTGGCGCTCCTATTAATGCACCAATTAATCCTCCGCCAGTCAACATTGGCTTTGTGCAAGGAAAAGTTGGAGCAAGCACTTATCCCATGATGTCATCTAATACAACTGTATATTTATTTGATGTACAGGATCAGACAAAGTTTTATGTAAAGTCTACAGATGCTTTTGGTATGGCAATGCCATTGAGGGAATTTAAGTATGAAGAAATTGTTCAACCTCAAACAACTGCACCAATTGTCCCAGCCTCACCAATGCCAGAGGAGCGAGTTGATACTGGAGTAACCAAAGAAGAATTTGATGAATTGAAAGCACAATTGGCTGCGCTAACTCAGAGTTTACAAAGACAGCCACAACAGAATAAACCTCGGAAGGAGAATAAATAATGTTTAATCCTTCAATGAACAATAATATGATGAATAATTTCAGTAATATGATGAATATGATGCAGCAGTTTAATCAGTTTAGAAATAGTTTTCAAGGAGATCCGAAACAGCAAGTGCAGAACCTTCTTAATTCGGGTCAGATGAGCCAGAATCAATATACTCAATTATTGCAAATGGCTCAACAATTTAGTCAGATGATGCCAAAGTAATATCAAAAGACAAACAGGAACAACAAAGAATAATCAAAGGAATAACCAAGATATATAAATCAAATTAAATATAACCAAGCGCTAGGTTTATATATGGTAACTAATGTTGATTTATTTCTTTGAAAGGAGACTGTATATGTCTTTAGTATCTGATTCTATGGGGCCTGCTGATATCGCGGCAGTAACGGGTAATTATGGTGGTAACAACGGTTTTGGTGATGGATCCGTTTGGATTTGGGTACTTTTCTTATTTGCTCTGATGGGCGGATGGGGAAACAATAATGGTAATAATGGTGGCATTGATTATATTACTTATCCTTTTATGGGCAACACTATGCAGAGTGGATTTGATCAAGCCGCTGTCATGGCCGGAATTAACGGAATTACCACTGGATTAACCAATGGTTTTGCTAATGCAGAGGTTAGCCGTTGTAATGGACAGACCAATGTTCTTCAGGCTCTGAATAATAATCAGGCAAATCTGACTAGCCAGTTAAATACGATTGCTATGAATCAGCAAAACTGCTGTTGTGAAAACAGGGCAGCCACAGCTGAGACTAAATACGTTGTTTCAAATGAGGCAGCAGCAACAAGATCTAATACCGATGCTAAAGTGCAAATGGTAATGGATAAACTCTGCCAGCTTGAACTTGATGGTGTAAAACAGAATTACGAAAATCGTATTGCTGACATGCAACAGAATTTCAATAATACGATTACTGGTATGCAGAATCAGATCGATGCATTGCGCGGTCAGGTCAGCAATGCTAGATTCGATGCTTCTCAGAATGCTCAGACAGCTGCTATTGAGGCTGGTCAAAGATTGTTAGCGAACGAAGTTGAACAGTATGTTCTGCCGACAGCTCGTCCTGCCTATATTGTTCCCAACCCTAACTGCTGCGGACAGCAGAATTATTTCGGATACGGTTGTGGATGCGGAAACTGAAAAAAGAGAGGTAAGTGCATATGTCAGAATATAGTGCAAATGCCTTTCAGACGGTAGCAGCAAATCAGGGTATATTATATACTAATGCACCAGATCCGTGTGATAAAGGCTTAATCATACATAGAGATGGTTCAGGTATTTTTACTTTAAAGGGTATCATTCCTAATAATAATCAGTGTTCATGCAGATGTAACAGAAATGAAGTCGCAAGATATATGGTAACTTATGGAGCTAACATTCAGATTCCGACAGGAGGGACCGTTGGAGAAATATCTTTGGCGTTAGCTCTGGATGGCGAAGTCCTTCCTGAAAGCACCGTTCGTGTTACGCCAGCTGCGGTAGAGCAGTTTCAGAGCGTAAGCAGGACAATAAGTGTTCCCATTCCTCGTGGATGCTGTGAGAATGTAACAGTTGAAAACACTAGCACACAAGCAATTGGCGTACAAGAAGCTAATATAGTCTTCTCTCGTCCTGACTTGTATGTGACTCGATGAGAGGAGGCATTATGGGTAGAGATTTTGAAGAGTTAAAATATAGGCTGTGTGACGAGTTGTTAGAATATGAAAATAAATCCAGATGGACTGAAAAGGATGTAATGAACATCTATTTTCTTGCTCATGCCAAAGAGAGTTTAATGCAGGCCGATAATATGGAAGAAGAATATTCCAGTAATCGTAGTTATAGAAGTTATGACAGAGGCGGTAACAATAGTTACAGGCGCGGTAGAAGTTATGATCGTTATTATATGATGGATACGGATGATGATCGTAGTCATGGTCGCTATTATGATGATAGAAATTCGTATAGAGATCGTGGTCGTAGCTATGATGATGGTATGGAAGAAATGGAAGATGAATTGGAAAAAATGATGAATCAGGCCACGGACGCGGAAACCAAAGAAGCCATTAAGAAAACAATGGCTCACATGAAAAAAATGAATAAATGATATTAATTAATGGAGAGTGGTTGTCCCACTCTCCTATTTTTTTAGGAGGAATAAAATGGAAGCTAAAAGAACTATTAAAACAGATATTAAATTTAAGGATATTAAAATTGAAAATCAGAGAGTAATTGATTTTGAGACAGGCGAAGAAATTAATCTAATTGCAAATCTTGCAGAGGTCTATGGAGATGAACCGTTCTCACTCGCCTGTACAACTAAATTAGAAGAAATAATCGAACTGGAAAGTAACGATTTTGATTAATATAGATGAAGATAAGGAGAATTCATTTTGAACGTAGAAAACGAATTAAAATTAATTGGATTAACTCCTGAAGATTATGAAAACTTTTTACAAGATTGCGGAGATAAAATTAATGGTGTCAGCGATTTAGATTGGAGCGAGATAATTGAGAAATATAATCTTCCTTATGACCGCAGACGTATATCAGAGTCTATGGGTCGCAATATACTGGGCGGGAACTTTGTTAGAGAGTTTTATAAGAACAAAGTTATAGGTAAATCTTCTGATGAGGTTATTAAAGAACTTGTTACTAAAGAGCAGGAAATATATAAAGCCAAAAGAAAGCTCCAAGATGAACGGAATGAGTTAAACAAGCTTCTTCGCGATGAGGCAAGGCACGAAGAGAATATCAGGATCATTGAAGAACGGATTGAGCAGATTGGTAAAGAGAGATATCCATTTTCAATGAATTCTGTAAGCTATCTTTACTCTTCTTCCTCAGAGAATCAGAATACAATGATTGTTTGTTTATCTGATTTACATCTTGGATTGGAAACGCCTACTTATAATATTGAGATAGCTAAGGAACGGCTGAGTAAATATATTAAAGAAATTAAAAACCTTGCCGAAATTTACAGTGCAAAAAAGTGTGTATGTGTGGCTTTAGGTGATTTAGTATCAGGCATTATTCATTTGACCATTCAAATCGTTAATAGGGAAAATGCGGTAGATCAGACAATGACAGCCTGTGAATTAATAGCTGATTTCTTATATAAACTTGGTGGCATCTTTGAACAGATTGAATTTTATAGCGTACCAGGGAATCATAGTAGAATAGAGAAGAATGCAGATGATTCGCTATTGGGTGAGAAGTTAGATAATCTCGTGCCGTGGTTTTTAAGCCATATATTTGCTCATCAAGAGAAATATTATATAGGAAGAGACGAAGCTAAAAACACTTATACTGAATTTTCTATTGGGAATAAGAATTATCTTATTGTCCATGGGGATTGGGATGGTATTTCTGATACAAGTATACAGAAATTATGTGCATATCTTGGATACTTCCCATATGCAATTTTAATGGGGCATATGCATCATCCTGCAATGAATGATGTTAGCGGAGTAAAGGTTATACAGAGCGGATCGCTGTTTGATGGCGATGAATTTACGGAACGTAAACGCCTTAGAGGGAAAGCATCACAGACTGTTGTGATTTGTGATGATAATAAGATAAAGGCTATTTGTCCCATTGAACTTTCATGATAATAAGAACCCTACACGCCTCTTAACAATGCGGACCAAGTAGCGGGCTTTTAAGAGAGTGGTCCTGCTTTAGTGGACGATTTAAATCTTCTCTCTGTAGAGCGCGGAGAGTTTAATAAACAGAAAGCTCAATTGATGAAAATAAGAGCAGCTTGAAAAACTGCTCTTATTTTATGTCTTACTGGTGTTAATGGTTAGCACTCCAGTCTTCCAAACTGGCGGTATCAGTTCGAGTCTGATGTGAGACTTTCTTGATTGAAGGAATAAAGAGGAAAAAGGAGGTGGTCATTTGGCTACCAAAGCAAAATCCAAAGGTTCTAAAGGAAAGGCAACAAAAATGCAGCCTTTGACAGTGGATAAAATGACCGCTGCCGAAGCTCGTGCAAGAGTTGTTGAACTTGAAGAAGAATTAGAAAATGAAAAAGGAAAGTTGTGGTGTCATCTTTGTGGCAAGAAGAAACCCGCAGATAGGTTTTATATTGACACGGATCCTCGGTCGCAAAGTGGTTATACTGCAATTTGTAAAGATTGTGCTAGGCGACTCGCTATGAGAGTCGATTTAAATAATGAAGAACATGAACCAACCAAGGAGTCATGTAAAGAGGCTCTTTTTTATTTGAACCGTGCATTTACTGACAAATTGTGGGATGCGAGTATTGCAGAAAGTACTAATGAAGCATTAGGAAACACGAAAAATAATGTTTGGACTTCATTAGTTAAAAATTCTGCTCTTCCGCAACAAGCTGGACTTGGTTGGCGGGATTCAGATATGTTTAAAGAGCATATTGTTTATGAAGATGAGAAAACTGCTGAAGATGTAATAAAGGGGCGTGAGGATCAGGATACCTATTCTGATTTTCTAAAGAATAAAGCAGATGTGGTCAGATTACTTTCTTATGATCCGTTTGAAGATGAATCTATTTCTGATCAACCTTTTTTATACTCGCAGTTATTGGGATTATTAGATGCTGATGAAAGCGGAAATGACGATATGATGCGGACTGCTAGTTGCATAGCGATAGTACGCAACTTTCTTCAGCAACAAAAAATAGATAATAGTATTGCAACACTTACTGGGGATAGAAATCAGACAGCTAATAATTCTGCCACAGTAAAAAGTTTACAGGAAAGTAAGGCTAAAATTGTTGCCCAGATAAAAGATTTAGCTGCTGAAAGCTGTATCAGTTTAAAGAATAGTAAAAATGCCAAGAAAGGTGAGAACACTTGGACTGGTAAAATCAAAAAAATACGAGATTTGAATTTAAGGTCTGCACATGTTAATGGCTTTGATATTCAAACTTGTCGAGGGATGCAACAGGTTCAAGAATTAAGTGATGCATCTATTATGAAGCAGTTGGCATTAGACGAATCAGAATGGTCTGATATGGTTGCTGAAATGCGAGAAGTTATTGTTAATCTTCGCAATGAAAAAGATCAGTATAAAGAAATTAATAGAATTCTGCTTCAGGAAAATTTAGATTTAAAAGACTATCTGGAAGAGAACAATATGCAGCCAGATAAGCAGTATACCAATTTAAAAGAGATTTATTCAATCTTTGCTGCTGCTGAAGATGAGGAGGTGTCTGAGGATGCTGACTCAAAATAATATATGGGTTCCTGATGATTATGATAAAGATTTCTATAAAGACTACGGTGTATTTGTGAAACCGATTAATTATCCTTTATCTCAACGGAAAATTGACGGTCTATTGGAAATAGCTGAAATGCAAAAATATTTCCAGTGTAACCCTGTCCAGATGATTGACATTATGTTCAATATTGAATTGTTGGATGGGCAGGCATTAATGGTACAAAGATCGTGGTTCTGTCCTAATGTACTGTATGTATGTACCAGATCCTATGGGAAATCCACAGTTATTGATTTAGAAACAATGGCTAAGGATATGGCGTTTTGTAATGTATGGACGTATATAGCTAGTGGTACGGGTGGACAGGCAGAACAAACGTTTACCACTCTGGAAAAACTCGCCAATGATAATATCGATACCTTTAGTGGCTCAACTGGATATATCTTTAAAGATGAAGTGGAAATTAAGAATGCATCTGGTGACGGTTTTAGTCACTCATCAAATGGTTTTTCTTATAACTTATACAATGGTTCGCAGACAGTCACATTAAATAGTAACGTAGATGCCAAGCGTGGCGCTCGTGGTACTGTTATATTTGATGAATGTGGTTTTTTGTCAAGCGAAATGTTAGCTGTTTATGGTGCTTTTGCTGTAACTAATAAGAGTTTAAAAACTGGCAAAGATTCGTCTGGAAAATCTATTGATCCTGTAAGACAGAGAACTTTTGCGACAAATCTTCCATATCAAAAATTTTATATATCATCTGCATCAAGTACGGATACAGAATTTTATAAGTTATATAGGGACTTTTCAAAACAGCAAATTATGGGCAATAGGGATTTTGCTGTTTTACATATAGATTGTGAACAGGCTTTTAAGCCTACGTTACATGGTGAATTGATTGCTCCTCTTCTTTCTCGGTCTACTGTTGAGTCTGAGATGCGAAGAAACCCAGAAAAGGCTAGGCGTGAGTATTATTGTATTTTTACTACAGATTTGGGTGCAGATGCTATTATCCGTAGAGGAACAATTACTAGAAACGAGGAAACCCGTAGACCTTTATTATCTAACGATACTGGTGACAAAAAGTTTGTAATTGCTTATGACCCCGCACGGTCCAGAGATAATAGTGTCATATCCGTAGGTGAAATTTATCATGATACGGATGTTAATGGTGACGATGACATAAAAATGCGGATATGTAATTGTGTTAATCTTATGGATATAGGCAAAAAGATAAAATCTCCTATGCAGACTCCAGATCAAATAAAATATTTAAAAGAATTGATTCTTGAATATAATGCTGGCTTAGATGCGTATGGGAATATTATTGGAATTTATATTGATGCAGGATCTGGTGGAGGCGGCGTTAATATTGCTGATTTCTTGATGGAAGACTGGGCAGATAAATCGGGAAAACTACATAGAGGACTAATTGATAAAGATTATTCTGCTGAGTATGTAAAGAGATTTCCAAACGCTGTTAATAAATTACATTTGATGTCTCCCACAGCCTTTAAATCAGAAATGGCTGAAGCATTAATTGAACTAACAAATCAAAATAAGATTAGTTTTACTGCTCCATATGACAATAAAGGATATTTGACGGTTTTTGATGTCGATGAAGAAAAATTGGAAAAAGCAAAAGCCGATATCAAGAAAAAACTCAAAAAGAAAAAATTGAGTAAAGAACAGTTTGAAGAACAATTTGAAGCAGAGTTGTCTAAAGTTCAGTCTGTGTCTACAAGAACCATTAAGCTTGATTGGCAAGAAGAATTAGCTTTGGCTAATATTGATGCCATGAAAGAAGAAATAGTAAATATTGTGCGTAAGAAGCGAGATTCTGGAAGAGACTCATTTGATCTTGCACCAGAAAAGGCAGGAAAATTGCATGACGATAGATTCTATACAGCCTGTCTGCTTGCCTATGCTCTTCAGCAAGAGCGTAGAAAGCATCTTACTCAAAAGCGTACCACCACTAATAATAAATCATTACTTGATTCTTTGATCATTAGGCCAATGAAAAGAGAATCAAGTTGGACATAAAACAAATAGAAACTAGGAGGTGTCTATGGCGAAAGAAAACACTTCTCCGAAGAAAGCCTCGGCATCTTCGGCAACCAATAATGGAAAGAAACTGACTGTGGCTCAACAGAAAGAGTTAATTCAAAAATATGAGTCGCAGCTTGCGAAATATGACGAAGCTCATAAAGAGGCTGTTCGTTTAAGAGATATTAACCAAACTCAAACTAAAAGCATTAGTGTCTTTAATAAAGAGTTGCTTAGGCAGTATATGCGAAACCTTGGTGCAAATGAACAGAACCTTCGTAATCTTTCGTGGTATCTTTTTTATAGGTCTATGACTTATATGAGGCTTTGTCATTTTTATGCAAATATGTTTTATCTCAATGCTCGGTCTATAATACCGAAGTATGATTTGATTAAAATTCCTGATCCTCAAAAAACTCTTAAATCTTATCAGGACACTCTTGATTGGGTTGAAAGAATGCATTTGCAACAGGAATTTTATAGTATTTATCTTACTTGTTTTGTTCAAGATGTGTTTTATGGAATATATCTTATAGACGAAACAGGGGTGTTTATTTGGCAAATTCCTGCCAACTACGCAAGAATTGATGGGAAATATATGACTGGAGATTTTGCTATTAGTATGGACATGACTTATCTTCGCTCTCGTCAGGAATTAATTGAATATATTCCTGAACCATTTGATGCGATGTATAAGGAATATATAAGAACAAATCAAAAATGGCAACCTGTACCAGATGAATACGCTATCTGTCTTAAATACAGATACGAAGATTACGAAACGGTTCTTCCACCTTTCTTAGCAGCGTTCAATGCCCTAATCAATTTAGCAGATCTGGAAGACATTCAGGCAATTGCTGATGAACAGGAAATTTATAAGATGATCTGGCTTCAGATGGAAACGATTGGTGAAGATGTTGATGACTGGAAAGTTAATCCAGAATTGATGCTTGCTTATTTTCAGAGAATGATTAATGAAGCATTACCAGATTATATTAGTGCCGCTATTGTACCAGGGAAGTTAAATTCAATTGGCTTTGAGGACCAGACAGCGGGAGATACAACTAAAGTATCTAATGCGACTAAAACTGTGTTAAATACTACAGGTGGCGCAGAGATTCTAAATGGAGAAACAATTTCTGGCGCAGAGGCATTTAGATATTCTCAGGTGGCAAATACAGAATTTGCAATTTCTTCTCTTCTTCCTCAGACGCAAGCATTTGTGAATAGACAACTTGGGTATTTATGCAGTAATCCTTGTTTGGTTAAATTTATGCCTGTCTCTGTTTACACAAGACAGCAGTATAAAGAAGACATGCTTAAAGCCGCACAGTATTCATTACCGACTAAGTTAGCTTATATGACACTTAACGGTTTTAGTGAGTTGGATACTCTTGGACTTTCCTTCTTGGAAAACGAGGTTCTCAAGCTTCAAGATATTATGGTGTATCCGCTTAATTCTTCTTTCACCAATTCTGGCATTGTTACTGACGGTACGGATCCTGTTACTGGTGGCAGGCCAACTTCTATAGAACCGACAGATAATGGAGATGCTAGTGCAGAGTCTCGTGATAAATCTAATGGATAAGAGGGATAATTATGAAGCAAAAATTATTTATATTTACTTCATCTCAAGAGTCTGCGGACGCACTAATAAAAATGGGATTTGTTCTTGTTAAACATGATGAGAATGGATACACGTTTATAAATGACAAACGTAAGACTTTTGGAGTTTTGGATAAAACAGTATATACAAATAAATTGGATTTTGATTAATTACCTATTCTCCTCTCCTATTGAGGAGTTTTATTTTTAGGGGAAAGGAGGTTGATATGGTTAATAAGAAGCAACGAATAATGACTGTTGAAGAACTGTGCAGATTTTGTGCCGAGCAGAACTTTGCAAAATTTGATTCTACTGAATCTGGTTATCAGCTTTATGTAAGCACTCCTGCTCAATTTGAAGTATCTGAGTCTGAAGATGAATATACGTTGTTTGCAAATATTAAAGCGTTTCATACTAACAATAATAGAAATAAATCTTCTGTGACGAAAAAGGCAATGGAAAAAAGTTTATCTGGATTTAAGTATAAGCCTATTCTTTGTAATTATCAGACTGTAACTTTAGAAGATGGTACGGAAGCGTTAGATTTTACAGCACACGATATGGAAATTGATGAAGATGGAAATCCTATCTATCTTGAAAAGCAGGTAGGATGCATTACGGCTGATAAGCCTGAAATGCGGTATGACGAAAAAACAGATAGATATTATGCTTATGCTAAAGGTGCTATTCCTAGAGAATATACTCCTGCTGCTGAAATCATTGAGCGTAGAGGTGGCACAGATGTATCTGCTGAGTTGTTTGTAAATAAAATGTCTTATGATGCAAAAAAGAAAGAACTGTTGCTTGAAGACATTGAATTAGGGGCAATTACGCTTTTGGGTAGTGATCGTACCCCTGGCATGGAAGGGGCGCATTTACAAATTGAAGATTTTGCTGTTAATGAAAAAGATTCATATGAGCAAAATGATAAATTGATTGAAACTCTTAATGCATTAAACAAGACGCTTGAGAGCTTTAATATAAATAATGCTGAAAGAAAGGAGGAAAAGCCAATGGACAAGTTTACTGAACTTCTTGAGAAGTATGGCAAAACTGCTGAAGATGTAACTTTTGCTTATGAGGGCATGTCTGATGAGGAGTTGGAAACCGCCTTTAAAGAAGCATTTGAAGAAGAAGTGGTTGATGAGCCCGAAAGGGTTGACGAGGAATCTGATTCAGAGAATGAAGATATTGCT
>ODAI012059464.1_pt1 | contig 13164 bp, 16 predicted proteins | sample 1539321 | NCBI WGS metagenome assembly ODAI01 (sample SAMN02144231, study PRJEB22623) | gut metagenome | biome: sheep rumen | host: Ovis aries | place: New Zealand | reverse complement strand
TCCACTGCGAGCAGGTCAAGTACATTATCCGGCAGACTGTCAATGCTTGCGTATACGAGCGCGCGCTCCCTATACTCGAGTACCTTGAGCATGCCCTGCTTGATGGCATAGCTGAGTGCCTGCACCTCCGGATCCGCGCGATAGTTCGGCCCCAGGAGATTGGCAAGCTCTCCGTTGATATACTTAATCACTTTCGAGCCCTCCATATGTCACCGACACCGTACCACATATTGGGAGCTGTCCCTGCGTGATGGCCGTATACGTCGGGGAGGTAATTACAGCGCGTTTTATGCCGGCGGCCTTAAGCCGACCAAGAAGCTCGTCCGGGTTAATGTCTCTCCCGATCAGGGCGCGCTGCCATGCCTTATACTCTTCTACTGCCTGAGCAACAGCCGCATGTATCGCGGCAACAGACGCCTGATTCGATCGGCTGATGTAGTACGTGAGGGTGATGTTATACGATACGGCCTCAGGAGCTTCAACAACAACATAATCGGTCAGAGGCTTGCGTTCATCGGCCGACAGATATGCGAGCATGCCAGAAATATCGTCGGCGGTGGGGATCTCGCCGCCGTCCAGTGTAAATACGACCTTGACCGTTCCCGCGCTGGGACTTGTCACTTCCACATCATCCACTGCAGTGGAGTAGTTTTTGGCATGATAGCGGTATGCTCCGGCCGGGCCGGCAACGCTGTAACCTGTAGGTGCCAGGAATACGCGCTCTGCCAGCTCCTCGTCTGACTCAGTATCTGAGCCACCCTTACTCGTTGTCGTGTTGACAACCGAGCTGATAAAAGCAATCGGATCAGCGAGCAGATTAATCTCACCAGGGACAAAACCGTTGCCGGCTTCACCAGCTTCCGTACACATCATGGTGATCGTCTTCTCCGTCTCGCCCGCGGGGATCTCCGTATCTTCCATTACCTCAAAGTACGTGGTATTGTCGGGCGTGACCCTTGCGCCAGCGGGAATCTCCGTCGGAGCTTCGCGAGCTTCCTCGAGGGACCACAGAACTGATACCGTTGCTTTTGACGCGGAGAGGGGCGTAATGCCCTTGAGCGCCGCAAGCTGTACAAGATAATCCCCATATGAATATTTCAAGAAATTCATTTTTCCGGCCTTGTCAATCTGGACAAGCCCCTGGTACAGGTACTGCGCCACTGCGAGCAGGATGATCCTGTTTGGATCTCCGTTCTCGAGGCGGATGCTCTCACCGGTTGCTTCCCTGTATTTCTCCGTAAATGATGCGATCAGGAGATTCTGCAGGTCTTCCAGTGATATATCGTCAATAAAAGAGATGTCTGGCAGATTATAGATGGCGTCCATTACGCTACTCATTATCCTCATCCTCCTCGTCTTCGCTTGCGTTCCGGGCCGGTCCGATACGGATCACGGCAGACAGCTGCCCGTCAGGCGTTGCTTCGCACTCCACACTGATGATATCCGCCCTGGACTCGTAAAGAGGCAGCTTCTCTGCCAGGTCAAGGGCGATCATGTTTTTTGCCATTGGCGCGGGAAGATCTACACAGCTCCAATCGAGCCCGTACCTGCGGTCTCCCGCACAAGACCCCTCGGGAGTCGCGAGGAGCACAGAGATATTCCGGCCGATCTCCGCTACAGTATCATTGTTGTAGCCGTCAAAGCCTACAAGCTTTATCTTTGTCCGCATTATCTAACGCACTCCTCCAAAGTAACCGAAATAGTTGCCCTCACAAGTTCGCCCTTGTTCCACACTTCATCCCACGTCTGCGATGTTTTTACGATCGTCATTTTGTTTTTGCAAAGCTTTGTCCCGTTAATGATCAGATAATCCGATTTGCCTTTATCGCGGTATGCAGCAATATCAGATAGTGTTTTAAGCGGCTTTACTCCATGTCTGGCGTCAAGGATCATGTCAAAGGTGATGGTCTCTGTATCGGGCCCCAGGAACTGCTTTCTGGGTTTCCTCCCGACAAGGGCGTGTTCTTTCCATCTGGCTTCGCTTTCATGTTTAAGGTCCGAAAACGTAAGCATTTTGGAACTGGACACTGAAAAAGAGATCAGCTTTCCAAACGTTCCGAATGGCGTGACGGTCGCTTTTTTCTTCTTGGTTGTCTTTTTCGCAGTGGTCTTTTTTACTGTCTTCTTTTTGGCTGTTGTTGTCCGGGTGTTCGCTCCGGTGGTTTTTTTGCCGTTTTTCGTCGTTGTGGCCATTACGCACCTCCGATCGCCGCTATTATATCTGCGACGCTGATCTCGCCCGCGGAAGTATGGAAGATGATCTTGTCAGCCTTTAGCACCATCTCGCCGGTCTCTGCGTCGTGCTGCATATATGCCTTGCCGGGGATATTGCTCAGATCCTTATAAAAAACATCCTTGCCAGTTACCGGAGGCGTATACGCACCACCGTCCCAGTACGGGCCGATAGCAACGCCTACCTCATTCCCGGTGCTCAGATGGAGCACGGCCACTCTCTGCTCGAGCCTGGGCATGTGATACTCGCCGCCCAGCTGCAGGTATGGCATGGTCTGCGTGGTATCCCCGCGCCCCGGGTAGGTGACGGAGATCCTGCCGCTCTCGTAATCAATTTTTGAAACAATGCCAATCCTGAACACTTCCATCTGTACGCCTCATTTCTTAGCCCGGTGCATTTCCAGGGAGACCGAGTAGCCGTCACTGGCTGATATCGTATGCGTGGCTTTATCAATAAACCACCGCCCGCTCATGACGGATGCCCCCTTGAGCATGATCACAGAAGCCGCCCAAAGCTTCTTGCCTGCAGCCGATACTGTTATCTTTAGGGTTTCGGCTTTCCGGTTCTCTTCCTTCAGCTTCGACCGCGCCTTGCGGTCTGCTTCAGACCGGGTATTTGCCACATCGGAGATATTGAGCATCCTCTTTGCGCTTCCGATCGTCAGCGTTTTCTCGTCATTCTCCCCGACCTTGTACTTGATCTTGGCGCCGGTATAGGTGCCGACCAGAGTCGAGTTATAGCTTCCGTCTATCACGTCCGCGTAATTGATCGTTGCAACAGCCGGTTTTTTCTCAAAAAGAGCAATGTCATAGATCACGATCTTCCCGCGGTATACCTTAAGCGCAAAGCCGTAATCATCGCAGATGGAGTTCAGGAAAGAACAGTCGTCCGCGTCACTCTGTTCGGCCTTGGAGATCTTTACCTGCGGACCGGAATATGACAGCTTCATTCTGTGCTTCTTCGCGATCTGGCGGGCAATCTCGCGGATCGTGATATTGCTCCATGTCTTGTTGTTCTGCGTAGCGCGGAAAGAGCTGTTTTCCGGAACGCTAACTCCGCTGATCGTTGCAGTTCCGGCTTCAGGGAAGTCGAAGTTGCGGTTATCACAGCAGAAGGTCCCACAGCTGATAATGTAGGTCTTGCCGGCCGTTGCCCAGTTCTGTGCCTTGATCGTCGCACTGAGCGTATCGCCTTTAAGCGGCAGCCGCTTGCCCATCCAGATCTTGTCTGCGTTACAGAGAGTGATGTCAACGCTGTCGGATTCGCCGGATGCCATATCGGTGTAAGTAAAGCTCTCGATATTATCGGCGAGCACAGAGGCATTAAATGTTTTTTTGGCTTTGTGGGATTTGTAGCTTATGCTCGGCCATGCCTGCAGAGGCAGGTCCTTATTCCCTTTTTTGATCGTGATCTTGCCCATTTAAGCCTCCGCTACTCGTATGGATCCTCACCCTCGGTAAGATCTTCACCCTCGTCATCATCGGCCCATGGTGGTTCGTCTCCATCGATCTGTTCTACAAGCTCAGGCGTATACAGCACATCTCCTGCTGAAAAGATAAGGGTGTCGATCATGTCATAGTTAAGATGCATCAAAGGGCCGGCATAGGACTCATCGCCGTACACTTCGTAGGCAACTTCGTCCCATGTCTGCCCCTGCCGGGTAACATAATAATCATTGTTCTTTACCATATCTTACCCCGCTTAAAACTTCTTGCGCCTATTGTCCCGCTCGTAGCGCTCCATGAACTTCTTAAACTCCTCGAAGGATGCACGGCCTGCGGCCTCTGCATCTTCCCTGGTAGCCGAACCGTACAAGTTGTAGGTGGGGTTAAAATAGATCGCTCCACCGCCCGCTCCCGCGCCTGCAGGCTCAGGAGACTGCTGTCCGCGGCCCATGTTCTGGATCCTGCTGAGCAGTGTATCGACTGTGCCCGTGCGCCCCTGCAGGATCTCGAGCAGGATGCTCCGCATCTTATCCCACAGAGTGTCCAGGGGTAGTATCGCCTCCGGACCTGCCTCGCCTACGACATGAGCGCCGCCGGTAAGGCTCTGCAGGAGTGTCGCCCTGTCAAAGATACCGCCGAGTGCGTGATAGCTGACTGAGAACGTAGGATAGCTGACTGTCTGGGTCCCGACTGTCTTGGATGCGCTGCCTACCGTGATATGCGGCACCTTCGGCTTGGGGATCTTGATCGTCATGTTTTCAAATGCGCTCTTAACAGCTGATGCTGCGGCTTTTGCCTGGCTGGAGCATGTACTCTTAATGGAGTGCATTGCACTGCTCGCACTGCTCTTCGCCCTGGAAAATCCGCTCGAGATAGCGCTTGCGACACCATTGGCGAGGCTCCTGGCCGCACCGACTACGGAGCCCCTGCCCGCATTAATCGCGGATGTGAGCCCCTGCGTGAGGGCATTGCCGCCTGCCGTACCGACCGGTCTCATGTAGCTTGCCATGGAGCCGGCATTAGCGCCTACGCTCGACGGATTAAACTGGTACGATGATATGCTCGAGGAAAGTGCTCCGGTAAATGCAGATCCGCCGGAATTGCCTGCCGTAGTCATCGCAGTATTAACACTCGATGTATCGATGTTAGCCGCGGACATTAGGTTAAAGCTTGACGCACCCAGGGACGCAGACAAAGCGGTCGTAAACGCCTCACCGCCTGCCGTACCTGCCTGTGTCATGGCAGCTGTCAGGGAACTGCTGTCAATGCCTATGCTTGATGTGTCGATGCTGTAGTTGGACATACTGCCGTCAAGGCTCGACGTAAAGGCGGATCCACCGTCTGATGCTGCTGTTTGAAGCTCGGAGATGAAACCTGTTGCATTGAGTCCGATGCTTGAAGGGTCGAAGGTGTATCCGGCAAAACTGCTTTCAAGGCCGGTGGTAAACGCCGCGCCTCCCTCGCCGCCTGCAGCCTGGAAAGGCTCTCCGACGCCCGCCAGATTGATTCCGGAGGTGTCGAAGCTGTAACCAAGCAAGCTGGAATCGAGACCCGTTGTGAAGGCCGTGCCGCCTGCGTCTCCCGCAGTGCCCATCATGGTCGCAAAAGCAGGCCCGTCAATACCAAGATTGGATGTATCAAACTGATAGCCGGCAAGATTTGCATTTATGCCGTTTGTAAAAGCTGTTGCGCCATTGGTGCCGGCCTGCTGCCATACGCTCAGGCCGATGCCGGATGTAGTTCCATTGACTGCCGCCTGAGTAGCCGCTCCGATCTGAGGAGCGCCACTCTGGAATCCTGCAGCGTATGCCGCAGCTCCCTGTACGCCTGCGCTTGTGTAGCTTGACGTGGATGGCATTGTAGGTGCTTCGGGAGTGGACCCAGATGATTTCTCATCACCCTTGTCCCCGCCTCCAGTGACGGCACCCTTGACGGCATCCCAGATGCCTTTTGCGCCGCCCTTGATTCCATCGCCTATTGACTTAACAATATCAGAGCCAACTTTTATCCAGTCGGTATTCATGATCATATCGACGAGCATGCCGAACAGCTGAGGCACCATGCCGAGCAGTGTGCCGATGCCGGAAATGAGGCCCATACCAATCGCGGCAATGACCTGTACGCCGGTCTGGATGATCATGGGCAGGTTAGTGATAAAGCCCTGTGCCAGTGTCCCAATGATCTGTACAGCGCCCGATGCAAGAGCAGGAAGCGCTGCAACAATACCCTGTATCAGGGAAACAATAATCTGGCCGGCAATCGACAGGATCATCGGAAGGGCTGAGATAAAGCCCTGCGCAAAACCCAAGATCGCTTGTATCGCGCCCTGAGCCATGACGGGCAGGTTCTGTGCGATACCCTGGGCGAGCCCGAGCAGTAACTGCATTCCGGACACAAGGATCAGCGGGAGCGCCTGCAGTATGCCGGTCGCAAAACCGCCGATACACTGTATTGCACTGCTGATCAGCATGGGAGCATTCTGCGCAACGCCATTTACCAGTGCGATCAGGATCTGCGCACCGCCCATGACCAGTGACGGAGCAAGCGCCCCTATAGTGCTGAGCAGGTTGGCCACAAGCCGCGCGCCCTGGCTGAGCAGTTCGGGGATTCTGGAAGCTATGCCGTTTGCAAGCCCTGTGATGATCTGCGGGCCCTTCTCTCTTGCCTGTGCAAGGATGCCGTCTATCTGCTCGCCAAAGCGTGACTGGATGAGGCCGAGGCCTACCAGGAGCGCACCGATCAGCGCCGCCGGCATGAACATCTTAAGAGCCATGCCCATCATGGTCTGCAGGCCGCTTGCAAGCTTGCCGCCTACGCTAAGGATAGAACCTGATACTTTGCCAAGCGCACCGGCAGCCTTGCCCGCAAAACCAGTGATCTTGCCAAGAACCTTTCCGAGCACATTATCATTCGTGAAATTGCTCCATGCACTGCTTGCCGCCTGCCCGATCCGGGAGGACATGCCTGCGACCCTGCTGCCAATCGTGCCGAAAATGCCGGAGACTCTTGACCGGAGTCCGGAAGGCACAAAGCCGACCAGGGCATTTCTTGCCCGGCCAAGCAGTGTCGGGAATGCTTTGGGGAACTGGCCCGCCGCTTCCGCAAATCCTTTAACTCCGCTTACACCGCCCTTCCACAGATTGCTGTCAAGGAATGCACTTACTGCATTAGCCAGGCCGATACCCGCAATAGCTGCGGCTGCCTGCTTGACGCCCTCCGGGAGCTGTCCGAGCTTGCCCATGATAAGCTCAACCACGTTATTTATCGCGCCTTCAAGGTCTCCTTTTGCAAAAGCATCACCGAATGCAGATACAATCTCTGTGCCGAACTGCACAGCGCCCCTCAGCGCAGGCTGCATGTTTTTATATACGCTGATGCCAACATCAGACAATGCGGACTTGAGGATGGCTATATCGCCCTCAAGGTTGTCCAACTGCGTGTTGTACATCTGCTGGGCTGCGCCGATGCCTTCAGAGGACCGCGACGCTGCTTCATACAGGTTGTCGTATTCTTCTCCGCATCCCTGGAGCATTGCGCGCGCCGCTGCGAGGTCTGTCTGCTTGAATATCTGGGACATGATGGAGTTCTTCTCCTGGTCCGTCATGCCCGCCATGGCAGTGTTCAGGTCGCCGAAGATCTCATTCAGGCCGCGCATCTGCCCCATGGAGTCGTATGCATTAACTCCGAGGTTCTTAAACAGCTCTGCGGCTTTGGCGTTCCGTGGATTCTGTAATGACAGGATCAGGTTTCGGAGGTGCGTTCCGCCCTCTGCTCCCGTGATGTCTGCATTTGCCAGTACGCCAAGCGATGCGGCTATCTCATTGACACCGCCCTTTAAGCCCTGACCGGTACCGCCAAGAGTAGTCAGTGCCTCGCCCATCTGGCCAACATCAGTCTTTGCCTTGGCGGCTGTTGATGCCATGACATCAGCCAGGTGGTTAAAGTTCTCCTCCGTCTTCTCAAGGCCGAGGGATGCCAGTGTTGCTGTAATATACCGCGCGGAGTCGCCCATCTCTATGGCGCCCGCGCCTGCGAGTGCAAGGACGGACGGCAGGGCCGTGGCGGCATCACTTGCGCCATAGCCCGCCATGGCCAGCATGTTCAGGCCCTCTGCTGCCTCCGACGCGCTAAAAGCCGTCTCACGCCCGCACTGCCTTGCGGCTTCTTCCAGTATCGCAAGCTGAGCCGCGCCCTCTTCCGTAGCGGAATCGAGCTGCAGCGTCGCAGCGACCTGGCTCATGGATGATTCAAACTCTTTGCCTACGCCTACGGCTTTAAGAGTGATGGCGCCGACAGCCGCGGCCGCAGCGACGGAGCCGACGGCCAGTGTCTTAGTCATGCCGCGGAGGGACTTGTTGGCGTTGGCGATCGCGCTGTTGAATGACTTGTCTATTTTGCCCGCGATCTTGATCGCGAGCTCCATCTCTTTACTCTTTGTTGCCATAGAACTCGCTTACCTCCTCGGCGATCTCCATCAAGTCAAAAACAGACAGGGCCTCCAGATCGGTAAGCCCTGTCTTCAGAATGATCGATAGATGTACGCAGAGTTTACGGAAGGATTTCCCGTCTTTCGGGCTTACTCCCCGCCGTAGAAAAAACTTGTGACTCGGTTTTTGACCTTGATCGCCTCACGGGGAGGAAGCCACTGGAAGAACTCCACTGGCAGCTTGGTGGCCTTGCTCGCAAAGATGCATGCATACTCCAGGCTCATCTCCGGAATCATGTTGATGCTCCCTGAGCGCTCCATGGCCCTTTGCGTGGCGATCATGTCATGCGCGGAAAGATCATCGAGCCCGGAAAGATCGACCCCTTCATAGGTCTTGCCTTCAAATTCATAAGGCTTCCGGAACTTAATGTAAAGCTCCTCGTCTTCCGCTTCGTTGACAGCGGGCTCTTCAGATGTTTCTGTCTTCTCGATCTCAATATCGCTCTTATACTCTTCAAACATTTTTTACACCTGCTTTCTGACTTTATCGAGGAGGTCTTTTCCGTCGACCTTGTAAACAAAATTGATCTTATCGAGCTCGAACTTACTCTTGCCGTTGACCTCGATCAGGATGTACATGACTTCAATCTTGATGGACGAGCCAGTGCCGTTGCCCTGCTTGACCTTGCCTCCGGAGAAGGATTTGTTCTTGCCCTTGATCACGACACGGGAAGGGATGAAGTCGGTCTTCATGTCGCTCTCGTTGAGGGTCTGGGTACTCATACGGAGAGTGACGTTGACATTACTCTGCGCATTGGCGAGCTTGAAAATATCGTTATTGAGAGTCCGGAAAGGGATCTCCATCTCAATGGATTTAAAGTGTCCCAGAAGGGGCTCGTCGATCTCACCGAGGAGGCCAGCTCCGGAAAGCGTCTCGGTCATCGCCTCAAAATCGGGAAGTGTCACCTCGTCGGCAAGTCCGATGAGTTTACTGCCGTCAAGATAGGCATTATAGGCATTGATCTTAGTTGCGATTGCCATGATTACTCACCTCCTTCCAGAGCGGCGTAAAGCAGCTCGGGATCAAACTCAAGGGTGTTCAGGATGTCCTCTGCAGGCGTGAAGGGCGCAAGGTGCTGAGCGAATGTCAGCTGTCCGCCGGTGATGGCATCGACGGGGTTGTCATCCTCGCGGAACTCGATATAAGCGCCTGCGCACTTGCCCTGAGCTACGAGCGCATTACCGCGGACATTCTCATCATCGACGATCGCCTCGATCAGGCGGAAGTTGGTGGGGCTGTCTACGCGGTCATGGTATGCAAGGATGAAGGACTTAGCCCACCAGGAGAAAAATCTCCTGCAGCAGAACCATGTGTCCTTGACGTCGGTGTTCTCGGGATATGCCGCTGTGCGGTTGCCCCAGAGCTTCCAGCCGGCGAAGTTGTTGAAGGTATTAACTCCCCATCCGTTGACGACGTTGGCCTGCTGTTCGTCAAGGATGATCTCAGTGCCTGCCTCTGTGCAGATGCTATCGATATCGATCGCGATGTTGGAGGGGCTGATGTAGGGCACGTTGTCATTCTGTGCGTCAGTGTACTGAGTGTATGCGCCCTTGATTGCACTGCCGTGGTAGATCTTGGAGCCGATCTTGACGCAGGGCCATACGATATCCATGTGAGGGCTGGACAGTGCAGCCGCTTCTTTCTTGGTATTGACGTCGGAGTACTTAACCGCACCGGAGGTGGAGCTGTCCAGGTCAACGATGCACTCACAAGAGAATACTCCGTTGAGGCCTTCGCACTTGGCTGCGATAGCCGCGGCAACGTTGGCATTTTTCGAAAAGCCGGGGGCAATGATAAGAGCAGGTACCACGCCGAGCTTGGGGAAAACCTGACGGATCACTTCAAGGCCGCTCTCTGCTCCGGTCTGGGCGTCAACGCCTCCGATGATAGAGGCTGCTGTGACTGCGGAAGGGTCGATCTTGCGTCCGGAGACTGTGACGTTGCCAGTGACGGATGCAATGAATGTGATGATGCAGTAGCCGTCTGCGTCAAAGCTGACCACATAATCAGTGTCTTTTACGAGAGTGTCCTCGCCGCTTACCACGACGAGCTTGTCTGCGAGGATGCCCTTGGTCTCGATCTTGGCCTGTCCATTGGTCACGGCAACAGTTGCAGACGCAACAGCTGCATAATGAGTATCAGGATCAAGTACATTGATCAGGACGATGGGTCCGGTGCCTGCGACGCGGAAAGTGGCATCGATGGACTCGCAGATGCTGTAGTCTGCGAAATCATCGCAGTATCCGACAGCGGCCGCAGCCTCTTCGAAGCTGTTGACAAGGATAGGGGTGTTGACACAGCCGTAAGGATTATCTGCAAGGTTGACCGGTGCTGTACCGATAACCACCTGCAGGCCCGAAGTGCTGGTAATGGGTGCGGAAACTGCAGACGCTTTTTCGAGTACCCGCACGCCGTGATTATATGCCATGGTTTTTACCTCCTGTTGAGTGTGTTGCTGATAGTATCGTAGAGCGTGCGGTATCTGCTCCCGGGGAGCCTGATCTCGCGCGCCACTTTCGCATAGTCACTGATCGGGACGATCAGACCCTTTACTGCAGGGTAAGCGCTGATCTTATCCTCGATGTATGCGGGGATCTCGCCACGGCTGAAAACTGTGCCGTGATTTACGACCCTGGTAATGGTCGGACCCAGATACACGGTCGACTCTTTTTCGGGGGCGGGCGCCTCAATGACCGGATCCGCTTCGGGGACCGCTTCAACAGTCTCCTCAACGACTTCGGTCACAGGCTCTTCCACCGCTTTCAAACCCTTTTTCTTGCTCATGCGTAAGGGTCCTCCCTTCTGATGGATGCTGTTTCAAAGCGCAGCGCCATCCCGCCGAAGAAGTACGGGTAAGATTCCTCTTCCTGCAGTGCCCATTCCATAGGCATCACGCATTCATACCTGTTGGCGAGTATGGCGTTTTTCGCAAATCTCTCATAGATCTTCTGGATAATGTTCATGACGTCTTTGTGTCCCTGATTGCGGCGATCATGGTTATACACGCCGATCAGCAGGTTTACATCGACTGCCTGATCTCCATCAATCTTTTCGATAATGCCCTCCTGGACCCTGACAAGGATGTATGGAAATGGCATCTCTTTTGCCTGCGCGTTATAGGTTCCTTCTTCCAGTTCCAGATCCGTTACCGTGTCGGGGATATCATCCGCCTCCGGTATCGGCAGGGACTGCTCATATACATGTATTTTGGACGTCCTGCCATTGGGATCCTTGAGATAAAAGTGCTCAAAGATCGCCTCAAGCTCCGTCTTAAGATCATCCTGCAAAAAATGTGCAATCAACTGGCGCCTCCTTTACCTCAGGATCTTCGCGATATGCATCTCGACATTCTTGGCAAGGTTGCTCTGTATGTTCGGTTCAACGATGCCGTAAACGTCTGTCTCGTTTCCGATCATCTGAGGGATAGACACGGAAAACAGCTTATTGATTTTAAGCCTTGTCCTGCCCTGACGTCTGGCGGCCCTGATCGCCTGTACGGACGACCCCGCCTTGCCTTTGGCGCTGTCTTTTTTACGCTTCTGCTCGCGGGCGGCAATGTTATTAACAAATGCCCTCGAGAGTGTCTTTTTCCCACCGTGCTTCCGGTTGATCAGGACGGACAGCGGCTCACCGCCACGGCCTCCGGAAACGCGGAAGTACTTGAACTCAAGATGCTCGCCCCTGGTCCTGATCAAGGCTTCGAGGGAGCTGGGCGTAGCGGGTATCAGACGCATGTCGGTGTTAAAACCACTGTACTTGACCACGTATGTCTTCCTGGCCTCGTTCGCAAGGTCGCGTCTTGCGTCCTTTGCGGTAGCGTTCAGGGCATTTTTGAAAACAAACGGCGCCCGGGCCCGCATCAGCCCAAGCCTCCGCTCTATGTCCCTCAAGGTGATCTCGTCCACCTCAAAACGTACCATGCCGTCTCCGTATGCCATCAGCTTCTGTTAGCCTCCAGTGTGATGCTGTAAACACCATCCTCATTGATCGCATCAGTTACGATGTAGCTCATGCCGTCAAGCGTGAGCAGATACCCGTGAGGCGGAAGGCCGCCGAAGTGACGCGCCCGGACAAAGATCAGGGTCTGCTTGACATTTACCCCGTCCATATCCGACTTTGCCTTTTTCTCTCGCTCGATCAGCTCGTTATTGTCCACAAGCGCCGGCATCTTTTTGCCGTTGATCACATGTTCAACCGCGAACTCGTCAAGATTAAGAAAAACATCACTGATGTCTTCCCGGATGATGTCTTTGAAAGTACTCATGCAGGTGATTTCCTTCCCGGCCTCTTAGAGGGCTCTGTTACAGCCCCACGAAGTTTCTTGTCAGGGACGCGCCCAACAAGATCCTGCTCGGGGCCGACCGACGGATAAGCGATGCCCGCTCTCCCCGCCGGAGCCGATACGGGTTTGGCTTTCGGCTGTTTCCGTTCCGGCTCTTCGGCGGGCTCCTGTATAAATTCCGCAGACCTGCAGCCGATCCACGTATCGGCCAGCTCCGCGGGGATGTCGTCCGGCAGCTCATCACCCGCGTAATACTGCGTGTTGCCATACAGGATGTCGACGCGGGCTATAAGTCTGCCGCCCGTCATGCGTTGATCTTAACAAGCACGGTGGCGTCGCCGGATTCTGCCGCTGCAGTCGCAAAGCCCGCCAGAGTGTTGTTGGTGCTTGTAGTTGTGATGTTTCCATTGGTTGCATCCCAGTAGACTGCCGCGCCTGCGGTGACAGCACCGGATGCCTTGGGCAGTTCGAAAACGCCCGCCACGATCAGGCTTCCGGTCTCACCAACTGCGATGTCTGTGCCTGCGATGCCGATCTTTGTGCCAAAAGCGATTACTGTGTTGGCTTCGATCTTGGCGCTCCCGCCATTGGTGTAATCAATAGCGTCGCCTCTCTGCCAGTATGTAGCTGTAGCCATAGCTCTTTACCTCCTCTGAAATTTTTTACGCGATCACTGCGCCGGGGTTCTTGATGATGCCGCGGAAATCACGAACACTG
>ODAI014452558.1_pt1 | contig 13165 bp, 10 predicted proteins | sample 1539321 | NCBI WGS metagenome assembly ODAI01 (sample SAMN02144231, study PRJEB22623) | gut metagenome | biome: sheep rumen | host: Ovis aries | place: New Zealand | reverse complement strand
TGGTGACTATACCTTCCGCTTAGGCAATATCTCCGATACCTACGAATCGTTATTCTACGGGGAGAAAGCACAGCACTTTGCCGATTGTTGGGCTACGGAAACAATCGCCGGTTGCTCCGATTGTGTTTTGCAATCTTATTGTGGAGCCGACCCCGTGCGCAACTACAGCACGCAAGGCTCCATGTACGGACACCGACCGACATCGCTCTTGTGCAGGAAATACAAAGCCATCATCGAACACGTCCTATCGCTGCTCAAGAACCGCAACGAGGAAGTGATGCCAATCTTCACCCAATGGATTAAAGGTCGCAATGCGTGATATTATCGACATACAATCCAATGACAATGCGCTGTTCGTCACCGGACAATGCAACAACCATTGTCTCATGTGCTGCCAACCGCCGGTGAAGCGAAACGACATCGATTTCTTCTACGAGAAAAACATCCGTCTCATAGACAGCGCACCTATCGAACTGCCCACTATCGGCATCACAGGCGGCGAACCAACCTTGCTCGGCGATCGCCTCTTTGACCTAATCGCTCATATCCGCAAGCGCCTACCTAACACACATATCCAAATCCTCTCCAATGGTCGCCAATTCGCTGATGGACCCTACGCAGAAAAGTTGGCGCAAGTGTCCGAAGGAATGGTCATTGTCGGTGTGCCGTTTCATTCCGATTCGCCAATCATTCACGACCGCATTGCCGGAGCAAAGAACGCCTATAACCAAACGCTCTTAGGTCTCTATAACCTCGCCGCCAATGATATTGATATTGAACTGCGCATTGTCCTGACCAAGCAGAACTACCAACGCTTACCGCAAATGGCGCGTTTCATTTCCAAGAACCTTGCCTTTGTTTCAACGGTTGCTTTCATGGCGATGGAAGACATCGGTTATACCATCAAGAACCGCAACCTCATTTGGATTGAACCGCTCGACTACATGCCCCAACTGCAACAAGCGGTCATATACCTTTCCCAACTGGAGTTTGATGTTTCGTTATTCAATCTCCCTCTTTGCTTGTTGCCGGAGGTCTTGCGTCCATTCGCCAAACAATCTATTTCTGATTGGAAAAACAAATTTCTTCCCCTCTGCGAAACATGCACAGCCAAGTCAGAGTGTTGTGGTTTCTTCACTACCTCTAAATCTACTTTTCAAGGAATCCACTCCTTGTAATGTAATTTCTTAATACGGTCTTCGTTTCACTTAAGTCTTGATTTTTTTTGCATTTCCCCCTTTTAATAAGGTGTTCTCCGCCGCTTCGCTCTGTCGATTATTACGCTTCGCTCACGTCTATGTTTATTAGGAAGTATTTTTGACCAAAACTGCCCAAAACACCCCCCAAAAAGAAATATTAGTTTAATTTGTTAAATTCGTGAACAATAATTTTTTTTTGAACATTTTTGGTAATTTTTGACTGAAAGAAAAAAACTGCATGCTTTATTTTTGTTTATATCTTTGTTCGTTTATGTTCGTAAATTATCGCAACAGTACTAGTTAGACATAAAAAAAAGCACCCCGAAACGAGATGCTCAAATATCATCAAAACACGCCAAATCGAAGAAAATTATTGTCTATTCTTTCCGCAAAATTTGCATTGTTAATTGGGGAATTTTCTTTTCGTCCCAATGACTTTTTGGTAATTGACAAAAAATCAGGCGCCCTCATTCAAGGCATTGACGAGCATGCCGCAAGCGGCAAGGATGTCTTCGCCGCGGGAACGGCGGATGGTGGTGGTCAAACCGTTAGAGGAGAGGTAATCCCGGAACCATGCCATCTGCTTCTCGTCCGAAGCCGGGAAGGGAACACCCCCCTGCCCCCTCTCAGAGGGGGTGAGTGGATGAGTGGATGAGTGGGAGATTGCCTCTACCCCTTCGTGGAACCGGATGAGGTTAATACGGCAATTGAGCCCCTTGAGGAGCCGGAGCAACTCTTTGGCATGACGCGGGGTATCGTTCTTTCCCGCCCAGCAGATATACTCAAAACTGATGCGGCGCTGGTGAGACCAATCGTATTGTTTGAGGAGGGAAACGACGTCCGAGATGGACATCAACTTCTCCGCCGGCATGATCTGGGCGCGCTCCACGGCAAAGGGATTGTGCATGGAGACGGCGAGGTGGCACTCGCTTTCGTCCAAGAACCGCTTCATAGCAGGAATGCCGACGGTGGAGACGGTGATGCGTTTGGGCGACCAGGCACAGGCATAAGGCGCGGTCATGATCTCCAGCGAACGGAGAACCTGATCTATATTGTCCATAGGTTCCCCCTCGCCCATATAAACGAGATTGGAGACACCCCCCTGCCCCCTCTCAGAGGGGGAGAGGGAGATGGATGACGCTAAAGCGTCTATTTCGAAGATTTGGTTGAGGATCTCGGAAGCGGGCAGATGGCCGTGAAAACCGAGCGTGCCGGTCATGCAGAAGCGACACCCCATCTTACAGCCGGCTTGGGTAGAGACGCAGAGCGTAGCGCGGTCGTCCTCGGGGATATAAACCGTTTCGATGAAGACACCCCCCGCCCCCCTATCAGAGGGGGAGAAGGGGTTAGCGGGTGAGACGGCAAAGAGGTACTTGCGGGTGCCATCGGCGCTGATGGCCTCGCGCACGGGCGCGTGCCTTCCTATTATATAGTTCGCTTTGAGTGCTTCGCGACCTTTGAGGGAGATATTGGTCATCTCGTCAAACGTACGGACACGGCGCACATAGAGCCATTCCGCCAACTGCTTGCCGGCAAACTTCGGCAAGCCGACCGATTGGGCGACTTCTTGCAGTTCCGGGAGCGTCTTGCCGAGCAAGACAGGGGAGATTTGAGATTTGAGATTGGTCATTGTAGGACATTTTGGACTAATCCCTTCTCCCCCTCTGAGAGGGGGTTGGGGGGTGTTCTAATTGATCATCGTGACATCCACATGCGGATAAGCGAAAGTAAAGCCTTGCGGCGGGAGTTCGGTATAGAAACGCTCCTGGAGGTCAAAGAACACATCCCAATAGTCAGTAGAACGCACCCACGCACGCACAACAAACGTGATATCGTTCGAATTAAGGCTCTTGAGTCCCACAAACGGTTCGGGAATCGAATCCATGCGGTAATTGACCACCGAGAGTTGGAAGGCGGAGACTTGCAATTCCTTGTATATCTCATCCATATCCGTATCCGCTTGCAACACCCGTTTATCCGAATCGAGGATCGCCCGGATAGCCGCTTTACAAGCCTTGGCGTCCACGCCATAGGACACACTCACCTCCCAATCCACACGCCTTAACGGCCGCGCGGTATAGTTAATAATGTTCCCGTTGGAGAGCGAGCCGTTGGGCAAAATAATGACCTTGTTATCCGTCGTCAGGATCTTTGTAGCGGTTATATTGACCTCTATGACCTTACCCATAGTGCCCTGTGCCTCGATGAAATCATCCGCCTTGAAGGGCTTGAAGGCAAGAATCATGATACCTCCAGCGAAGTTCTGCACGGTTCCCGAAAGCGCCATACCGATAGCCATACCTCCGGCCGCCAAGAGTGCCGCCAACGAAGTTGTATTCACGCCCAATGCTCCCACAGTGAGGATAATCAGGAGGATCGTTAACGAAATGGAGATAAAAGACGAAACGAACGAAGCGATGGTCGGCTCTGTTTTCCGGCGTTCGAACGTACGCTTGAGAATACGTTGCACCCATCGGATCACAACAATACCGACCACGAAAATTGCGAACGCTGCAAGGACCTGTAGTCCGAACCGGATCATCGAATCAACCACCTCTTGCCAGAAAGTCTTCGGGTCATTCTGGGCGGTCTGAAGCATCATTTCGAGCCCTCTAATGATCGAATCTTGTTTGGCTTGGATTTCCTCCGGCGAAGGAGTAGCAACCTGTAATAGAATAGAAGAGAGCGTAATCATACTTATCGGAGTCTATCGGCCGCGCGCACAAGCGCCTCGTCTTTGAGGATACGGCGCGTAGCCATGAGGGTTAATACCAGGCATACCAAGGGTATCGACGCCCAAGGGAGGACATGCCAATCCACCCCTAAAGCCAGTTTCGCTTGCCATACATAGATAGCGAGCACACCGTAATAGCCCAGACAGAGCATCACGGTGAAGATATTAAGCCGTGCTTGGACAAGGCGCTTCTTATAAAGGAAGATATCCACGAGCGCAAGAACGGGAATAAGCACCGTAGTGAGCAACAAGCCCCATATTCCGGGCAGGGGAGCACCGCCCAAAGCACTCAGTTCATACACTTGCAGTTCCGCCGCTTCCTCGGTAGAAACGAACTGCAATACAGGTTGGAAACACAACGTGATTCCCAAAATCACGACGGCTAACAAATACAATGTTTGAATTCTCTGTATCATAAAATCATTTACAATTTACAATTCTTAGCCCTAAAGGGCACGATTATTTGGCACAGCCAAATTTTCACAATTTACAATGCACAATTCACAATGCACAATTTACAATTTATTTCATTGCTTCTTCGAGGGAAGCACATTTATCTCCGTGGGCGTTAATCCATCCTACTTGGCGGGCAGGGTTGCCGACCATAAGGGCATAGGGCGGTACATCTTTGGTGACGACCGAACCCGCCCCGATAAGGCAATACTCACCGAGGGTGTGTCCGCAGACGATGGTGGCGTTCGCGCCGACCGATGCACCGCGTTTGATGATCGTCTGGCGGTACTCGTCCTTGCGGCTGACCGCTGCACGGGGGTTGATCACGTTCGTGAAAACCATCGAGGGTCCGAGGAACACATCGTCCTCGCAACGCACACCGGTATAGACGGAGACGTTATTCTGTATCTTACAGTTACGCCCGAGCACTACATCCGGCGAGATCACCACGTTCTGACCGATATTACAGTCCTCTCCGATGATACAGCCTTTCATAATATGGCTGAAATGCCATATTTTTGTTCCTTTGCCGATTTGGCATCCTTCGTCCACATAGGACGACTCGTGTACAAAAAAATCCATATTATCAGTATGTATATATATTAACATTTTTCTTAACAACACGGCTTCTTGCGCATCCTGCGAGAATGCCGTAACCTCCTTTGACATTCGAGTACACCTGCACCGGTTCTTCAAAGCCGAGCAGTCCGCTGATCGTATTACCTATATCGGCACCATTTCCGCCATATTGATTCATCGCATCGATCATGGACTTGCGATACATGTAGGCATCGAAAGTATAGGCATTGCAACAAATCTCGAGCGTGTTAATAGTCAAGACACCGTCCTTGACGCCTTTATCGTAATAAGGAATTCGGATCGTAAGCACTTTTGCATCTTCAAACCCCGGCGCAAAAAAGAGTTCATAGTTCGATTTATACAACCTTCCCGAATACTCGTTATCTCCGGTAGCGAAGAGTTGGTCCTTTGACTGTATCATCGTTGAGGTGTTGAGATAAGAATGCGTATAGTTTCCGGATTTATAAGTATATTTATAGTCACAATTAACCGAGAGAGAAAGGGTGATCGAACTATCCTTGACCGGATAATACTCCGACAAAATGAGCATAACTTCCACATACGCATCATTCTTCATCCGGAGCAGAGTGTTGGGCATTCCATTATAATCCAAGACTATAAATTCTCCCTCGTTCCAAGGCGTTATTTGCTTCGCGGAGACGGCTTCATAATCCGGATGCGAGGCACGTATTTCAATGGTTTCCTGCGCTTTGAGTTTATCGTCAAGAGCCAAGACATAGCCTTGATCCGGCGTAGCATACTTCATTGTTTGCCACGGTTGATCTCCGCGTTTGAGTTCCACTTTAGCATCGGGAACCACCCATTTACCGGGTGAATAGGCAGTATCAGAATCCAAGAAGAACCGTGAGCGCGAGAGAAACGCGCTGATCACCGAGTCGCCCTCTCCCACTTCCGCTTGCAAGACCAGTTGGGGTTTGGAGATCTCTCCTTTATACTCGATTGCCTGCTCACAGGAGGTGCAAACAAACAGGAGCGATACTATGTATAACCAAAATCGTTTCATCAGAACTTAAAGGAATAACTGATACTTGGCAAAATCGGGAAGAGACTGAGTTTATACAGTTTATTATTCTTCGGATACACCAAGAAGGGGTTCATATTACAATAGGCATTATAGACGGACATGTTGACAATATGCTCTCTGCCGGGGTGTTTTTTATCAGGAAGGTGGCATGTAGCCCCCAGGTCGAGGCGATGATAGTCCGGCATTTTGAAGTTATTTCGTTCCTGCACAATAGGAATCGTCGTAGGATCGTTGAAAGAGCCCTTGAAGAGATAGTCGGTTGTTTTTTGCAAAGCGAGTGTTCCTCTTGTACCGGTACCATACACAAAAGTAGCCGCCACCTCCCATTTCTTATTGATCTGATATTGGAGAGTGACACTGAGGTCGTGCTCGCGGTCATATTTAGCATGGAAAGGTTTGCCGAAATTGATTTCTTGTCCTTCCCGGTTAAACTGTCTCATTGTGCGGCTCCAGGTATAACCGATCCATCCGGTAACAGGTCCCACTTTGCGTTGCGCGAGGAACTGCACGCCATAACTCCATCCGTCTCCGACACAGACCAGATCCTGCCAGTTACGTGTGGTCATATACGACGCACCGTCTTTGTATTCGAGGAGGTTGATCATCTTCTTGTAGTATCCCTCGACGGACAATTCGACCTGGTTGCACACATTATAGGTGATTCCCAGCGCCGCCTGCATGGAGTGCATCGGTGGAATCTTCGCCGTAACGGGCACCCAGAGATCCGTAGGCAGGGAGACGGAAGAGTTAGAGAGCATATGTACATACTGCGACATATAGGCATAACTCATTTTTATCGCCAGGTCTTTATAGGGCAGGAACCGCAGTCCTACGCGGGGTTCGATAGAGGGATAAGTGGTCTTATCGGTATGAAAGAGCCCGGCATGGAGACCTATATTCATTTTAAACCAAGAACAAGGCGTGTAGATATCCTCGATATACACATTCGCCTCGTGGGCATAGTTCGTACCTCCTATCGAGATTGTGCTGTCCAGCCGAGTGGTGGTAGAATCGGTTATAGCTTGAGCTTGGAATCGTCCTACTTGCGGCCGGAAAGTATGATACGTATAATTACCGCCAAAATGCACCTCGTGCCGGTTATTGGGACGCCATTCGAAGTTCGTTTGCGCCATGAGGTCCATGATATAGGAGTTATAATCCATGCCTATGTCCGTTTGCTCCTTTTTCGCCGTGTTTTTCGAAACATCCGTGAGACCTAATTTATATTTATAGCGCGTGCAACTGAGCTGGGTAGTATTATAAATCCGTCCGTTGAAGCGGTGCTCGTAATTGAGTGCGACGGACAAGTTACCCCAATTATACCGCATTTTAAGATGGTCGGAACTAGGGTCAGAGGCATTGCCGCTCTGGTCTATACGGGCATAGATCACATCATCGCCCATGTAAAAAGAGCCGCTGAGTTTATCGTTCTCCGAAAAAGTATGGGTCAGTTTCGCATTCAAGTCATAGAAATAATAGCCCGCGGTAGTAGCCTGTTCTCCATCGGACGAAGACCTGGAATAGAGCGCCACGAGAGGAGCCATAAAGAGGTCATACAACGTTCTCCGCGCGGAGATATTAAAGGTTGTTTGTCCTTTCGCCGGCGCATCGGTTTTGAGTTTGCGCCAATCTTCCTTATTCCAATAAATAGGTCCCTCGACGCTCAGTTTGGTGGAGACAAGACCGATGGTCAGGTTGCCATGATAACCGTACGCATCTCCGTCTTTTTGCCGCACATCGACGATGGAAGACAGCCTTCCACCATAACGCGCCGGGAAATTACCTTCATAAAGGGTCACATTCTTAATAGCGTCGGCATTGAATACGGAGAAAAATCCCAGCATGTGATTCACGGAATAGAGCGGCACTCCGTCCAGCAGGATCAGGTTTTGATCCGGTCCACCACCGCGGACATACAGACCCGCAGAGCCTTCAGAGCCGGACTGCACCCCCGGCAGGAGTTGGATCGCTTTGAGGACATCCACCTCTCCGCCTATGGCGGGAATGCCTTTGATTTGCGAGATCGGTACATCCACTGCTGACATCTGTACCGACTGTACGCCGGAGACCGACTGAGTAGCCTCTACCACCACCTCGGAAAGGATGTTCGCGGAAACGATTTCCATCTCCACTACCGTATCCTTAGTTAAGTAAAAGGGCTTTATATCGTTCGGCGAATAGCCAACATAACCGGCTCGCAATGCCACCGTGTCCGAAGCCAACGTGAGCGAATAGAATCCGTGGACGTTCGTTACGGTACCGATACCGGAACGTCTATCCAGCACGGTAGCTCCTATCAGTCGTTCGCCTGTTTGCAGATCCGAGACGAAACCACTGACCGTGTGGTTTTTAGCCGACACAATCAGGGAAACGAACACGAGATATATTAAACAGACGCGTTTCATTATCAGAAGAAATATTTCAAGATATCGTTGCCGTTGGCGAAGACGAGGAGGGCGATGAGGAGCCAGAAACCGATGTTATTGGCTTTCTCGAGGAACTTATCGGAGGGTTTGCGTCCGGAGATCATCTCGACGAGAAGGAAAAGGATATAACCTCCGTCCAAAGCCGGGATCGGCAGGAAATTCATGAACGCCAGGATAATGCTCAGGAAAGCGGTCATATGCCAGAAGGCGTACCAGCTCCAGAACGCGGGGAACATCGATCCGATCGCGCCAAAGCCGCCGAGCGACTGTGCGCCCTCTTTGGTGAAGACGAGGCGGAACTGCTTGACGTACATCGCCAATATATTCCATCCGCTGCTAATACCGGCAGGGATAGCTTGGAAGAACGAATAGTCGGTATGTTCGATTTGGAAATACGCCAATTGGTTCTTGGGTCCGGCTCCTATCTTACCCTGGTCACCGATGAACAGCCGCGCCGTCTGTAGTTCTCCATCGCGGTAATAGTCCATCGTGATCGAGTCGCAAGGGTGTTTTTGCAGTTCCATAGGTACCATGACGGCACAAGGCGTCGGTACACCGTCTATGGCGACGATGCTGTCTCCTTTCCGGATGCCGGCAAGGTATGCGGCATTGCCCGGCAGAACGGTATCCACGACGAACGGGATCCACTCTGCAATGAGCACATAGCGCTGTTTCTGATAGGACTGATCGGCGCGTGCTTTCTCGCGTTCCGCTTTGTCATGCGCATTCTGGAGCGCGAGATAACGGGTGCCCAGATCCTCCGATAGGATGAGCGTGACGGTGTCCGTACCGCGGAGCACCGTGACCTCGCGTTTGCCCTCAATGATCATCGCCTGAACCGCATCGGAGAGGGTCTCCGGCTCTTCGCCGTTGATCGTCAGAATACGGTCCTGCTGTTCAAATCCTTCGCCTTGCAGTATCTCGGAATAATAGAGTCCGCGATCGACATTGCGGAGCGGCAGTGTGTCCGTGCCCCAATGCCAGATGAGCATGGTGAAGATCACGATTGCACCGAGGAAATTGACGAGTATGCCGCCCATGATGATGAGCAGTCTCTGCCAAGCCGGCTTCGAGCGGAATTCCCACGATTGCGCTTCCGCCGCCAGGTCTTCCGACGAATGCGTCTCATCCACCATACCGGCGATCGCACAATATCCGCCGAAAGGCAACCACCCTATACCCCATTCGGTGTTTTCGGGGTGTTTGTTCCATTCTTCGTCGTCGTTTTTGGCAAAGAACTTGACATGCCATTTGCCGTCAAACTTCTTCAGACGCAAAAGGCTGAACTTGGGGTTAAAGAACATATAGAATTTCTCCACACGCACTCCGAAAATGCGTGCAAAGGTGAAGTGTCCCAACTCGTGAATCATCACCAGAAAGGACAAGGCTAATACCAATTGAATTGCTTGTATCACAAGAATTAGAAATTAAAAATTACGAATTAAAATTATAAATAATCTTCAGCAATGCGTCGTGCTTCGGCGTCGGAAATGACATAATCTTCGTACGCAGGCTTTGCGATAAAGGATGCATTGTCCATCGTTTTTTCAATGATGTCGGACATTTGCAAGAAACCGCATCGTCCTTCGCGGAAAGCGAGATTTGCTACTTCATTGGCGGCATTGAGGACGCACGGCATGTTTCCTCCCCGGCGCATGGCTTCATAGGCGAGCGCCAAGTTCGGGAATCGCGCCAAGTCGGGCTCCTCAAACGTGAGTGCGCCTAAAGAGAATAGGTCCGCACGGGGGAAATCGCTTTTCAGTCGTTCGGGGAAGGAGAGAGCATACTGGATCGGCAACCTCATATCCGGTGCGCCAAGTTGGGCTTTGATAGCTCCGTCGGTGAACTGCACCGCCGAATGCACGATGGATTGCGGGTGTACGAGTACCTGTATCTTCTCCACAGGCACGCCGAAGAGCCATTTGGCCTCGATGACCTCAAAGCCTTTGTTCATCATCGACGCGGAGTCGATAGTGATCTTGGCGCCCATATCCCAATTCGGATGCTTGAGCGCATCGGCGGCCGTGACCGTCCGCATCTGATCCAGACTGAAAGTACGGAAGGGTCCTCCCGAAGCCGTGAGCAGGATCTTCTCGATCTCGCTTTTGTCTTCGCCCACGAGGGATTGGAAGATCGCACTGTGTTCGCTATCCACCGGCAGGATCGGGGTATGATGGCGGATCGCCAGGTCGCAGATGATCTCTCCCGCAACGACCAGCGTCTCTTTGTTCGCCAGCGCGATGGTCTTACCGGCTTTGATTGCTTCGATCGTGGGTTTGAGTCCGGCATAACCGACCATCGCCGCCACGACGACATCAATACTTGGCATAGTGACCATCTGCGCGATGGCATCCGATCCGGTCCACACTTTGACAGGCATATCCGCCAGTGCGTCACGGAGCGACTCGTATAGGCTCTCATCGGCAATACAGACCACTTCGGGTTTGAACTCCCTTGCCTGCTCCACCAACTTATCTATACTGCGGTTCGCGCAGAGGGCATAGACGCCGTACCGGTCGGGATAAGCGCGCACGACATCCAGAGTCTGCGTTCCGATCGAGCCCGTGGAGCCCAATATACATAATTGTTTTTGCGTTTCGACTTTCATCTTTGTTACCACACTATTACTTCGTTGGGGTTAACGAACCTTCCTGCATCCCACAATTGGATTCCGAGGTCGTGTTCGCCGTCCATGAGACCTATTGTTTCTCCTTTCTCCACCTGCGTACCTTCCGTTTTGAGCACGCGTGCAATGTTGCTGTACACGGCGACGAAAGCGCTGTTCTGCAAGGTGAGGGAATAGGTGTTATCGGCCGTTCTGGTGACCGCCACTACGGTGCCTCGTAAGACGGCAAGCACATTCTCGTTCTTCGCCGTGCGAACCGCCGTGATGTATTGATGGGCGGCAGGATCCGCTTCCTGCACAACAACGCCTCGTACGGGGCGGTACAACTGTCTCACATCGCGGTCGGCTATGTTATCGAAGAGCAACAAACGCTCGTGCTCTTTCTGCTCATATTGCGCCAGAAAAGCATCCGTGTTCTCGTTATGCTGCTCCAGAATACGCGCGCGTTCCACGACTTGCATGGAATCCAGGCTCTGCACACTGTCCGTCTCGATCGTACCGGCTGTCAGCTGTTTGATCACATCCAGATACTGCCGCTGGATCGTCAGGTCGGCTTGCAGACTGTCCACACGCGCGGACTCGTCGATAAGCTGCTGGCGGAGACTCGCACTATACCCCGGAAGTACATTACGTAGCGGGGTATAGACGATCAGCGCCGAGAGCAGGAGTATCAATGCCACTATCGAAACGGTGATGAAACTGATGGCACCCAACAGACTGACGCGGAAGTGAAACACCTCGCGTAGCGTCAGGTCATCCAGCATCGCCAACCTGTATTTACGTCTTTTTTGCTCCATTAATAAATTTTACTACAATATCGTGCAACCCTCACAGGGTTTGAGTTGTTTGAAGAAATCATTGCCCTTGTCGTCCACGAGGATGAATGCCGGGAAGTTCTCCACTTCAATCTTCCAGATAGCCTCCATACCGAGTTCGGGATATTCGACGCACTCGATGGATTTGATGTTGTTCTGGGCGAGGATAGCCGCAGGTCCTCCGATGGAGCCGAGGTAGAAGCCGCCGTGTTTCTGACAAGCGTTGGTGACGTCGATGGAGCGGTTACCTTTGGCGAGCATGATCAGCGAGCCTCCGTTCTCTTGGAACTCATCCACGTACGGGTCCATACGTCCGGCTGTGGTCGGTCCCATCGAACCGCACGCCATACCAGCCGGGGTCTTTGCCGGTCCGGCATAGTAAATCGGGTGATTCTTGAGATACTCCGGCATCGGTTCTCCGGCATCGAGACGCGCTTTGATCTTCGCATGTGCTATATCGCGGCCTACGATGATCGTGCCGTTGAGACTCAGACGCGTACCGATCGGGTATTTCGTCAGAATAGCGCATACGTCCTTCATCGGCTGATTGAGGTCGATACGTACAGCATCGCCCTCACCCGCCTGACGGAGTTCTTCAGGAATGAGGGAAGCGGGGTTGTTATCCAGTTTCTCGATCCAGATACCGTCTTTATTGATCTTACATTTGATGTTACGGTCTGCAGAGCAGGACACGCCGAGTCCGATCGGGCATGAAGCGCCGTGGCGCGGCAGACGAACGACCCGCACGTCATGCGCCATGTACTTACCTCCGAACTGTGCGCCGAGACCGATCTTGTATGCCTCCTGCAGGAGTTGTTTCTCCAGCTCGATGTCGCGGAAAGCACGGCCTGTCTCATCGCCGGTAGTCGGCAGCGAGTCATAATAATGGGTAGAAGCGAGTTTGACGGTCAGCAGGTTCTTCTCCGCACTCGTACCGCCGATGACGATCGCGATGTGATACGGCGGACAAGCGGCCGTACCGAGGGATTTCATTTTCTCCACGAGGAAAGGAATGAGTGTGCCGGGGTTTTGGATGCGTGCCTTGGTCTCCTGATAGAGATAGGTCTTGTTCGCCGAACCGCCGCCTTTGGTCACGCAAAGGAAACGGTACTCGTTGCCCTCGGTAGCCTCCAGATCAATCTGCGCCGGCAGGTTGCATTTGGTGTTTACCTCGTCGTACATGTTCAGCGGCGCATTCTGCGAATAACGCAGGTTGCACTCTGTATAGGTATTGAAAACGCCTTTGCTCAGCGCCTCTTCGTCGCAGAAGCCGGTCCAAACCTCTTGG
>ODAI010095460.1_pt1 | contig 13166 bp, 15 predicted proteins | sample 1539321 | NCBI WGS metagenome assembly ODAI01 (sample SAMN02144231, study PRJEB22623) | gut metagenome | biome: sheep rumen | host: Ovis aries | place: New Zealand | reverse complement strand
CCTATGTCCATTCTATTTCCATTATATTCTACAGTTTTTGAAATTCCGCCTATTTCCTGACCTTCTTCTAAAATTGTTACTTCATATTCTTCTTTATAATCTAATAATTTGTCTGCAGCAGTGAGTCCTGCTGGACCGGCTCCTATAATTATTACTTTTTTCATCATATCTCACCTAATATTTTTTAAATTTATTTTATACATTTTATATACTTCATCACCCAAAACGTTTTCTTTATCACTTTCATACAAAACTTTTGATAGAATATTTTGATTTTGGAGTACTTTTATCATTTTATCATCTCTTGATGAAACTAAGTTTTCTATTAAGTATATATTTTTTTCATTATAATCACTTTTTTTAATATTTTCGATAATATAATTTACAGCAATATTTTTATAAGCTGTTTCATCCCATGTAACATATGTAAATTCTTTTAGATTTAGCGGATTTATAAATGTTGCATTTTTTACATATGGTATTATTGCACTTGTTCTTGGTATATTAGTACACAGAAAAACCGCGTCATCTTCTACATTTGTGTTGATAAATTCTGCAACTCCAATAGAGTCACTATATTTTTTTGTTATCTCACTTTCTATATTTTGTAATCCATTAATATCAGAAATTAGTAAAAATAGTGTAAAAGTAAATATGGTGCAAAATTTTAATACATTATCACATTTTTTGTTTACATTTATTTCTTTTTCATTTAAATTTATCCAGAATATAAATACTAAAACTAAAAATATAGTATTGGTTTTTTGTGTTGCAAAATCGCTATATATAAATAAAAAAATCAGAAATTCCCATATAATTGCTACTATTCCCATTATAGTGTTTTTGGGTTGTTTATAAATCTGATATATTAATATAATAGTAAGTGTAATGTAACAAAATAAAAAGATAACTGACTTATTAATAATATTTCCCAAAAAATTTATTAATATTTTTTCTAAAAGTATATTAGCTATATTTTTAGAAAAAGCAGTAGTAATAGACACTCCTTCGTTTGTTGAAGTACTTCCAACCAATGTTAATATTAGTAATATTAGACCTACAATAGCTATACTAAATCCTATAACTATTTTTTTTATCTCTTTTTTGTTATTTTTATTTTTGATAATATATTTTACTTGTTCTAAAAAATACATTAAATATAGTATTCCGAACTAACCCCCACATTAAAACATGTGTGTATGCTAAAAATAATATAGATAAAATATATCGTATTTTTTTTTCATTCCTTTCTTTATATAATAAAGCAATCATTGAAAGTGCTAAAGGAATTAAAGAATAATTTCTAGATATAACTGGGTATAAGTATATTATAGGTAAACTAAATAATATAATTATTTTTATGAATATTTTAAATGGAGATTTTTTTAATAGTATCCAAGCAAATGTCCACATAAAACTTAAGCTCAAAATACTTTGCGTTATATATGGAAATCCTAATTTTGCAAATGGTATAAGTATTATTTGCCATAAAAATGGATGTCCTTCATATTTCATCTGTCTTAATAAATTTATAAAACTTAAATCTCTTGCCATTAACCATGCTTGTGCTTCATCTCTCCATTTTTCATGAAAAAAAATACTGATTATAAATGTTATAATCATATATGATAACATTATGATTAATTCTATCTTATTTTCTTTTAAAAATTTCTTCATTTTAACACTATTCCTTATTGTTAATACTTTAAGAATTTGATATATTCCACTTTATTTCTATCTTTATGCTTTTTATCTAAATATAATAATTATCGAATTATATTTGCTATAACTCCAAAAGACAATATCATCATTATTATACTTGCCATAATAACCCCTACACATACAGCTAAAAATGTTTTCTTTTTATCCATTTCTAATACTGATGCAATTAGAGAGCCTGTCCATGCTCCTGTTCCTGGAAGTGGAATTCCAACAAATAAAATTACTCCTAAATATCCATACTTTTCAATTTGGCCTTTGTGTTTTTCAACTTTTTTATCTAACCAATTTGCTATTTTACTAAAGTGCTTACTAGTTCTCATCCAAGAAAGAATTTTATTTATTAAAAGTAGAATAAATGGAACAGGTAAAATATTGCCAATTATACAAATTATATAGCTTTTTATGGGGCTTAAATTTAGCAAAGCTGCTGCAATTAATCCTCCTCTTAATTCTAATATTGGCATTAGAGAAATTATAAACACCAATATTTCTTTTCCAAATTTCAAGGCGGTTAAGCCTCCAAAGGCGCCTATTATTGTGTTTACTAATTTTTCACTCATTTTAAATAAATTCCTTTCATATTTAGCTTTTCCTATTTTACATTAAAAACTTAAAAAATACAACATTTTTACTTGTTTTTTATAAACCTTAATGATAAAATTGTTTGGTATATTTATTTAAAAGAGGTAAATTCTAATGAAAAATATTTATAACGAAAAATTATATACAGCTATTATTATTGTGTCAATATTAGCTTTTCCAATTTTTGAAACAATTGGTATACTATTTAAAATTGATTTTTTTCTTCAAGAGGAATTTTTAAGTTTAATAGGCATTTTATGTACATTTTCTATAGTAATGTACATTATATTCTTTTATAAAAAAAATACCAAAAAGAAATTGGTATTAAGTGATATTTTTTTAATCACTTCTATAATCTTTTGTATAATTTCTATAATTTTTTCCAACAGCATCAAAAGTTCTCTTACAGGAATTAGAAATTACTCTGAAACACCTTTACAGGTATTAGGATATTTTGGACTTTTTTTTGTTTGTTCCAATATTTCAGATATTAAGAATAAAAAAAGTATTTTACTTTCTTTATTAATTCTTGGAATAATTGAAGCTATAGTTGCCTTTTTGCAAAATTTTAGCTTATGGCCAGCACCTTCTTTGCTTGATCCCAAATGGCATTCAACTGATCATTTAGCATTTGGTTTTACTGAGCACTGCAATTTTTTTGCACCATTAGCAATAATCTTTACTTCACTCTATTCAATGAAATATATTTATTCTCAGACAAAAAAAGAAACATTTTATAGTTTGATTTTTTCTATTATCTGTTGTTTAAGTATATTGTTTACTTACACAAGAATAGGTTGGGTTGGAATACTCTCAATATTATTTGGCATTTTATTTTTAGAAATTTCAATTTATATTTGCAATAAAGATAAGATATTATTAAAAAATCATATAAAAAAATATATCGTTTTGTTTATTTGTTTTATATCTTGTTTAGTTATAGTAGGTATTTTATCCGGACAATTAAAAAATGATATATTAAACTCAAAAAAAGAATTGACTCAATTTTATTTTGATAGATCTCAAAATTCTGATACTTATAATAGTTTTAATAGTTTTGGAACTCACAGAGGCAAAATATGGTTAGCTGGGCTTAAAGCCTTAAAAAAATATCCATTTACTGGAGTTGGTTTTGATATTTATAGTTTTTCTTTTTTTGTAAATCCAGAATTTGGTATTTCTATGCAAAATAAGGGACATAATGAATACATTCATATATTAGTTACTCAAGGAATATTTTCTGGAATCAATTACTTAGCTTTTGTATTTTATTGTTGTTATTTTTCTTATAAAAAAATAATAAAAGGAACAGATGAATATTCTAAATCAGATGCAACTAAATTTTTCCTAATTGCTGTTTTCGCATATTTTGCACAAGCCCTATTTAATAGTAGTGTTACAAATGTTGCAGTATACAAATGGATTCTTATGGGATTACTTCTTACACGAAGTGAACAAAAAAATTTAATCCCATTTTTCAAGAAATTGATTGTTAAGCTTAACACTCCAATTAGTATTTCTAAAGCAAAATAGTATTTTAGGTAATAACCTAAAATACTATTTGGAATTTTGGACTTTTACAGTGGTCCCGAACCGTCCCAAATTCCATCAAGATTATAAAAAGCAATATCTCTTGTAACGTTTCTATTTTCTTCTTTTTGAACTTGTGCAATTTTTGCACAAGTTGAATTTTCATCTAATTCTTCATCTTTGTAGATGGAATTTGGGACGGTTCTCTTTTCCAGATTTAGGAATTTGGGACGGTTCTCTTTTCCAGATTTATTTCTATGTCATCTAATTCTTTATAATATAGTTTGAAACTGTACTTTTAGAAATCCCCAATATTTGACCAAGCTCATTTATTTTCACGTCTGTTTGTTTTCGTGCATCATTAATAAATACTTGTAACAAGTATTTATCTTTATATAAATTTTGTATTTCTATGTTATATTTCTTTTTAAATTCTGAACTAAATTCCTGAATTTCTTTTTCTTTTATGTCAATAAAATCATTTTCATTAAAAGTAGTATGAATAAAATTAAATAACTCCATATAATCATTTGAACTTCCCAAAAGCAGTTTAATTCCTTCTTTTGTTATAATCTGTTTTTTTCCAAAAAACTCTTTATAACTAGAATACTTATACTCTGACATTTTTTTGACTATATTTGCCTTTACTGGATTATTGTGAATATATTTTAGACAATTATAAAGCTGATTTTGACTTAAAATATCTTGAGATAAATATCTATCTCTAAAAACATATCCAACACGCTTATTATAATGATTATAAAATTGTGAATATGATGTATTCACTTTTTGCATGAATTTACTTAAATAGTCATTTTTTTCACTATATATTAAAAAATGTGTATGATTATTCATTATACAATATGCTAAAATATTAATGTTACTATCAATTAATTTCTTTATGATAATATTGAGATAATTTTCTATGTGGAATTCATCTTTAAATATATATTCTTTGTTAATTCCTTGAACCATAATATGATGAAAATTACTTTGTGAATTTATTCTTGCTATACGAGGCATAAAAACTCCTTTTTTTATATAAATTCCTCCACCATAGCCCCTTATAATATATACTTTACAATATTTTTCCAATTTTTTCAATACTTTTTTAAAAATTGGAAAAGAGAACCGTCCCAAATTCCACTTTTTTAAAAATTGGAAAAGAGAACCGTCCCAAATTCCACATCCCATACACTCATAGTTCCATTTATTTCCTAAAAAATCAATTGATGTTTTGGAATTTCCCACAAAATTTTCATCTTTCATAATTGCCTCCAAATTTATTTTTTATCTAAATTCTATAGTATTATTTATAACTTACATTATAGTAATTGCATTAGTTCTATTAGATTTTCAAAAGTTTGATATTTTGAACTTTTTTCTTTTGTTTTCCATAATGCATTCATTCCCAAACTAATTGGTAATTCAACATCGTTTTTTAAAGAATCCCCTATAGAAATACAATCTGCTTTATTGTAATCCTTTAAAACAACATTAAAAACTCTTTTGTCTGGCTTATAATAATTTATATCTGCTCCATATATCTTTTTAAAATATTTCAAAACACCCATTTTTTCTAATCTAATACTTTGCGTTTTTGTAAACCAATTGCTAATTGCATAAAGGTCATATTTTTTGCTTAAATATTCAATTACTTTTATAAGATCTGGGTCATCATAAACATTATTTCCTTGTTTTATTTCTAATTTATTAATAAATTCAATTGGAAGATTTAAATTACATTTTTCATTTATATAATCTAACAATTCTTGTTTATTCAACTTTAAAAAATGCTTTTCATGCTCATCAGCATATTTATATATTTCATTAATTTTTTCATCAGAGAAATTATAATTCATTTCTATTAGAACATCTTTCATAGATGATACAAACTCATCTCTTAATTCAATTAATGTATTATCAATATCAAATATTATTGCTTTCATACTATATAATCTCCAATAATTATTTTAATTTTTTTATGTCTTCTCCCATTATTTCTAAATAATCTTTTTCAGCTTGTGTTAAATGAGTTTTCATATATTTATCATATTCTTTATGTGCTTTTTCTAATGCTTTTTCATGAGATATTGTACCTTTACTGTTTAAAATATCATTATGTGTCATTGTTAAAAAACTATCTAATTCTTTTACCCAATCGCTCATTGTCATCGCATGCATTCGTAAAGCATTTACTTCGGCAACATCCAAATATGCAGTAACTAATTTATTTAGAAAATCTAGTTCCTCCAAAGTTAAATAATTTTTTGCAACTTCTGTTTCAGCTTTTGTAGGAATTGAACCTTTAAAATTAGTTAATCCTATATTTTCTTTATTACTGTCTACTCTATTAAATATTACCTCAGCAGCTGTATTTCCGTGTGTTGCATAATGCATTTTGTTTTGAACTGTTCTAAAAAAATCTTTTGTAATTTCTTCTTTAGCATCATAATCTACACTAGTTGCATAAATGTCTAAAATTTTCCTCCAAAATACTTTTTCAGATGAACGAATATCTCTAATCTTTTCAAGTACTTCTTCAAAATATACTCCTCCACCTTCATTCTTGAAACGTTTAACATTCAAGTTATATCCTTTTGTAAGATATTCTTTTAATATACCATTTGCCCAAATTCTAAATTGAGTACCTCGAACAGATTTTACTCTATAACCAATTGCAATTATCATTTCTAAATTATAATAATTGGTCGGCTTGGTGGAAAATTCGGAAATTCCGAATTTTCTCATGGTAAATTCTTCTTTTAATTCACCCTCTTTGTATATATTCTTTATATGTTCATTTATTGTAGATTTCGCTTTCTCAAATAATTTACTTATTTGTTCTTGTGTCATCCATAAATTTTCATCTTCTAAATAAACTTCGACATCTATATTGTTATCGTCTGTAGTATAAATTATAATTTTATCATTGCTCAAATATTTGACCTCCTATTGCTTTATTTATATTTTTCACAATCTTCTATTTTTTTTATTTCTTCAATTATACATACTATATCATCATAAAGTGGTTTTCATTTAAGTTTTTTCTCCTAATTTATATTTATTATTTTCTCCACTCAAATCCTTCTGGCAAGCTTAAAGGATCTTTCTTTTTCTTTAAATACCTATCTTCCTCAGAAAACACACATCCACAGTATTTTTGCATATATAATCCTGCTTCTTTTGCTTTATCATGTCCTTCCCAAAAACCATATCTAAAATCTCTATATAAAAACTCTATTCCATACTCTTTGCTTAAATCTGAACATAGCTTTTTAATGTATTCATGTTTTTGATAAATACTATATAAAAGTGTTGTAGTTACCGCGTCATATCCATTTTCTTTTGCATATTCAAATGTTTTTTTCATACGCACAGGATAGCAGTAATCTACACATCTTGAATTTAAGTTATTTGATACATTCTTGCAAAACTCATCTAAGCCATATTCATCATCAAATACGGCTTTTATATTGATTTTTTCTGCATATTCTTTTAAACAATCTCTTCTTGCTTCATATTCTTTATATGGATGAATATTGGGATTATACCAATAAAGAACCGGTTCTATTTTTTCTTTTCTTAGTTCATCTATACAGTATACACTACAAGGTGCACAACACGTATGCATAAGCAATTTCATTAATTTTCTCCTTCACCATCTTTATTTTTTTTGTATTTTATTTTTACATAAATATCATTTATAATTGCAACAATAAAACTAATTGCAACTAATAAATAAAAATTAATAAATCTATCTACTACCATTGCTGTTTCCAATAAATTTTTATCTTTGTAAATATGTTCAAATAATGCTAAATATGCACTTTCACTTGCTCCTACTGACCCGTGGTAATGGGATTCCAGAGACTGTACCATAAAGAACTGATTGAATAGCAACTAAATTAAAAATATTGTATTCGTTAAATCCAAGTGCTCTATATACACAATATGTAACTGAAAAAAGCGAAAGATATTGTATATATGTTCTTATCAGATTCTTTAATACTACTGGTTTGCGATTTCTTATTTCTTTTGCATTTTTTTGATATTTTTGTAAACCTATTTCAAGTTTTTCTTTTCTTTCTTCAATATTTTTTATTCTAAAAAATTTCATAAGTTTAACTAAAAAGTTAATTATTCCTTTAGTAACTCTTCTTGAAAAAATTGAAATTAAAAGAAATATTAATGCACTAAGATTTAAGAATATTCCTAAAATAAAAAGTAATATCATTGGTAATTTCATATATTTGTAATTAAATATCATGTTAAATAATGCAAGAGAAATAGTTGCAACCTGCATACAACTTAAATTTATCAAAAATGTCAGCGTACTATTTTCTATTTTTATATTTTCTTTACGCATGTAATAAATTTGCATTGGTTGCCCACCTGATGCTGCTGGAGTTATAGCACTAAAGAAAAAACCAATTAGAGAATATTTTATACATTTCCAAATCGTAGTCTTTTCATCCAAATTTCTTAACATTTTACGTATGTTAAATCCATCACATATTACAAAAAAACTCATAAAGATTATTGCTAAAACAATAAATTTTATATCAACTTTTCCAATTAAATTTAGTATTTCTTGGAAATTTTGTCCCCTAAAAATAAAATAAAATGTTAAATATATTAACAATAAAAATATTGATACGTTTCTTATGTTTTTTTTCATTTTAGTATAGTCCTTTCTAAACGCCTTTTTCAACATCATATCCCAGATGTTCATATGCTGGTGGTAGTACCTGTCTCCCTCTTGGTGTTCTTGCAATAAAACCTATTTGTAAAAGATATGGTTCATACACATCCTCAATTGTATCTATTTCTTCTCCCAGAGAAGATGCCAAAGCCTCAATTCCAACTGGTCTACCATTATATTGAACTATCATCATATTTAACATTTTTCTATCAGTTTCATCTAGTCCAATTTCATCAATTTCTAACTGATTTAAAGCATGTTTCGTTATTTTTAAATCAATTTTTCCATCACCTAAAACTAGTGCAAAATCTCTAACTCTTTTTAAAAGTCTATTTGCAATTCTTGGTGTTCCTCTAGATCTTCTTGCAATCTCTTTACATGATTCATTGTCTATTTCAGTTTTTAAAATTTTACTAGATCTTTTAACTATTGTACTTAAATCATCAACTGAATACAATTCAAGTTTTTGGACAATTCCGAATCTATCTCTAAGCGGTGTTGTCAACGCTCCCGCCTTTGTTGTTGCTCCAATTAGAGTGAACTTTGGTAAATCAAGTCTTATAGATTTTGCTTCTGGTCCTTTACCAATTGTTATGTCTAAAACATAATCTTCTAATGCAGGATATAGTATTTCTTCAACCGTTTTAGAAAGCCTGTGAATTTCATCAATAAACAAAACATCAAATTCTTCTAAATTAGTAAGAAGACCTGCTAAATCTCCTGGCTTTTCTATTGCTGGTCCTGAAGTAATTTTGATTTTAGAATGCATTTCATTTGCAATAATTCCTGAAATAGTTGTTTTTCCTAGTCCTGGAGGTCCATAAAATAAACAGTGGTCAAGTGCTTCTTTTCTTTTTTTAGCAGCTTCTATATATATCTTCATACTTTCTTTGACTTTTGTTTGTCCTATATATTCTTTTAAGGTTTTTGGTCTTAAAGATGTCTCTAAATTTTCTTCTTGCTCATCTTCAAGTTCGGGTCTAACTATATTTTCGTTTTCCATGAATAATTCCTTTCTGCTGGGAAGTGTGATGTGAGATGTCTCACTTCTCACTTCTCACCTCTAAATTATCAATAAAACTCTCTATAATGCTCAACATTTTACTATTTTCCCCACTATATGGTGCTGGTTCAAATTCACCTATTTGTTTAATAGCTTCTGATAAATCCTCCATATTCTGAACTCCAATTATGTATCCTTTATCATTAAATATTTCAACTATTTGTCTTTGATGATCATTTACATGCTCATTAAATTCACTTAATCTTGGCACAGCTATTACTTTTTTATTTTTTCTTATTGCCATTAAAATAGAGCCTACACCACCATGTGTAATTACAAAATCTGCTTCATCAACTAAATTGTCTATAACTTCTTTTGGTTTTAAATCAAAAATATGCATCCTATCTGATTGAAATTTTGTAAATCCTGCTTGAACTACAACTCTTTGATTAATAGTTCCATTATCTATACATTTTTCTATTTCTTGTAAAAGTCTTGTAAATTGGTTGTTTTGAGTTCCTAAAAGTACAAGTATCATCACAAATCCTCCTAAAATTATCATTTTTTTAAACAAATCAAAAACAAGTATTGCTAGGCAAAATTTTATGAAAAAACCGGAGTGTACGTAGTGTACATGAGGATTTTTGAATAAAATTTTAACAACGCAAGACGAAGTTTTTCATTTGTTTACTTAAAAATTTGTCCTCCATAAACAGCTTTAGGATATATCTTTAGCATCTCCTCCCACTGAACTATAAATAAATCTGCAATTGGGTAAATCAGTCTTCCTGTGGCAGTTTTTTTATTTATATTTGCAAATGTTTCAATATAAATAATTTTACTTCCAAATAATTTTCCTAAATAGCACATTGGTCCTGCAGTATGTGTTCCTGTAGTTACTATTACTTTTGGACGTATTTTTAAATACAAAAAAATAGTTTTAATAATTAAATAAAAATTCACAAATATGGATTTAATTAAATGACTTCTTGTCCCATAAGGTAAATATGAAACTCTTCCTTCATATTTATCTTCTAAGTATTCATTTGTTTTATCTTTTTCTGTAATTATATGATAATCATATTTTTCAAATAATGGACTAAGTTGTAATAACTCATTTAAGTGTCCACCTGTACTGGATATAAATAATACTTTTTTCATAATTCAATCATTTCCTTTATTTTTCAACCTAAACCTCTGCTCTACCTAATACAATTATTCTATTTTCATCATTCGCATCAGTACAACATGAAAGTGCTATTACCGGTTTTGTTTCATTTGGATCAAGAAAAGTCATATCTCCATCTGTTGTTGTAAATTTTGAATACACTATATATTTTAGCTCTTTTCCCTCAAAATCTTTAAAATAAAATTCGTCCCCTTCTTGTATTTTTTTATTATTCGAGAAAAGCTTTCCATTTCTTCTATTATGTCCAACAATTAAAGTTGCTCCTGGCTTATTTAATCCACCTGTTGTATATAAAAAACATGGCATTTTTTCCATTTGAGAAACAGCACTATTAGAATAAATTGATGTAGTTAATCCTGTTCTAGGAATATATAATGTTCCAATTTCAGAATTCATAGCATAGATTTGTTGTGTTAAAGTTGCTGCATCTAAAGTTTTATTTTCTTGTTTTTCTTCTTGTTTTTCTTCTTGTTTCTCCTCATTTTTATTATTCTGTATTTCGTTTTTCTTTTTTTCAATTCCTACAATTAATGTTTCATTTGGTTTATTCTCAACTAATGTTGGTTCATCTATATTAGGCTCTTTTGTTGTTTTTTTTGTACTAAATTTTATGGCAAATATAATTAAAAAGATTATTATTAAACTTAATAAAAAAAATACTATATAAATTAATTTGTTTTTCATTTTCATCACCAAACTAATTATATAGTATATTTAATTTTTTTTCAATTAGTTTTTCTTTTTATTTGAAAACAATAATATCATTGGAAATATTTCTAATCTTCCACATAACATTCCAAAACTTAAAACTAACTTAGATACATTACTAAAATTCGCAAAATTTGATATATCAAAACATAATCCAACATTTGCAAATGTTGTAAATACTGCATTTATAGTAACTTCTAAAGAAAACTTATCTAATGCAACAATAAAAATTGTAATTAAAATTAAAATTATGTACATTAATATAAATGTATTTGTATTTTTTACTGTTTCCTCTGATATTTTTTTTCCTTCAAATTTGATTATTTCAACACTGTTTGGATGTATCATTTTTGTTAATTCTCTTTTTATTGATTTCATTGATATTATAATTCTTGAAATTTTCATTCCACCACATGTACTTCCAGCACATGCACTAATTATCATTAATACCAGACATACAACTCTGCTTGTTGTAGGATAAATATTTATATTTCCTATATTATATCCTGTACTTGTAATTAATGAACTTATATGAAAAACTGCCTCCATAAATGTTTGTTTTGCATCTTTTATTATAGGTAATGTATTAACAAAAATAATAAACACAGAAACAATATATATTAATATATAAGCTCTCAATTCTTCGCTTTTAAATACACTTTTTAAATCTTTCATAATTATTAAAAAATATATATTAAAGTTTACACCAAATAAAAACATAAATATAGCTACAACATACTTACTAAAAACAGAATAACTTGCAATTGATGAGTTTAGAACAGCAAATCCTCCTGTTCCTGCAGTTCCCATACTTATTAGCAAACTATCAAAAAAGCTCAATCCTCCTATTTTTAATAGAGTTATTTCTACAATTGTAAGAAAAACATAAATTCCGTATAAATATGCTAATGTCTTTTTTATTCCTGGAACAAGTTTTGAAACTGTAGGTCCAGGCATTTCTGCCTTTAAAACATGCATAGACTTGTCATTTCTAGATAATGGGATTATTGCCATTACAAATGCAAGTACCCCCATTCCTCCAATAAAATGTGTAAAACTTCTCCAAAATAATATACTTTTATTTAATATTTCAACATCCTTAAATATTGTAGCTCCTGTTGTAGTAAATCCCGAAACAGTTTCAAATAACGCATCTATATATGATGCATCTTTGTTCAAAAATATAGGTAAAGCTCCTATAATTGAAATTAGTATCCACGATAATGCAACAATTTTTAATCCGTCTTTTGCATATATAACATTAGTTTTTTCATATTTTACAAGATTTAAAGTTAATCCTATAATCAAAGAAATTATTTGAGGTATTATAAATGGAATTATGCTTTCTTTATAGATAATTGCTACAAATATTGGAAAAATAAACAATATAGAAAGACCTATTAAAACTTTTCCAATATAATTATATAATATTTTATTTTTCATTTTATTTCACCACATCATTTAGTTCTTTTATTTTCTTATCTCCAATTTTTCTAATAATTAATACTATATCATGTAATTTTATTTTATCATTTCCTGTTGGATATATTATATGCTTTCCTCTTTGTATTCCACATATTAATATATCATCTTCAAATTTAATATCCTTAATGTTTTTATCAATTTCTTTAAAGTTCTCTTTAACGCTAAATTCAATTATTTCAAATATATCGTCACCAAATTTATATATTGCATCACAACTACTACTTTTACTATTTTCCATTGCT
>ODAI013387482.1_pt1 | contig 13167 bp, 20 predicted proteins | sample 1539321 | NCBI WGS metagenome assembly ODAI01 (sample SAMN02144231, study PRJEB22623) | gut metagenome | biome: sheep rumen | host: Ovis aries | place: New Zealand | reverse complement strand
GTTTGTTGCGCCACAACTTAACATGGCAGAACAAAAGTTTGCAAAACCATTAAAACGAGAAATACCCTCTTTACCATTTTCTCCTATTTTCTCAATAATATGATTCGGCACAAAAACAAGCGCCTTAATGATGTGAGACAAAAAGACCAGCGGCATAAAAAACAGACCTTATTCAATATATATGCAAGGGTTCTATGAAAGTGCCGTCAGGGGCTACAGTGCCACCAAGGTAATCATCAGGCTCAACACCAAAGCCATCTTCGTCACCCATGTTCTGCTGTACCAGCACCGAAAGGTGAACATTATTGTCTTTGCCAAGCCATGCCTCTATCTCCAGATAGCCGAGACTCTCAGCCCTTTCAATGCCAAAGGCATTATATCTAACATGGTCAAACAAGTCAGGGGTCAGCTCTAGTTCAATCCATATTGACTTGCCGTTTTTCATCTTCACCTGTTCCCAGATTTCCTGCCAACTCCCATGTCTGGGATATGCTTTGTTTGGTTCAAATTGTTTATTGATCGTCATAATAATATATTAATTAAATTTCTATTTTTCAGGACTGGTATATAATCGTAGAATCAGCAGTTTTCACATCAATCAATTAAATAGTCGCGCATCGAACTAATCTTGAATTTGTGAAACATACACTTAGTCCTTTTGATTTCTGCAAAAATAAGTAGAGTTTTTCAATCCGCCAAAGAAAAACCGAAGAATTATGAGACAACGAAAATTATTATTTGTTTTTTGGCAGAATCCCTATTGTTGTCCATACCTTCAGGACAAAGAGGTATCTGGCTTAAAAAATGATTGCTTGTAAACAAATGTCGCAGTGCTATGGCAGAAGTAATAGATTACAAACAAATTTAATTTTCGTTACAAAACGATAGGTGTAAACAAATTATTGACTATTTCATAGTAAATTTGCACAAGGATGAGTAAGATTAAATACGCAAGCTTTTCAAAATATGGAATCCGCACTATCAATGAGAACTGTTCTCGTTGTAGGTCCTGGTATCATCAACAAGGCTATTTAAGCCGTCCATTACGGGAAGTTGACTCGTGAAATACCCAAGATGTCTAACGCTGATTACAGAATACTACAATTATGAATTTTGAACTCACTTATCTCCTCGGACCGCTCACTGGCGGCATCATTGGATATTTTACGAACTGGTTGGCAATCAAGATGATGTTCCGTCCGCACCAGCCCAAACATCTGTTTGGAATAAAGATTCCATTCACTCCTGGGCTTATTCCAAAAGAGCGTGGACGTATAGCAGAAGCTGTTGCCACTTCCATTAGTGAGAACCTGATGAACAAGGAAGTTCTGGAGAAGAACCTGCTTTCAGAGGATATGCTAGCAAAGATTGGCACGGGATATGACACCTTTGCTGCACGTCAGAAAGTAAACGGCGAGACGCTTCGCGCTTTCTTGTCCCACTTTATTTCAAGCCAAGACCTTGAAAAGATTCAGTCTGACGCGGGTGGAGAACTTGCTGCGCAGATACACAGTCGTCTGGCAGACTCCAATCTCGGTACGATGTTAGCTCATGCCGCAGTAGAACATGCTATCAGCAAAATGGAGAACAGTCTGTTGGGCTTTGCCTTCAATGCAGAGCAGTTCCTTATTCTACTCCAAGAACCAGCAGAACATTTGCTATCAAAGCATATCAATCAGATTATAAGTAACAATTCCGAGGAAATCATTTCTAATCTTATAGGCCAGGAGTCCAACAAACTGTTAGACACCCCTGTATGTGAATTACTCAAAGGTCATGATGAACAGTTAGATCAACTTCGTCATATCCTGCTAGACGGCTATAGGCAGGTTATCAGCGTTCACCTGCCCAAGATACTATCCACCATAGACATCAGCCACATCATCCGCGAACGTATTAACGAGATGGATATGGACGAGTCTGAACGTATTATCCTTAGTGTGATGAACAAAGAGCTTCGCGCCATTGTCTGGTTGGGAGCTTTGCTTGGTGCCATCATTGGTACTGTAAATAGCCTTTTCTAATGACTGGTTCGCCTCTGTTTTACCAGAAAAGAGATATCTGCTGTCACATTTCTTTAGAATGAGTATTCTTATAGAGCGTTTAGATTGCTATTTTGTCGATTCATAAAGATAACCCGCAAATCTGTAACAAACGTGCAGATTTACGGGTTATCTTGGCAAAAGAGTATTTTTACTATTTACGTATGCGATATACGATGTAAGCAATGAGCAACAAGGCAAGACAGATGAAAACCCAGGCACTTTTACTCTTAGGTCCGGCTCTTTGACTGATGCTGATCTTCGTTTTTTGCAAATCAGATTTTTTCATCTTCCTGATGCCAGATAACGTATGCTCTTTGTTCTTATGCTCCTGTGTAGTATTGAGCCGAATACCATAGGCCCTTAATTGGACACGATGCTGAGGCTTAGTGTTGCTTGTACTTGTGTCTGTGTCAAAAGTCATTGGCATTACCTCCACGTACAAACTTTCAACAGACAATACCATTTGTCGATATAGACTGTCTGCATAAGAATGAAGAGCCGTGGAATCAAAAACTTCCACTCTGTTTTCAACCCTTGTTTCTTCCTTCTGCACAGACTTAGCCGTTCTGCATCCGGCCATCAGCAGGATGCAGAACAGAATAGAGAGATTTGCGAGTTGTTTCATACGCTTTCGATGTTGAAGATGTAATCATATTCGTGGCTGTCGAACGATGGACATGCCTTATTGGAAAACTCCCTGTGACCATGCAATGTGGCTTTGGGAAACTGAGAGTGTAGCACATGGAGCAGATGGGCCAGAGCCTTGCACTGCTCCTTTGTGCGCGTGTCCTTTGGAGTATGCCCGTCGGCAGCAACTCCGCCAACATAGCAGATGCCAATGCTGTGGGCATTATGCCCCTTACAGTGAGCACCCGCCATCGTGAGAGGTCTGCCCTGATGGCAACTCCCGTCCCTGTAGATAATGTAGTGGTAGCCAATGGTGCAGAACCCACGTTGGCGATGCCACAGCATTATCTGTTCTACGGTGTAGTCCTTGCCCTCTGGCGTAGCCGAGCAATGGACAATGATTTCACGGATGACTCTCATGGGGCGGGCTGAATTTGGTGTTGATATACTCCGTTATCTCACTTTTGAACTCGCCGAGTTTCGTGCGGAAGTAAAGGCTTACCCCGAACACGCCACCAGCGAAGGTCAATGCCTGCGCCATGTACCATAGTACGCCGTTTGTTACGTCACCATTGGCGAAGAAACAGACGAATGTCAGTACAATGCCCGAGAGCATCATTGCTGAGGCACTGATATACTGAAAATATTCTTTCGTTGACTTTGTCATAATGCTAAAGTTTTATACGGTTTGACTTTGTGGTAAAAATGCCACCCTCATCATCGGGGATGAGAGTGGCAGCGAGAGAGGTATTTACTAACCTTGACTTGTTGTGTTGTCATTGTCGTCCTTTGGGGCGCCCGTCAACTGGTCGATGTCAGTAAACGATGCCAACTTGCGGATTGACGAGGAATCAAGAGCGTAGGAGTGCTTCTGGTTGGGCCAAAAACGAAGGTGCACCTTTTTGATGTTTTCAGCCGTGAAGTTCTCTTCCTTGCTCTCGCCCTGTGTCTCGGGACTCATGTAGAACGTGCCGAGGTCGCCCAGACGGACACGCTTCGAGTCGAGTGTCAGTTCCAAGAGGCAGTCACACGCAGCAGCCAGTACACCAAGAATGGTGGCGCGGTCGAAAGGACTGCCGTGGCTGGCAATGTGGTTAGCAAACTCGTCGGTGCTGATAGTCTCTGTGTAGAGAAAACGCGCGTACCACTTCGCGTAAGCAGCCGACTTGGGATTCTTGTTCTGGTACTTCTTTGTTATGAGCTTTGCCATAATTGTAGAAAGTTTGATTGTTTGTCATTTTGTCAAAGAACACTTCTCACGTGGCTGTCGTCACAACCTGCTTGCAAGCCGTCACCCAGATGTCCTTTATTGTCTGGTTGACGATGCAAAATTAGTTCTTTTCCCTGTAGGCTCAAAAGGATACAACCTCATTCGGCATAGAATTCCATTGGGTAAGCCAAAAGTAAAAACCAAGTAAAATGTAAAGTAAAGAAAACAAGAAAAAGCCCCTGCATCTGTCTGTCAGTTGCAGGGGCTATACGTGGTGTCCATTCTGTTTTCCATGGTCAGTCTTTCATCGATATGATGTGCAGTTCCTTCAAGTAGCCAATAAGGATATCTGCTACACGGCGGTAACTGTAAAAGAGAGTTTTGTCCCAATCCAGGTAGTCCTTCTTGCGTAGTTCCTCCTTGGTGCTTTTCATTGAGTCATAGTCACAGATGGGCTTTACCGCAGTCATCCATTTCTCCGACATCAATTCGGCAAAGAGCGTCATGGTCCCCTTTCCACCTGTCACCAGGCCATAGTGCTGCAAGACGTTGTAAACGGCAATCCACATTGACTGGCTTTTGAAATACTGCTTACCCTTATCATCTTTCCAGGTGACAGTCTTGAAAATGGCCTGACGTAGTGCATCAATCGGAGCATCAGCAGCAATAGAACCGTTGTTCGGCCAATGTGGAGGCGATATCACGACCACTTCAAGTTCTTTCTTCTTCATGTCGAGAAAGCGCAGTTTGGCCTCCATTGTGAAATAGCGGCAGAGATCATCATTCCGCATATTCTTCTCGCAAGTCCCTGTTTCATCTCCCGTCATATTCACTCCATTCAGGTGTGCATACATCTGGCGGCACAACTCACCTCGTTTTTTCTCTGTGCTTATACCGTTATAGGTAATGCCCAGACCACCAAGGAAGACTACGATTTGTTCCTTCTGTGCCTTGCGTTGGCGATTGACGTACTTCATTTGCTCCTTGCGAGTCAGAATGTCATTGGTGAACCGCTCGTTCAATCTCTCAAAAAACTCCGCCTCGCACTTCTGCCAATATTGTCCCTCCAGAAAAGCATTGAAGTTAATCGTGAACAACTCTGCAAATTCAGCATCGCTGTCATTCTCATGTTGATTCACAGCCAGCATGGTCACACAGTAGAGCGTAGTCCGAGCCCAGTAGCGTAAGTCGCCATTCCGCTCTGCCGACAGATGAAGGTCATAGTGCAGATTCCACTCGTCGCACTTCTTGGCCGTCCTGTCCAGCAAGTCTTCGTCAAGGATAAGTTCCATCAGCCATTCCGTCAGACTGTTGAAGTCTGCAAATTGTCGCAAGATGCCATTGGTGATTAACTCCGGGCTCTTCTTCACCGCCTCGTCGATCATTTCGTCGGCATCAGTAATAAAGTTCTTGATGTGTCTCACATGTCCGTCAATCATACGGACACGCTGCTCAAATCTTCCACAGTGTTCATCACAAAGCACCTTTGGGCGAATCTCCAGCAACTCCCTAATCATGGTCAGGAGATTGTGAAGCATGTATCCCAACTGGCGCAGCGAGACGATGCGCTGTTCGCAACTATTAGCCTTCATCCACTGGAAATGAAAGAACACCACAGGAATGAACAGCAACAGTTCTTCACAAAGTTTGTCAAAGTCGCCAATCCGCTTGGTGAACTTCGACTTGGCAAGGGGAGGCATACCCTCGCTTGCCAGAAAGTCAAACATTCTTTTCATAAGGCATTCATATTTAGAGATTAATAACTAGGATTGTCTCTCTCAAATGCCAGGAAATTGTAGTATCAAAAGCTCCTTTGGTGGGTTTCCGTCTCGGAAAGCTTATGCCCCGCACGTGTCGCTTGCTAACCTCCATTTTGGCGGTGGAACTCCGTGTTAGAGACTTGTTCGTGGAGCCGAAGATGCGATGTTTGTTCAGATGCTCAGTCTCTATGCTGCGAAGTTAGCAATTTATTCCATAGCCTCCAAATTTTTCTTTCATTTCGGCCCTATTTTTCCACTCAAACGTTTACGCACATGATTTGTTCTCCAATCACCTCAATTTGGGAAAGTTGCCTGATTTCTCATCGAAAGTTGCCTGATTTCAATGAGACTTTAGGCAACTTTCTAAAAAGTCCCATCATCATCCGATAATCATTACCAACTTTTGACAGGATGTAAGCATCTTGTTCCGTATTGCCACCTGCAACCGTTAAAAAACGATAAGTTTTAGTCCAAATTGCAACTTTTTTGCCTATTTATTTTCTCATATCCCAAATAATTCGTACCTTTATACTCGATTTCTCGAAAGAGACATGGCAGTTGTCTGCGCTTTCTCTATGCAGATAGGTAGGTGCAGAGATTGCTGAAGAATAAAATTACTAACCGCAAAAGTAAAGAGTAATATGGATGTTCCACTTGCGCATTATGACATAAGAATCCGTCACGGATTAAAGGAATATAAAAGAAAGTCCTCAACGTTCAGTCCTAAGGCTGACGTTGTAGGACTTTCTGCGTCATTTACGATGGCTAAGATGAGGGTTACGAATTATTTGCCCAATCTTTTCTGGTCAAAGTTGAAAGAAAGATGAGGTTTGTCCACTAATTATTGGAAATGGCATCATAATATCAAAAAAGAGATTAAGAGTATGTGTACAATAAAAGAAATACGTGGGCTGAAATGTCCCAATCACGATTATGTTCGTGACAATTATCATTTTCAGTACAAATCTATTGGCGGTATGGCCCCATTGCCAAGTACAAGGTGTGAGTTGTGTGGTTATACAAAGTCTCTTCATATACCACAGAAATACTAAGAGTTGAGTTACTAGACCTTATAAATTACAAACAAAACAATATAAATATGGGATACGAACAACAAAATGATATAGCTGTCGTGAAAACTTCAAAAGAATTTGGGCAGGCTAGTAAGTAACAAAAAGAAACGATAGATATAGAAGGCGATTTGGCTGCTAAAGTCATTAGAATAAAGGCAACAGGAAAAGTTGCATGGGGAGTCGCAGCCGCAGCTTTGGGTGTAGGTGTTTTTGCAATAGTACATACTCCACATGCAACGGTAGCTACAGCACCTGCTGGCGGAGTTGGTGGAGCAATAAGCTTTACAGGAGGTGCGGTAAGCACAGGGGCTGCTGGTGCTATTTTAGGCCCAGCTGCAATAACAGCCCTTACAGTAGCTGTCGCGGCAGGAGGAGTTGGTGCTTTAACAACTCTTCGGAATAAATATAAGATTGCCAGCAAATCTAACGGGCATGTAACTCTTAAAAAGAAATAGCCTGAGTGTTATCGGAGAAAATAGAACGAATAAATTATAATTGAATATTAGAGTATGAATTTACCTGAACGTCATTCTTTTGAATTTTTCATTGACGATACAAGTTATCACGATGAGCCTGAAATACATTCTTTTTATATAGAAAGAGGAGATGAAGTGTTTGCAGGTAGGGAACTGTTAGTGAAAGATATAAAAATTGTCTACTATATTTATCCAACTGGAGAACATAGTGGTTTGTTAGTTTTCTATCTTGGAGATGATTGCTTCGATTCTATCAGAGAAGTTCTTGACGAAGATACTATTGGCCCAATTGGTTCGGCTTGGCCAAAATTTTTGGAAGCACTAAGTAATGGAATTCATGATAATGATTCCCGATATGCATTAGCAAAGTGTAATTTTGGAAGTGGGGTTGAGTTTTGGGCTATGTATACTAGGGTGGAGAATATTGAACTGGACGACCTTAATACAGAATACATCATAGGCAAAGCAGTTCAATTACATAGTTTTACTATTGATATGCTAAATGAAATGAATGACAATGAGCCTTCAGCATGGAAAGTTGCTGCTAATTCTGCCATTAGAGGTGCCAAAAATGGTATCAAATGGTCTCGATGGATTTCTACCGCTTTAGGTGTGGGTGGGCTTTTCTTAGGTATAGACACATCAGGTGTTATCGGTAGTGAAGATTGAGCAGATTTCCAATAACGAAAAAAAGAGAAATTGGCATAACATGGCAATTACGCTACCAATTGTCAAGCAAGTCATTTTTAAACAAGTAAATTGAAAACAATGCAAGAAAATCCCATAACTGAACTGGCAAAGTTCTTCAAAAATATCGATTATGATAGACTCATAAACAATGCAGGGCTTGTTTTGGAGTATATCAAACGACAAGCCGCCAAAGGGAGTAAAGAGACAACAAGAATGATGTTGGAACTTTACTTTGTGATGATGAGCGACAAAACGTCGAAGTTTAACAAATTGATAATAGGGTCTGCATTGGCCTATCAGTTATTGCCTAATGATTTCCTCCCTAAAGAGGATTATGGAGTTTTGGGCTATCTTGACAATGCAACAGCTCTGTATCTTGCATATAAGAGGGTCAAGAAGTCTGTTACACCAGAAATAAAACAGAAAGTAGATGACACTCTGGCGAACTGGGCAAAGTCTGCAGAGAAATTTACAATTATGAAACCAGAAGAGCAACGAGTATGAGTTTTAGCGGTAAATTTGAATTATATCCTCAAAAACGGTTGGCAGGTACATTGCTGTACTCATTTGTGTTAAAAAACACAAGTTGGTTTGGTAGTGATACAGTAGATTGTGTAATTAGTGATGAATTTGGACAGCAACCGTTTTATTTTCGAGGAGTGAAGTTTAAGGCAGGACGATCATATCGATTTGATTTTGATACTGAGAACTGGACATGGTGCCAACATGATTTCTTTGCAATTCTAGGTAAGAATGATAAGATTGTCAAAAAGTGGCAACTGAATCTCAAAGAATACGGCCCAGGTGAGTGCCCTGATTGTCATGGAACCAAGCAGTGCAAAAAGTGTCACGGTCAAGGCTTTATTTATCCATTGGGACATCCAGAGCAGTTTAAGACATGTCAGGCTTGTGGTGGTACTGGCACATGCCAGAGATGTGACATTCCCATAAGAAAATATCCAGGTGGAGGTGGTCCGACTGGCATCGGTAATGGTTTTAAATAATTAATAGGAGAATAGTTATGAGAAAAGTATTTTTATTTATCGTGTTAGTTTGCTCTATGAGCTTAAAAGCACAATTTTTTGGCGGATTTGGTTGTGGGGATGAAGATGCATGGTTCGATAAAGAAATCTATTTCTATTGCCAAAATCAGGCAACAAATGGATATGGCTACGGTTTGAACCTTACTAACATTTCACTTGTCATCGATGGGGATACCCAAATTGATGTAAGTGGAGTATGGGCGTATGGTGATTTTATAATCTTAGACAAAGCAAATGGTGTGGAATTTGAGAAAGGTAGCACTGTCGCATTATATGTAAATGGCTATTATCAAGGAGGATGGACTTGTCAAACAAGTAATCCGTCAGCCTGGGACAGAGCAAAAAGTCAATACAGACGTAAACCAAGGAGTAAAAGTAATTTAAATTTGAAAGGTGCCTTGAAAATTCTCAAGAGATTCAGAAAATAGAAACGATTGATTATATGCCATTTTTTGATATAAATCACTGATGCTATGAGTTTCAGAGGTTCTTTCGATTGGTTTACTTCTCTGCATCAAGGTGGGAAAAGAGCAATTTCTTTCACTTTGACCTGCAAGAATATGTTCATGCCTGAGACTTTTGACTGTGCTATTATTGATAGTACAGGACAACAACCTACTCAGATTCGCAGAAGGCTGAAGTTAAAACCTAATGAATCGTTTACATTTAACTATGATACATGTGGATGGGATTGGTGCCAGGGCGACTTCTTTGCTATTCTTGGGAAGAACGACAAAATACAGAAGCGATGGGACTTAAATCTGAAAATATATGGACGGGGAGAGTGTCCAGAGTGTCATGGTAGTCATCGTTGCGTAAAATGCAATGGCACAGGAACGATTAGAAATAATCACAATCATACTATAGCTTCATGTCCGACATGTAATGGAACTGGCATCTGTCAGAAATGTTACGTTCCTGTGCGCCAAGGAACTAATTTGGCAAATGAGATTTATAATGGACGCACTATACCCAATCCGTCACTAAGCAGAGAAAAGAAGATTGCAGCCTTACATAAAACAATTAGTGAGCTACAAGCAAAAATTGAGAAAGCGGACTGGGATGCAAGGATGATGCAGCGTAAAGGCACGGATGTGTCTTTGCATACTGTATATAGTTCTCATTTAGAGTTGAAACATCATTATCAAATGCAACTGCTTCAAGCGCAGAATGAACTTCAACAATTGGAAAATATATAATGTAAAAAAAATAATTCAAGATAATCAGTTATTATGGTAGAACAAATTATTGTAAACAAAATTATTAAGGGGTTGATTAAAGAAGAGAGTTGGGCAATGAAATATGTAGGTAAATTGCCACAGATGATTGACTCTGCATATGGAGACGGAGATGGAAAACTAACTATTTCCGATGTAGATGATGTTGTTGCAAGTATAGCATCTTCTATAGGCGAGAAAGTGTCTGATGTGGGAAATCTTATGTCTCACATGCTCCCTAATGCGGGCGAAACCCTATCAAACATTGGAAATACTATAACTGGGTTGGGAGAAACAGCTGCATCAACACTTGCATCTACAGGATCTGCTATAGTAGATAATGGAGGAGAGGTAATGGAGAGTGTTGGAGATGCCATCGCAGAGGGTCTTAGTTGGCTGGCTTCTTTTTTGAACTAGCATGTAAAACCTCTAAGAAAAATTCTATAGTTGTTATTTTTTACGACATGAATAGTCAACATCAAGATGGGTAATAGTATAAATACAGATTTTTTGCGACTGTTTCATCCTGTAAGTATGGACTTCTTTCTTTATCTAAGCCGTCTAAGACAACTGCAATCTCTTTCAAAAGAACAAATTGTGAATGCTGTTAAGACCGCTTGTGATTTCTTTGATATGCCTCTTCCTCAAATAGGAGATACTACAGGGCATCCTGTATATAGCACGATGTTTTATCGTGGAAATGACAAAAGCTCATTCGATGATGACTTAATCTGCTTTGACCTACAAGAATTAGCATATCTACAAGTGACCACATACGATTCTCTTACACTTGTTCTCACTCATGAAGCAACCCATCGGCGCACACAAATGTATGATTTCCCTGGTCCTAATAAGGGTAGTTGGGCAAAAGAATGTATAAGTGACTGGTATATGGGAGTGAGGGCTGGTATGTGTATGATGAAGGACATCTCTAAAGTTATTGAAGGTCTTGGATCCACACAAGGATGCGAGACCCATCCTTCTGGTGATATAAGAAGGAACTTTATTAACAATGGCTTCCAAACGGGCTATCTCAATCGAAGTTCACATGGAACTAACTTTGAGTACTTTATTAATGACTTTAAGTCTTTTTACAATAGGATGCTTCCTGATATAGAAAAAGAGTATCCAAAATATTATGGTATTATATCTCGAAATTTTTACAAGAAAGATTTTGATTTTTAACAATTCAATTCGTAATACATATGGAAGAAATATTAGATAAAGGGTTTTTCTCTTCTGTGGCAAAAGATGAAAAAATGAATGTAGTTGAAAAGGGAGGAATGTTACTGTTTGGAGGCATTATTAAGGGATTTGTTGAACCCGCAATGACTGGAATGAAGATTCTCAAGGACAAGACGGGTATTGATATTGAGAAGAAAATGATCGAAAGCCAAGAAAAGGAGGAAGAAGAACGTGAGAACCATCCTGCTAAATGGGCTTTGAAAAAATTGGCAAAAGGAACTGTCAAAGGTGTACTTGCAGGGACTCTTGGAATCAATCTCTTTACAGATGACTCAAAATAAAAGCAACTTTGATAAGTTTCTAAACTTTTTTATAGTATACGATAATTAAATACGATAATTGAAAATGGATAAAAATGATGTTTTTTGGTGTTTGTCAACTGAAGGGTTGTCCTCCTTGGCAAGTTCGCATTCAGGAATATTTTTTTCACCAATAGAAAATGGTATAGCAAAATTAATTGTTGGGAAAATTGTAGGACTTGCTAAAAAAGGAGAATGTAGAGAATGTATAGACTTTATAAGTGAAAATAAAATCAATAAAAAAGAGCTTGAAATTACTTTGTTCGACCTTCTTATGAAGGAATATGTTTGGCACATGGGAGAGGTTTGTTATGAACAAAGCAAGAATTTGATGCAAGGAATTCGTGGAATGTATGCATTATTCAATGTATTTTTTAGGAACAATTTAGATTCATTAGACTCATGGTCGAGTAAATACGAAAAAGCATTTGTTGATGTATATAAAAAACTTAATAATTATTCTTACGTCGTACTTACAAACCTGTTAGATCCTTACAATGTAATAAAAGAAGGAGATTACTCGACCCTTTCAAATAAATACATTTTAAATTCGCATGTAAAATTTGAAAATCTCATAGCTCCAGTTGGTCACGTGTATGAAGGTCAGCGTTTTATTGATATTATCATTGATAAAGACCGCTCAGAAACGGCAAGATATTACAATGGGCGATACAAAAATCTTATCTATCTTAAAGGAGGATTTAAGGGCGATTATCCTAACTATTTTTACAACAAGATGCCTGATACGATAATTGGCAATGAAGAAATTTATTAATGATTAGATTATGTAATGTACGAATATGAATTGGGTTACTGCTATCGCTAAACGTATGGAGCGCATACGCTCCGCAAAAAGGCCAAAATGGTTCCAGTGGAGTTTATTTCCTAAAGAGGGGGCCCCACCCACACAATCGATACTGGAAGTTGGTGTTTATGCGCTTGTCCTTTGGCTTTGTATAGACTTCTTTTTAGATATAAACAACATTCCGTCCAGTTATATTGCAATTGATGCGGATAAGCTTAATGATCCTCGAAAAATCAGCAAGGACAATGATAACGACACAACTTATTTTTTACATTTTCAATGCGCTGATTTAGGTATTCAAATTCCAATGATACCAGTTAAGGGTGAGGGCGGAGTGTTCTATGGTCATTTGTGGGATGATTCTGTAAGGATAGTGTGTCTCAAAGATTTTGTTTCTAACAAATATCTATTAAGAACAGATTTAAGTCCATATTGGCATGCTGTATATGATATGGCTGCTCGGCATAGTGGATTTAGTCCATTACCTAATAAGAAATTTAAGGATACAAGTTTTAAATCTGATTTTTATTATATAAGAGATGGTAATTTGAGAGCAGGGCAGACGCTCAATAATATTAACATGTTTTTTTGATTCCCAACACCTTGTCTCTTGTATTCTCGTCCCAACTGCAAAATTTCCTCTTGCTAGCAATGCCAACCTTCTTGTCCCATGCTTT
>ODAI013200871.1_pt1 | contig 13167 bp, 10 predicted proteins | sample 1539321 | NCBI WGS metagenome assembly ODAI01 (sample SAMN02144231, study PRJEB22623) | gut metagenome | biome: sheep rumen | host: Ovis aries | place: New Zealand | reverse complement strand
TACTCCTCGTAAGAAATCTCAAGGGTCGTTACTTTTTTCTTAGCATTGTTCAATTTTCAAGCTGCTGTGCGTCCTGCCGGGACGTTTTTTTCGTTTCCCTCAGGCGACTTATTTATTATATCACACGTTTTTGGAAATGTCAAGCAAAAGGTTTTCAACTTTTTCTCCAACATTATGTTGAAAAACGACTACATTTGACCATAAGCAAACAATTCCAGGATAATTACATAAAAAAAGAAGGAACCTGACAGTTCCTTCTGAAAATCTTTGCGCTTAGTGTTTGATAGAATCCATATCGTAGTTCAGGACAGTCTTATTCTTGCTCCTGCCTTCCTGGATTTCAGGATACGATCCGATATTCTCAGTGTTTGTTGAACGGGCTGAGCACACAGAAATGACCTTGTAGTTCTTGATATAGATCTTGTAAACGGTCTCCTGAGAATGCGAGAAGACCTTGTTAACAGACGCTACGAACGAGTCCACCTTAGCCTGAGTATCAGGTGTAACTGAATCATCGATAGTCGCTCCGTCGCTCTCAAGAAGATGTCCCCTTCTTCCATCCCAATAGATATAAAAGTCATCGCTTGCGCCGACAAAGAGCTCGCTTTGAGCTTTATTCCGCTCTGACACAGTTTTCGTGGTATCACTGGCTATATTCAGGTTCTCGCGCTCCAGGAATTTTTCGCGGGTAGCCTGAGTCTGCGCGGCATTGAAAATAACCTTAGAATAATTATTCTGCGACCTTACATTCGCACGCATTATGAAATAGCTCCACGTCGGAACAAGTACAGCAAGAAGTATACCAATAATCGCCAGAACGACAATCATTTCAACCAACGAGAAACCCTTTTTAGACTTCATAAACAACACCCCCATTACTATAATAGCTGTTCATATATATTATAGCAAATTATTCACAGTTTGTCAACAAAAACTTTGCGGGTTTTTGAACAAATTTTGACCTCTGACATTGTGCATTTATCCAAGCAGTTCAATTGCTTTTTTAAGCTGAACATCCTTGTCTGTGCCGATGAGGGAGCGGTCCATTTCAACTTCGACATCCGGTGCTATGCCCTTATCCTGGTAGCAGTCCCAGCTTCCGACGGTATAGTAGCCCGCAGTATAATGCAGAGTTCCGCCGTTGCTGAGTTCCTCCTCACGCTGGAATATACCCTTTCCGTAGGTGTTTGTGCCGAGGAGAGTAACATCCGAGCCGTACTGCTTCATAAGAGCAGTGAAGATCTCGCCGCTGCTCATGGTCTTTTCGTTGATAAGAACGACTGTCGGGAGCTTAATATCGCTGTCGCTGTCGGAAGTATTATGATTCACCACTGAGCCGTTATTGTAAAAATCTGTAACGAAGCCATTGCCGACGAAGAAATCAGCGCAGCCTATAGCGCTGTCTGTCAGGCCACCGGGATTATCGCGGAGATCAAGCACAAGCTTCTTGTACTTTCCTGAATAATCATCAAGCACAGGCGCAAGCGCCGCCGGAGAATACTCATCGAAATAGGTGAAGCGCAGGTACAGAACGTCGTCATACAGAACTGGCTCTACAGCCTTTGTTCCGCTCTCAAGGTCGTTCAGCCGGGTGAAATCAAGCTCCTTCACCGCGCCGTCGCGCATCAGGACAAGGTGCATGGCGGTACCCTCATAGCCCGAAAGCTCAAGCGCAGTCTTTTCGATTCCGTCCTCCGCAACGGAAATATCATCGACCCTAAGTATAACGTCGTCAACCTCAAGTCCCTGCTGCTCGGCAGTGCTTCCGGCTTTGACAGAAGTTACGGTCAGAGAGCCGTCCTCACCGAGGCCGACAGTATAGCCGCAGGATACAAGGCAGGAAGTCGAGCTGATGCCATTGAGGTAGGATTCCACATCGTTCTTTGAGGAAATATAAACCGTAAACCGGTCGTTATATGCTGAAAGAAAGCCCTTCAAGGCCGCTTCCTCTCTGCTTTCGCCATCAGGAAATTTCATTCCGTTATCCTCGAGGATATCCTCACACTCGCGGACAAGCTTATACTCCCCCGCGTTTTTTATCTTGTCGCGGTGGTAAAGGTACATACAGCCTGCACCGATCGCGGCGCTTGCGCTCAGGCAGAGAAAAGAATTGATAATTTTAGTAGTAAGTTCCATAGCAACTCCAATAAAAAACCTCTCTCCTAAGAGAGAGGTTTTAGTTTTCAATTAAGGTTTAGCAATCGAGCTATCACTCATTACCAGTTGCTAGGCTGGTTAGTATTTGTAACCTCGATACCGTCATCGTTTGTACCAGCAACGTATGCATCAGCAACTACCTTGGAAACAACCTTGGAAAGTTTCTGTGCCTTAGAACCTGTGTTGAGGTCTCCGCCGGACTTGTAATCCTTAGCATCAACGTATCCTGACGGATATGTGCCGATGTAGTTACCGTCTGTTGTAGCAACAACTGCTGTACATGAAGAATTCTTGATGTAAGCTGCGCCGTCTACCTTCTTGATCTTCTCGAAGTAGTTAGCTACGCCAGGTCCGAGGAGAGAAGAAGCGTTGCCGTTGCTGAGAGTTACATCAGCAGAGAACGAACCACCAGTGATCTTGATCCAGCCATCGTACTGGAGCTTGATGCCCTTAGCGTCTGCATCTGTCAGTGTGGACTCGAAAGCCTTCTGAACAGAAGAAGCAGTAGAGTTAGCGGATGAGATCTTGGACTTTCTTACATAGCCCAGCATTGAAGGAACGAGGATCGCTGCGAGAACACCGATGATAGCGATAACAACGATGAGCTCGATAAGGGTAAAACCTTTCTTTGTAGTTTTCATAATGAAAACCCTCCTTTATGAAATAGTTGTGAGGTTCGACGCCCCACGCGTTTTTAGGTACGGGGATTATTTCTTCCACAGGTTCATCTCCGGGTTCGTTCACCGAGGCTCATCACCTTCGGAGTGCCCGATGCCTATCACCTTTGGGTTTGTCTCCCTTTCCCTTCCCTGTGATTATAGTATATCACTTCATTCATAAAATGTCAACACTTTTCAGAAAAAATAACGTAAGATAGCCCACTTTCTACACGCAAACGGTAAATAGCCCCGAATTTTTGCCGGTTTTCGTCAAAATGCACAACGTTCTGTGAATTTATTAAAAGAACAAATTTGATAAATGTATTATTAACAATTTGTTATACGATTCGTAATATATGGTCGGTTTGTAATTCCCCCCTCTCAGAAGTCACTACAATTCGTATATTTCGGTCTGTTTATTATCGCCGTAACCCATTTGTAATTTTTTGTCGTACTTCCCCGATTTCATCTTCAAAAAAATGCAACACGTTCATTTTGGAGTTTCCTTGCAAAAAAAATGGTCACTTTGACAATAAGATTAAATATTTTTTATTGTTCAACTGCCGTTTTTATTTGCGTAAAATTCAGCCGCAGGACAGTGCCTGCGGCTGCTTTATTTATTATCCAAGCTGTGCAAGGAAACGGTAGAATTCCTGTTTGTCCTGGCACTTGTCGATAGCATCTACCTCGGAGATCACATTGTTCTTTACGAACTTTGCAAGCTCCATATCCAGACTAAGCATACCAAACTGCTTACCAGTCTGGATAGTGGACTGGATGAGGTGGATCTTGTTGTCACGGATCTGAGCTGCAACGGCGTCGGTACAGTTCAGGATCTCCATACAAGCGATTCGTCCGGAACCATCCTTCTTCGGGATAAGGGTCTGGGCGATAACGCCTACAAGGTTGTTTGCAAGCTGTGTACGGATCTGCTGCTGCTGATGCTCAGGATAAACGTCGATGATACGGTTGATAGTATCAGCAGCGGATGTTGTATGAAGTGTTGACATTACGAGATGTCCGGTCTCGGCAGCGGTTACCGCAGCCTGGATAGTCTCGAAGTCACGCATTTCTCCTACGAGGATTACGTCCGGGTCCTCACGAAGGGCAGCTCTAAGTGCAAGCGCAAAGCTCTGTACGTCGTCGCCGATCTCTCTCTGGTTGACCATGCAGCGCTTATGCTCATGAACGTACTCGATAGGGTCCTCTACGGTGATGATGTGTGCGCTCCTGTTAAGGTTTACAAAGTCGATCATCGCAGCAAGGGTCGTAGATTTACCTGAACCGGTAGGACCTGTTACAAGCACAAGTCCACGCGGACGCATTGCGAAATCCTGGAGTATCGGAGGAAGTCCGAGATCCTCAAGGGTCGGGATATCATTTCTCAGAAGTCGTATAGCGATAGCTGGCTTACCCTTCTGGAAGTATACGTTTACACGGTGACGGTAGCCGCTTCTCGTCTGAAAGGAGAAGTCGGTATCGTGGTGATTGTTTACGCTTGTCTGCTGAGCGTCGTTTGTCATCTGGTTGACGATGTTTAGTATTTCCTCCTCGTCCATTTCCGGGTACTGCGAGCGCATTGTTCTGAGAGTACCGTTAAGACGTACAACAGGGGCAATACCGTTAGTGAAATGAAGGTCTGAGCAGCCGAGGAGTCGGACCTCGTCAAGAATTCTGTTTATTTCAATTGCCATTGTAATAGCCTCCTATTATACTGTGTATGTGGTTCTGATAAGCTCTGTGATAGAAGTCATGCCAGCCTGTACGAGCTCTGAAACGTTATCACGAAGGAGCTTTGTACCGTTAGCCTTTGCAGCGGCCTCGATCTCCTCCTTGCTTCCATTTGCTGCAATGATAGTACGAACATTTGCGGAACAGTGAATGATCTCGTGGATAGCGGTTCTTCCTCTGTAGCCTGTGTTATTGCATGAGGGACAGCCGCAGGGCTCAAATATCTGGATAGGATGGTCGATACCCATGAGCTCGTCTTCTTCCTCAGTTGACATTCTGGGCTTCTTGCACTCAGGGCAGAGAACCTTTACAAGTCGCTGAGCGATAACGCCGATGAGCGAGGTTGCGACCATATAGGGAGCAACACCCATATCAACAAGACGGACAACGGTCGAAGCCGCATCGTTTGTATGGAGTGTTGAAAGAACAAGGTGTCCGGTGATAGCGGCACGGATACCGATATCTGCGGTCTCCGAGTCACGCATCTCTCCGACCATGACAACGTCAGGGTCCTGACGAAGGATAGAACGGAGGGCGGCGGCGAAAGTCATGCCTGCCTTCTGGTTAACCTGACACTGGTTGATACCGTCGATATTCTTCTCGACAGGGTCCTCAACGGTTACGACATTTACATTCGGCTTAGCTATCTCACCGAGAGCTGCATAAAGGGTAGTAGTCTTACCGGAACCGGTAGGACCTGTTACCAGGATAACTCCCTGAGGAACGCGGAGCATCGATTCAAAGAGTGTGTAGTTGTAGTCCGACATACCGAGGTCGGTGATCTTACGGAGGGCGATCTGTCCGGTGGAGAGGATTCGGATAACTATCTTCTCACCGCTTACCATAGGAAGCGAGGATACACGGACATCAAGCGTGGTGCCGTCAACGACCTGTGTGAAACGTCCGTCCTGCGGGATACGCTTCTCAGCGATGTTCATTCCGCTGATGAGCTTGAGACGTGTAGTAAGAGCGTTATGTACAGCACTGGATATATTCATGAGCTCAACGAGGTCGCCGTTTACACGGATACGGATACGGGTATACTTCTCAAAGGGCTCGATATGGATATCGGTCGCGTCTGCTCTGTAGGAGTTCTCAACGATGGTTGTAGCAAGCTTAACGATAGGAGCGTTTTCAACTCTGTCCTTAGCCTCTGCATCCTCTGCGCTCATTTCGCCGAGGTCGCCGCCCATAGCATTAACGCCCTCGAGAACGCTGTCAACGTTCTGCATTGAGTAGCACTTACCGATAGCCTTGTTGATAGCGGATGTTGTTGCAAGCACAGGAACGGTGTCCATACCTGTCGAAACCTTGATATCCTCGAGAACGATGAAGTTTACAGGATCGTTGGTGGCGACGGTGAGTCGTTTACCCTGAACATTGATAGCGATTACCGTATGCTTTCTTGCAAGTGCCTCCGGAACCTTCTGGACTGCTTCTGTGTTGATCTCGGTGTTGTCAAGGTCAACATACTGTACTCTCAGCTTGCCGGCGAGTGCCTTTGTGAAGTTCACTTCCGACATAAAGCCGAGTTCAACGACAACGTCGCCGAACTTTTTGGTTCCGTTAGACTCTTTCTGAGCTGTAAGAACCTTCTGGAGCTGATCATCGTTGATAAGCCCCTGGCTGACTAAGTAGTCACCAATTCTCTCGTTTCTCATAACAAACCTCCGCTTTTTAAAATTTTAATTGAAGAATAGACTTGAATTTTATCTGATTTATGCTATAATATGATTAAGCACTTTTAATAATGTAAGGAGGGTATTTACCCCATGTCAAATTTTTTCAATATGCTCCACGACGGTGAGATCAGTCCTGTCTTTCTTGCGGCGTTCTACATTGTCGCATTTCTTTTCGGGATCAGCATAGGAAGCTTCCTGAACGTTGTTATACTCGGGCTTCCGCGTCACGAATCTCTCATCAAGCGCTCCTCGCACTGTATGACCTGCGGCGCAAAGATCCGTGCAATTGATCTGATACCGGTTTTCAGCTGGCTGATGCTACGCGGAAAATGTCACAGCTGCGGCGAGAAGATCTCCCCGCGCTACCCTATCGTCGAAAGCCTCAACGGTGTACTTTATGTACTGACATTCCTTGTTATGGATTTTAATGCTGGATCCATAATAACCTGCGTTCTGATGTCGCTGCTCATAGTCATCGGCTTCATGGACTGGGACACTATGGAGATCGACCTTATAATTGTCGCTCTCATATTCCTTCTTGCCATCCCCTCAGCGCTGTTCACAGATCAGTCAACTCTCCTTCACCGCATCATCGGAGCCTTTGCAATAAGCCTTCCGTTTTATATAATCGGTGAGATCAGCAGAGTTTTCATCCGGAAGAAGACCGGAGAGGATTACCGGGCTATTGAACTTGGAGACACCGTGCTCATGTTTGCAGCCGGCGCCCTGCTCGGAACAAAAGCTATTATCGTTTCAGCATTGATCGGCATAGTAGCCGCTGCTGTTGCCGGACTTATAAATAAGTACATCACCGGCAATTCAAAGTTTGCGTTCGGACCGTTCCTTTCCATCGGCATCGCTGTGGGAGCCCTCTGGGGAAACGGCATTGCTGACTGGTACATAAAGCTTCTTCAGGCACCCGCTCAGCAGTAAACAGGCTCAAATAAGTACAGGCAGCAGCATTGGACTGCTGCCTGTTTTTTTATGCTTATTTGAAATCAGGAAGTGTGAATATGAAGTAGATGCAATCCTCATAGAGTCCGTTTTCAGTCTCAGGATCCTTCTGTGCAGCCTTGTCTGCGTTAGCCTTAGCCTGTGCAGTATTGTTTGCTGTGTGAACGAAAAGACGGGAATCGATCTTGGGAGCCTGATCGGAAGTGATCTTTGCATACTGCCAGTGATCGTTGTCGCCCTTTACCTCCATGTCAGGAGTGTAGTCCTTATCGTCCTTGGGTCCCTGATATCTTACGGGTCCGTAGATGTCTGATCCCTTGCCCTGGCTGATCTGTGAACGTATATTAACGAGGGACATATTCATATTTGAAAGTGCAAAGGGTGACTGGAAGGCTTCATAGGTTTTTTCATTTCCTTCGTCATCCGTAAGCTTAGCTGTACCTCTGTACTCATACTCATCGGCAGCATCCTTATCGTTCTTGTAGGTAACGATACTGAGCGAGAACATATTGTCTGAGAAATCTGTATAGGAATTTCCGGCAGCCGTCTTAGCGGGTCTTACAGCCGCATAGTAGTCCTCAGCGGTGTCGTCAGAGGTATCGAAGCCTGTGAGAGCACTTGTTTCAAAAACGGTCTCGATGTTGTTATAGCCGGGAGAGATATAGAACGAATAGTTCTCATAGTAAACGGGATTGATAACGCTCGTATCTGTGCCAACGAGAGTAATGGAGGAATTGACTCTACCCATATCCGTTACAACGTTTCCGTTGTCGTCGAGCTTCTTCATTATCTCTCCTTTGTGATAGGTAACACCGTTGATCTCAGTGTCAGCGTCAAAGAATTTTGTATAGGTATAGCCAGCATTGAACTTCCACACCTTTTCACTTACGACACCGCCGTTGGCGTTATCTATCTTGAGCATATAAACTCTTCCCGGGATCGGTTCAGCCTTATCCTCGGTGTTGGGGATAACCCTGTTTGAATAGTGGTTGTCGAGGAAGTTGATAACTGCCGCTTCCTCAGCAGTAACGGACTTCTTTGTTCCGGAGAGATCCTGAACACCGTAAGCAGCGCTGAGCTTGGTTGACGGATAAACAGCTGTATCTCTGAGGAAATTGCCGTTATTGTCAGTAAGTGCTCCGACGTTGACCTCAACGCAGTCCGCATATCTCAGCGAGCTTTCAAAGTAGTTCTTGATGTTGTCAACGGCAGCAGCATTCGCTTCCTGAATGGTTGCACGCTTCGAGAGCTTGTTGAGCGGGGTAAGTATCTGCATTACCGCCATCATGAGTATGCCGAATATTGCCATAACAACGATGAGCTCAACAAGGGTGAAGCCTTTTAGTTTTCTGTTTTCCTTCATACGTCACCCTCCTTACGGATTAGCCGCTGCTGTTGTAGTAGTAGCATTCTGCGGCATTGTAACGATGATGTACTTCGGAACATAGTCTCCGGGCTCGAGATCTGGATCGGGGATGACCTCTGTTCCGCCTGCGTTGTTAGTTGTAACAACGTTTGTGATTACCTCATTGTCTGAGTCTGTGGGATTAACGTAACAAAGAGTGCCTTCGATATTGATGTAGTTGTATACATTGTTACCGTTGGCATCGGTCGAAGCGTTCTTGCCGTTAGCGACCTGAATTACGAAATGATCGTCTGCGAGGAACGAGTCGTCTGTATTCTGTGCCTCTGCGATAGGTCCGTTGACCGCCACCCTCGAGTTAAGGCTGCGGGCAGCGCGGGAGTTCTGCTCGACCGCGCTTCCCATCATAACGAGGATAAGTGCAAGCATACCGAATACTGCAAGTGCAACGATCATCTCTACAAGAGTCATGCCGCTCAACTTACTTTTCAGTTTTTTCATGCGTCATACCTCCTTAAAGAGCAAAGCCACTGTATTCTACTGCTTCGTATGCGTGTGCGCCTTCTGCGTCTACTACAGAGCTTCCGCCGCCCTCTTCTTCCGTGACATAAATAAGTGTCCAGTCATTCTGAGCGTCAGAGGATCTTACGTTAAGCATACCGATTACGCCGAATCTTCCTTCCATCGGTGTTGCCGTTGAGAGCGGCTGACCGTCGTAGATGATAGCATTCTTTACTGTAGCATTCGTATTTACAGTAGGCATTGAAATGTCCATGTATATCGCTGTGATATAGGCTGTAACGAGAGACTCGTTCATGATCTTGAGAGAAGCATTCTTTTCTGAATACATTCTGATCTTGAGCGGATCAAGGATAGGATAGCCGTTCTTTGCAACAGCAGCGTTGATAACGGGATCGTTCTTTTTGCTTAAGATGTTGATCTTGCTGCCGCTGTCGAATATATCCTGGAGTGTCTTGGAGATGATACCGCCGCTTGAACCGAGTGTACAGTTGCCCTTGACATAGAAGAATACCTCTCCGCCGGCTGTGTCATCAACGATTATACGGATGTTGTTATCCGTTGTGTAGTTGTCAAGAGTTACCCAGATCTCGCCTGATGCAGGAGCAATGACGTAGATATCTCTGTGACCGTCTACCTCAGGAACGCCTGAGCCTGAGCCGTAAGCACCCTTGAGCGTAGCATCTTTGTCGATATAGGCGTGGTTTTTGCCGTAAAGCTCCTTGGTCGGGAGTCCGCCTGACTGGTATACAGTACCGTCGCGTCCGCCGGGATCCTTGCCGACTGCTTCGAGGTTGAATTCCTTCTGCCAGTCGTAAACAGTCTTTATGAGCTTGGTAGCAGACTTCTCGTCCTTGTAGTCGTAGTTACTGAGGATCGAGCCTTCAAGCACGAAATAAGCCTTACCTGTGCCGGACTCATTTACGGCGATGCGGGCTGTATTTGAAACTACAGTCTTGCCGTCAACTACTGTCTCAGGGCTCTTGAAGTTTACGTTGAGCAGACGGATATAGATATCCTCGTCACCAACATTAACGTTAACGGTTGAGTTGAATTCGCCTGTAAGCGTGCAGCTCTGTGTGACATTGCCGCCGCCGAGAGTAGTCTGAGTATATACCTTGTTAGGATCAGTTACAGCAGCGTAATCTGCAGCATCGAGAGCTGAGGACGACTTAACGCGGTGCTCGATACCCTTTATAGGCCAGTACAGACCGAGGAGGGTCTCTCTCTCAGCGTCCTTCGGATAGATAACTCCCTTTGAAGCTGCCATCTGCTTGTAGATGGAGATAGGTGAAGCACCCGGATAAGCACCGCCTACAGTGATGCAGGCTTCGTTCATTTCAGCATCGGAAACTACCTGCTCAGGATCTGAGCCCTTGACTATCCAGTAATCAAGGATTCCTGCTTCCTCGTTCTTCTTGTTTCTGAGAGTTGAGAGATCGTAGGCTGAAAGTCTGTCGATCAGGTAATTCTCAGCAACAGTCATGTTTGCTGTGGGTGAGTTTACAAAAGTGTTGTTGAAGTTGTAAATCGTACCGAAATCAGGATCGGTCTCAGCTGTATACTTTCCATCAAAGGCAGCATCGTTGAGAATAGACTTCTTTATCCAAGCGTAATCTGAGGTTACAGTCCACCACTGGTTAGATACATCAGGATAGCAGCTTATGTTCTTGGCAAGTATCTTGCCGGCAGCCGCCTGAGCTGTAAGGTACTCAGTGAGTGCATTGCTTGTAGCCTTGTGGACATGCTCAAAGAGCTCATTCTTCTTGCCCTCATCGAATGTACCTGTCTTATCGTTGTAGATAGTGCCGTCAACAGAAAGGTTGCCCTTCTTGATGATAACACCGCCGACAACGAGATCACCGTGAACTGTAAGGTTGCCGTTTACAAACAGGTCGCCTTCAATCTTGAGGTCGCCTGCGATATCAGTATTTGTGTTGAACTCTACCGAGCCCTTCGAATAGAAGTTGCCGCCGAGCGTTGAATAGCTCGCCTGTCCGCTTACTACGCTGCTCTGCCACTTGTAGAGCTTGCAGTTTGAGCCGTTGAAAACGGAAACAGCATCATCGTCCATACAGTAGATATCTGCTGCTGCGTGGAACTCATTGGACTCAAGATTGAGATTTCCGCAGAATACGTTGAGCGGAACGTTCTCTACGGTTTTGCTTTCAGCATTAACGCCGAGTGTAAGGTTGTTGGGAGCAATAAGAGCGCCGTCAACATAGAGGTAAGGCATTGAGTAGAAGCTATATCCGTTTGTCTTGATATAGTTTCTGAGCTCATCACTGAGCTTGACCTTGACCTTATTATTGCCGGTCTTGAGGTCACCCCAGATCTGCACACCGGGAGCGTTTACGCCGCTGCCCTGATATGTGTAGTAGATAGCCATCGTGTTGACTGTATCGAGGTTTCCGTTTACAACGAAGGGAGCCTCGAGAGCCATATCGTTCTGGAAGTGATAGTTCTCGTGAGTAAGGTAATCCTTATCCTCGAGCACTGTGAGCTTGTTCTGCTGGTTGTACCACTTGATATAGTTCAGGTCAGTATTCCAGGATTTATCGCCCCACTTACCCATTCCGATGTAGGTACCGCCCCATGCGTAGGTGTGGTTGTCGATGTCAGCTCCGCCCCATGTAAGGAACGCTGCACCGCCGCCGCCGCCCGAGCCGGCAGGGGGATCCTGAAGGATATTTGTGGATATTCTCGTAGTCTCACCGCCGATAGTTACATCGGCAGTGATCGTATAGAGATTTCGTGTTACCCATGTGTTTACATTTTCGTCCGGATCAAAGACTGTCTTTGTTCCGACAAATTTTATCTTTGCGTTTTCAACACGGCCCATTGAGGGATTGTTGACATTTACGACAATGTTCATTTCCTCATTGAGCGCAAGACTTCTGACCGCCTTGGAGAAGTCCTTGTCTGTACCTACGGCAGCAAGTATACTGTCGATCGCAGTTCTTGCAGTGTAGGATGACTGTGCTGAGGAGTAGGTCTTCCGGGCACGCCTGTTAGCAGCGGCAGCAACGGCGAGAGTCGCTGTCATGAATATGATCATGATCGACATTACCGAAACTACTGTGAACAGAACAGAACCCTTCAACTTTCTGTTTTTTTCAGTTTTCATCTTTCTTACCGCCTTTCAAGTTATTTTTTCTCATAACTCAAGCGTTTGCTGCGGATCATTTAATAGCGTCAACATCGACCTGTTGTAAATCGTAAACTGAGTAGAGTGAGATAACCATATTAATAGTTACCATGTCATCGGGTTCAATGGATCTGTGCTCTTCTGTGTCATTATTGTTGTTTGCAGCCGGAGTTTTTCCTTCGCCTTCGCCGCCCTGAGGTGCTGAAGATGAAGCGTTCTCCTCCTCATCGAGGAGCTCATAGGATACGGAGTTGATAAGGAGAGCGTCGTCGTACTTTTCAACAGCGTCCATAAGCTTCCAGAGGTTCTCCTTTGTTCCCTCAGCAGTGATTCCGTACTGAGTAACGAGAACAGGGGGAACTTCTCTATCCTTGAGAGCTGTAGCCTCAGCCTGCATTTTATCAACATCCGCCTGATAGCTTCCGTTGATATCAGCGATCGAACGAAGACCGGAACCGATATCCATACTCTCGATGAAGTAGTAGCCGAGTGTGCTCTCTGCCATATCACCTACAGCAAGTGTTGTGATTCTGATCTCGTTATCTGTTGCGAACTTCTGCATAAACTTATCAAGCTTTACAGGGTTGTCGACTGCGTCCTTATCAACGAACTTGTCAGTTATCTTGTTTGTCTCATCAACGGTGTCGTTGATAGTTTCCTTGAGTGGTTCGATCTGCTTGATCTTTGACTCATAATCCTTCTTGGTTTCTTCAAGTGTGTCGAGCCTGTCGCTGTCATTCTTGATCGTTTGATTCTTTGGCTTGATGAGCGCAAAATACCCCGCAACAAATATTGCTATTGCAAGGACAATTCCAAGAATGACCTTATCTCTGTATGTAAGTTTCATCGTAATCTACCTCCAATCATTCTGCTGCAGCTTCTTCGGGAACATAAGCGCTCTCTCTGCCGTTGAGCTGAACAGTAACCGCAAATTTCACCTGATCCTTAGCCTTC
>ODAI013484599.1_pt1 | contig 13168 bp, 12 predicted proteins | sample 1539321 | NCBI WGS metagenome assembly ODAI01 (sample SAMN02144231, study PRJEB22623) | gut metagenome | biome: sheep rumen | host: Ovis aries | place: New Zealand | reverse complement strand
ATTGATTCTTTTGCTGCAAAGCGTGCATCTGGATTATCATCTGCATCAAAGTATCCGTTTGCTGTAACACGAGTCATATCATACATATTCGATGCAACTGTTGCACGAATTCGTGTATCCATGGCGGCTGCATTTATTGCCATACCACCCCAACCACAAATACCGATGATACCAATTTTATTTGCATCAACATCATCACGATTACTTAAATAATCAACCGCCGCAGAAAAATCTTCGGTGTTAATATCTGGTGATGCGACATAGCGAACTTTGCCACCGCTTTCGCCAGTAAAAGACGGATCAAACGCCAGTGTTATAAATCCACGCGATGCCATTTCTTGGGCATAAAGTCCGGATGATTGTTCTTTGACCGCACCAAAAGGCCCAGACACCGCAATTGCCGGCAATTTTTCCGATGTTTTATTTTTTGGCATATATAAATCGCCAACTAATTCAATTCCATATCTGTTATGGAAATGAACTTTCTGGGTAATAACATTTGGATTTTTCGGAAAAACATTATCCCATCGATTACCACAACATACAAAACCAATAATTCCACAAATGACAATAATAACAGATGCCAATAACGCCCATTTCATTTTTAACTCCTTTTTTGTTATAAATAATATATTATTTTTATTTCGATTTTTTTCAATAAAAAAACACCGGCATCCGCTTGCATGCTTTGCACTACAGCGAGATAAATTTACCGGTATTTTTTTATTTTTCTAACCAATTATTCAGACTTTTGTTTACATCATTCATATTATTGCAAACCGCAAATACACCAAATGATTTGCATTTATCAGAATATTCTTTTGTATTGTTTCCTGTGGCACCTGTAAATGCTATACAATCCATACCAGCTGATTTTGCAGCAACAAAATCATTAACACTGTCGCCAATAACTATACAATCTTTGGGTTCATAATTTTTTGTTTTAGCCGCCAACAAAAACAAATCAGGTTCTGGTTTTCCATGTTCAACCATATCAACAGTAAAAAAATCTTTATCAGACATATATTTTTTTATCCACTGAAAACCTGTCATTTTCCATTTGTGTTGTGTGGCAGTTGCCCCTGTTGCAATACAATGTTCAAAATTATTATTGGCCATAACATTTTCAACACCATTTATTGCAACCATACAATTAGTCCCAAGATAAATTTCCCTTTCATTTATCTTGTTTATAAAATTATCATCTAAGACCAAACCAGATATATTTTTTTCCAGTCTTTCACGACGCGTTTTATCTGATACCCCAACCAACAAATCAGTCTTTTCCTTATCGGTTAGTTTTATATTTCTTTCACTTGTTAAAATTTCATCCCATGCACGAACCCACAGTTTTTCACTATCTGCGATAACACCATCAAAATCCCAGATTAATAATTTTTTCATATATTTTATCTTCCTTTTATGAATTGTTCCCATTGTTTTTCTATCTGAGATTTATTCATAAAAAACACCTTTGTTTATTATATATAATCTTTATATAAAATTTTTTTATTGTTTTTATTTTAATGGTGGGAAACAGTTATCACCGCCGTCTGGACAGCAAACCATCCAACCATCGCCTGCATCAGTGTAAACTTCACCTGCACAGCAACCATTTTTATCTGGACGTGCGCCATCATTACACGTGACAAAGAAACCATTCCAGTTTTCAATTAAATAATGTGTTGTATAACCAACTAAACCGCCCAAGACAAATGCACATAAAATCCAAACCCATTTATGACATTTTGTATTTTGTTTTGATGATTTTTTTATAACTTTATTTTTCATTATATACACCTTAGTCTTCTTCGATTATTTTTTCCAATTCTATTATAAAATCAATCGCAGGGTTAGTCAATTTTTTCGCCTTTTCAATCATACGTTCTGCTTCTGCTTGCATTTGAAGACGTTTATAAGTTTCAACGATTTCAACAGATTCTTCTTCGTCGTCCAAATTATCGTCGTTCAATGCACGTGCAATTTCCAGTTCTTGTTTTGCCAAGGCTTTGTATTTAACAGAATTTTCTGGACATCCGCGTTCTGATAAATTCGCATAAATTTTTGCATTGTCAATGTGTGATTCGGAATCAACATTACCATCAGAATACAAACGCTTTGTTAATAACATTTCAATTTTTTCACATGTTCTTTCATCTAACATTTGTTGTTCAATTTGTGGTGTTGCAATCTGAATTTGTTGTTTTATATGATGATTTGGTGTTGCAAATCCACTGATTATAAACCCAACAAGTGTACCCATTAAAAACAGTGCAATCATACCAATTGCGCCATATACACGATATTTTTTGTATTCATTATTTTGCTTTTTCATTTTTCTCTCTCCTTGGTTTTTTTATTATTTCACAATACCATCTTTGATGGTGATAATTCGGTCTGCGCGTTTTGCCAGATTCATATCATGTGTCACAAATAACATAGACATCTTGGATTTCTTTACCAAATCCAACAACAAATCAAATACTACATTTGCATGATTTGGGTCCAAAGATCCAGTCGGTTCGTCCGCCAATAATATTTCTGGATTATTAGCAATTGCACGTGCAATTGCGACACGTTGTTGTTCGCCACCTGACATTTCCGACGGGAAATGATTTGCACGATGTGCGACATTTGCCATTTTTAACAATTTCATTGCACGCGCGTTTGCAAGACTTTCGTCCATACCATTTGCCATCATTGGTAATACTACATTTTCCAACGCTGTAAAATCAGACAACAAATTATGCTTTTGATAAACAAATCCGATTTTCTGGCGACGCAAAAGTGTACGTGTTTCTTCATTAATCTTGTCCAACGGATGACCGTTTATAAATATATCACCACTGGTTGGTTTATCCAACAATCCGACACATTGCAAAAGTGTTGATTTACCCGAACCACTTTGTCCAACCAATGCGATAATTTCACCACGATATAAATCAAATCCACCACCACGCAAGATATGTAATGGCTGGCCACCTTCGATAAAAGTTTTCTTGATATCACGAACCGACATAACAATGTCTTTCTTTGATATCTTTGATAAAGAATTTAATATACTTGCCATTGTGTGTCACCTATTCGTTACGCAGTGTTTCAACCGGATCAGTGTTTGCCGCGCGCCATGCCGGATATAATGTTGCCAAAAATGCCAACGCAATTGCAATTACTGCAATTCCAATAACTGTTGATGGGACTAATTTCGACGGCAATTCAGAAAGTGAATATAATTGCGCCGGGAACAAATCACGACCGGTAATAAATTGAAAGAATTTACGTATTGGTTCAATATATATTGCCATTAACACACCAATTAATGTTCCAAATGTTGCACCAATTACACCAATATATGTTCCTGCCAGAATAAATATCTTCATCATCGATTTGCGCGATACACCAAATGTACGCAATACGGCAATGTCTTTATTCTTGTCTTTGACCAACATAACAAGCGATGAAATTATATTAAACGCTGCGACAATAACAATTAATAATAATATTAAAAACATTACACTGGATTCAACCTGAAGCGCGCCGACAAATCCGCGATTCAAATCACGCCAATCACGAATAATAAATCCATCTGGCAATAATGTATCCAGTGCCTTTACAACATCTTCACTTTGTTCGGCATCGCTTAAAAACAAATCAATATGTGTCACAGAATTTTCAATATTCAAATATTTCTGTGCAGTAGCCAGTGGCATAAATATATACCCATTATCATATTCATACATTCCCATAAAGAACGATGAAACAACCGGATACGCCATTATACGTGGCATTGTTCCAAACGGTGTTGCCGTTCCGCCATTTGCCGAAATCAACGATACTTTATCCCCAGCCGTCACATGCAATGCACGTGAAAGTGACGCACCAATTATTAATTCCCCATCATTAACCGCATCAAGGCTTTTACCATAAATACGTGCACCATTTTGTGTTTTTGAAATTAAATCAGGCATACGAATACCGCGCACCATTGCGCCCGAATTATTTCCTTTGGCAGATGCCATAATTTGACCTTCGGCAATTGGAACAATTGACGTAGTGTATTTTGCAACAACTTTATTTTGACGCATTTTATCAATCAAGAAATCATAGTCAGATATTGTTCCATTTTGATGATAAACAACAACATGTCCGTTCATACCAATAATACGTGAAAGTAATGTATCATGAAATCCACCCATAACAGACATAACAACAATCAATGTTGCAACCCCCAGTGTGATACCTATCAACGACACCCATGAAACAACAGAACCAAACCCGCGCTTTTTCGCACGTAAATATCGAAAGGCTATCTTTTTTTCCAATTTCGAAAATAGCATTTTTTACCCCTATTGGTTCAAGAATTCACGCAATTCATCACCGGACAATGGCGTATTTCCTTTGACTGTTCCGGCATCAACAATTGAAATTAAACGCGGCGACATAAATACAACCAATTCTGCAAATGGTGATATTAATGTTTCAGGCGTTGTCACAAACGAATGTGTTGGAATACCAACAATCACATAATTATCGCCAACATTTGATGGAACTTTGAACGAAGTTAATTCACCATTTGTTGTTGATAAAACGATTTTTGCATCAATCTTTTTATATCCGCCGTAATCACCATATTTCCCAGTTGCACCAATAATCAAATCAGTTTCCAGTCTGTCTTCTTTGCCACATTGACCAATATCAAATCGTGATTGCCAACCATTTGGTATTGCAAATGTTCCCTGGGAAACCAAGACCATATTTGCCTGTTGTGAAATAAATTCTTGCAATGTTTTTGTGTTTATTTCCGGACTGACCACCAATGTACGTCCAACAACACCAGGGATTGACATACGAATATTATTTTCACCAAATGCCGGCAACATATTCATCCAAACAATCGCGCTGTCTGATTTTGGATAAACACGATAAACATCAATATCCCATGCCAAGACATATTTTTTCGATGAAACATCTGAAATTATTTTTGACACTTCACGTTCGGTTTGATAATTACCTTCGAACACAACGGTTTTATCTTGCCAGTTAACCAATAAATTACGAACATCTGCACCACGCATTGCGTCCAATATCGCCATAATCATTGTTTCGTCTTTTGGCATTTTTATCATCCATTTACCATTTGCCGTTAAATGAATTTCACCAAATTCAGCATCATACGAATAATAAACACGTCCCAATTTTGCCATTAATTCAACCGCATCTGTCAAAGAACTGGTTGAAATTGTGCCAGATATTTTTTCAAATGTCGCCTGATCTTCAACAACAGAAATATCCGTATCATCTAATAATTTTTCCAGCGCATCTTTCAAATACATCTTTTTGAATTCATAATCCGAAACTTTCAAATCCGGCAACGCATCACCAGTATTAAGGCGAACAATTTCTATTTTTTCTTCGGGAACGACTGTAACAACACTTTGGTTATTCCAATCAACCGTGCATCTTTTTGGCAAATCCAATGCAAATCTTTGTGCAGTATCAGTTGTTAACGCCGCCTTTTTTGGGAAAATAGGCACAGAATTTTCATCAATAACCGTATTTTCAACAACGGTCACCGTATCATAAAGTGGCATATTTTGTTGCCGGTTTGCGCAACCTGCAACAAATATGGAACAAATCATTGTGCATAAAACGATTGAATTTTTGATATTGTTTTGTGCCATTATTCTTTCCTTTTTTATCTTTATAGCATATTTATACTAGATATTCATAATTTTTTCAAATTCTTCCAGCGTCATTTCATAAATTGGTTTTTGGTTTGGAGTAACCAGACTTTTTACATTTTCAAATTGTTTTTCAAACAAATCCATTGCATTTAATAAATTTGCATCAATTTGCGCCCCAGACTTTTTAAGGCGATTTCCATATTCAACAATATATTCCAAAACATCCGCAGCAAAAAAACGTCCAACATAGTTTTCCAGCGCAATTCCGCCTTTTTCAACACAAATCGCCGACAAAATACGCGACATTTCATTATAAAATCCCGCTAATTTTACATAGTTTTGAACAGTTATTGCCATGGTCCTTCCTCTGGTTTATTTTTTTATATTATAAAAACTATTGCGACAAAAACGCAATTAAATTATAATGTAAATTATGAAAACAAGATATTTATTTTTATTATTGGGTTTGGCGGCATGCGCATCGGCTAATCGTGGGTCGATTGATGATGCCACAATATTGAATTGGGAAAATGATGCGGTAACGACTGAACAATTTGTTCGCGACCACAAATCATGTCTGGGAATAAAGGATACGAATTATATCCCACGTTCACGTATCGCAAAATTATTGTCCCCAAATCAAAGCGCACAAATGCCCGATTGGGACGGACTTTGGGTGACATTTCAATCCAATGAATATAAAGACGTTGGACAACGCGCCCTGCTTTCTGTACCACCAAACAAGGCGTCCAAGACCGTTGGATATTATCGTAAATGTATGATGCGTCGCGGATATTTATTACGTGCGTCGTAAAATATCATATATTTGTTATTTTCTAAAATTGTGATATAATATTTACATTATGAAGAAATCAATATTTTTTTGGCTGTATTTTGTCGCGTCTATTATTTTGGCGGTGTATTTTTCAACCCGCATTATAACCAGCCTTATGGGACGCGGCCCAATATCATACGTAAAACACATATCGGTTATCAGTGATTCTTCGGACGCTAATCTTGAACCGGTAATGATTGCAATTGGAATTAATCATGGAACGAACATCAAATCTGTTGATTTATACCAAATAAACAATCGTGTTATGAAAGTCCCAGGCATAAAAAACGCCGCAACACGCCGATTGGCAAATGGCGATATTATAATCAAGACACAACAATATCGTGTTGCCGCACAATGGAGTGACGGGACATATTATTATCCTTTGTCGGCAGACGGAACAAAAATCGATACCCCATCAACAACACGCGATGAAAACACTATCGTTTTTATGGGTATGTTGCCTGACGATTTAACCGATATAATCAACAATGTTTCAACGATATCAGAATATATTGATTATATGAATATGGTTGAAAATCGTCGCTGGGATATTCATACAAAAAACGGAATAACAATTATGTTGCCTGAAAACAATCCAGGATTTGCAATAAATAAAATCGCACGATTAAACCAAACACATAAATTATTATCACGACAATTAAAAACAATTGATATGCGTGATAATGCAAGAATTTTGGTCAAGACAATTAAATGAAACTTTCGAATTCGTCTTTTTTATGCCTTGATATTGGAACATATTGTGTTCGCGGATTTGCACATTGTATTCGGGATGCACGAATTGTTCAATCGGCAATGCATTCTGTAAAAAATACAAACACAATATTTGCATTAAAAAGTGTGGTTGATGAACTGGAACAACAATTAAACACTCACTTTAATTCGGCATTTATAACTGGGAATTTCGGTGATGCAGATTTCAAAACTTTTTCCGATATGATTTCCTGGAACAGCGAACACAAGATAACCGAATTGGATTTACGTCATCAAATTGCAAAAATAAATGTGCCTGATGATTTTTATTCAATGCATATAATACCGGTTTTCTATGGCACACCAAATATAAAAAACATTGGTAATTCGCCAATTGGACATATTGATACCGGACTTAAATCTATATTCAGTGTGATTTCATACGAAACCGATAAAACACGATACATATCGGATATGATGCGTCGTTCACATATTCAATCCAGTGGATTTTTAGACCCATCTTTCCTGCAAAATGCGGTTTACAGAAAAGAAAATGAAAAAGTCCTTTTTATCGACATGGGACATGAATTTACAACCACATCAATTTGGACGCAACGCGGACCATTATATTTTAATAAAATTAAATTTGGTGGACGTGATATAACGAACGCTATTGCGCGCGGATTAAATATCGGAACAAATGATGCAGATACGTTAAAAATCGCCGTTGCCAGCGCAACACCAAATGAAATGGATCGTTTTACACCGGCAGATTCATCGGAAAAATTTGCATCTTTTTCACGTGCCGATATAAACGATATTTTTATTCCACAATTAAAAGAATTAATCAAAACGATATATGAACAATCTGAAAAATATATCAATCAATATAAACCAGAAAAGATTATTTTAACTGGCGGTGGTGCGTCGGTAAACAATATTAATACCGTTCTTGAACGCGTTTTCAAGATACCTGTGGATAATATGGGGGACAGCGCAACCATTAACGCATTATCTGAATACATATGGAATACATATTTACCAGAACGTAACGCATATATACAAAAACAAGAAAAAATTCAAAACACTGTTGAAAAAATAACCGGTATTTTCCACCGCAAGAAAAAGATAAAAAAGAAAAAATTCGTCCCAATAATGCCCAGCACGCTTTGCTTTAATATGAACGATATGTCAACATATACTATGTTTGCCAGTGCCGGTATATCAATGATACACGTTGATATTATGGACGGATTTTATGTTGATAAAATTGCCGGTGGAATTTCTGAATTGGCAAATATTCGTGAAAAGACTAAATCACATCTGCACGTTCATTTAATGACGGAAAGCCCGTCTGTATGGGCAACCGATGCAATTAATGCCGGTGCCGATACGGTTATAATTTCAACAAATACGTCCGGTGTAAAGAACGCGATAAAAATTGTTCGTGATTCCGGTAAACGTGTTGGAATCGCATTAAATCCTGAATCAAACGTTGAAATATTAATCCCAATATTAAAACAAATTGACGAAGTAATGGTAATGGCTGTTAAACCAGGTGCCGCCGGTCAAGAATTTGACGAAAGCGTATTACAAAAAATCAAAATATTAAATTACACACGAAAAAAACATGGATTAAAATATTTAATCAGTGTTGATGGCGGTATAAATCAAAATACTGCAAAAATGTGTTGGGACGCCGGCGCAGATTTATTAGTAAGTGGTTCTTATCTGGCGCGCGCAACCGATTTCCCATTGGCGGTTCAAAGTTTATTGAATCACTAGTTTTCGTCCATCGCCTTCTTGCGTGATATATATATGAATTGTGTTTTCTGGCAACATATCTTTTGCAATATCGGGCCATTCAATCAATGTAATATCATTATCAATAGCATATGGCAATCCGATTTCTTCCAGTTCTGATGCATCACCAATACGATATAAATCAAAGTGCGAAATACCGTCATAATTTTGAACCAATGTAAAAGTTGGACTTGGCACGACAGTATCTTCGCCACGTAAAGTTTTAATTATCGTGCGTGCAATTTCACTTTTCCCCATACCCAAATCACCATGCAACGCAACGGTTTGTGGCGCATGTAAAGTCTTTGCAAATTCACACGCCCATGCGCGTGTTTCATCAATATTATTTAAAATATATTCTTTCATTTTATTCCACCAATAATAAATCGTCTTCCAACGCATGGATTAAATCGCGAATTTGTGCAGCCTGTTCAAATTCCAGATTTTCCGCATGCTTTTGCATTGTCTTGGTAAGCGTCTTGATTTCTTTGCGTATTGAATCCGCATCCATAACACCACCATCTTTATTATAAACAAATCTGCGCGCTTTGTCTGTTTTTTCTTCTTTTTCTTTGACTTCTTCGAATACAGATTTTGAAATTGTCTTTGGTATTATACCGTGTTCGGTATTATATTGCATTTGCTTTTCACGACGACGCGCCGTTTCATCTAATGCCGCGCGCATTGAATCTGTTATGGTATCACCATATAAAATCACACGACCATTTGCATTACGTGCCGCACGTCCAATTGTTTGAATAAGTGAACGTGTCGACCGCAAGAATCCTTCTTTATCCGCGTCCATAATTGCAACCAATTCGCATTCTGGGACATCTAAACCTTCGCGTAATAAATTAATTCCGACCAAGACATCGTATTTACCTAATCGCAAATCACGTAACAAATCAATACGTTCTAATGTTTCAATATCTGAATGTAAATAGCGCGCACGCACACCATTTTCAACAAAATAGTCTGTTAATTGTTCCGCCATTTTCTTAGTTAAAGTTGTGACAATAACGCGACCTTTGGTCTTTTTAACCGTATAAAGCAAATCATCAACCTGGTGTTCGGTTGGACGCACTTCGCATATTGGATCTAAAAGACCGGTCGGTCGTATAACCTGTTCAGATACAATTCCATTTGATTGTTCCAGTTCCCACTGGGCTGGCGTTGCCGATACAAATATAGTCTGTGGACGTAATGCGTCCCATTCGTCAAATGTTAATGGACGATTATCAACGCACGACGGCAAACGAAATCCATATTGCGACAACGTTTCCTTGCGCGCCCTATCCCCACGGGACATCGCGCCAATTTGCGGAACAGTTACATGGCTTTCATCCAGAAACAAAAGTGCATCTTTTGGTAAATATTCAAACAATGTTGGTGGTGGTTGCCCCGGCAAACGCCCGGTTAAATATCGCGAATAGTTTTCAATTCCACGACATGTTCCTGTTGATTCCATCATTTCGATATCAAAGTTTACACGTTCACGCAATCTTTGTTCTTCGACATATTTCATATTGTCATGAAAATATTGCAACCGTTCGTCAAGGTCTTGTTTAATTTGACCGATTGCCTGTAATACCGACGGCATAGGTGTTGCATAGTGCGTATTTGGATATACAACAATTCTGTCCAATTTATGTAATTTTCCACCGGTTAATGTATCAAATTCCCATATTTCATCAACTTCATCACCAAAGAAAGATATTTTCCACGCCCTATCTTGGCTGTGTGATGGGAATATATCCAATGTATCGCCACGCGCACGAAAATCACCACGTGCAAAACCCATTTCATTACGTTTATATTGAATATCAACCAATGCGCGCATAACGTCTTTTTCTGAAATTTTATCGCCAACTTTTAATACCAATTTCATTTCTGAATATTGTTCTGGGGACCCAATACCATAAATAGACGATACAGACGAAACAACAATAACGTCCCTTTCTTCCAACATTGCACGCGTTGCCGAATGGCGCATACGATCCAATTGTTCGTTTATAGACGCATCTTTATCAATATATGTATCGGTTGTTGGAACATAGGCTTCGGGTTGATAATAATCATAGAAAGACACAAAATATTCCACATGATTATGCGGAAAAAAAGCCTTCATTTCCGTATATAATTGCGCTGCCAGAATCTTGTTTGGTGCCATAATCATTGTCGGACGCCCCAATTCTTTAATCACGTTGGCCATGGTAAAGGTCTTACCCGAACCGGTTACACCTAATAAAACCTGGGATTTTCGTCCTTCATTAACGCCGGCAACCAATTCAGATATCGCCGTTGGCTGATCCCCCATCGGCGCAAATTCAGATTCCAGCGAAAAAACATTTTTTACGTCTTTCATGTTATTTTTTTGTTCACATACCTTAATATAATTCATTATAATAAAAATACAAGGAAAGAGAGAGATGTCAATTAAAACCAAACAAAACAAGATATTGTTCGTATTGTTATCATTTATCGCCTTTTTGGCATTATCTGTTATATTTGTTCCACCAATGATAACTTTAAATAATATCAAAGGCAAAATTGAAAACGTTATATTAACACGAACAGGCATCCCTGCAAAAATAAATGGAAATATTAATTTCAGTTTGATGGGCAACGCAACAATCGTTGCACATGATATCAGTGTTCCAAATGGGACTATATCATCGGTCGAATTTGCAATACCATTATTTGATATATTTAATATAAAAAATGCAGATGTTAATGGCGATATATATGTAAATAATGCATCACTTCATATTGAAAAGATTGTTCCGTTTTCTGGCAACAATACTATCGTTGTTAATGATTCAAAGATACAATTCTTGAACAAAGAATATAATATTATTCATGCCGATATTTCAAAAAATAAAATTGATGCACTTGTTCGTACAAATCAACACAAATATGAAATAAAATTAAACGGTAATAAATTCGTTATAAAAAATAAAAATAACGATATGGATTTATCTGGCGAATTATTACCAGACGGAACTGCCCATGGTAAAATCGATATAATTGCACAGAACGTTAACAGATGGTTTGAATTTGACACACCTAAAATCAACGGAAAATTTCCAATAACTGCCGATATTTCATGGAACGGTGGATACGGGATTAAATTTGACAACATTGTCGCACAAAGTGTTCATGGCAGCATTGAATACAAAGACGATGGATTTAAAATAATAAAATTAAAATCAAACAATGCAGATTATGATATGTCATTTTTTATGACAACACCTGATATATTAAAAAATTCAGATTTTGATTTAGATTTTTATGGAAATCTGAAATTTGGTGATAAAACATTTAATCATATGCAAATCATCACACACGGCGAAAATGATAAAATAATAATAGAAAATATTATTGCCGACGAAACACATATTCATGGTGGAACAATCGATGCCAATGGTGCGCATGATGTATTTGTCGCCGGCCCATTATCTGGTCTGCATACAACATGTCTTTTCAATGGCACGCCAACAAATTGGTATTGTAAAGAATATTCGCATGGTAACAATATTACGTCTGTATTTTCTGTCAAAGACGGTGTAATTGATGCAGATGTTTATTCTACTGCAATATATGCAGACATGAAACCATTCGTTGTAACAATACGAAAACTGGCACCACGTGGCACAGTCAGATTTTATTATCCAGATATGACCGGAACATTACATTTGGAAAAAGACAGTTATACGGTGGACTATACACGTCTTGATGACAGGTCATTAAATCAAGCAAAAATCAATCTCAAATTTTTGCCAGAATTTATGCGCGACGAACCTGGGGATTTTGTATGGGTTAACGGGGTTATGATTTTTACACCAAATTCAAAGAAATGGCTTTTGTCTAAAAGCACAGATTTCTTTATATTACGTGGTGAAAATTTTAAACAATTAACAAAAACAATCGATTTACAATCATTGAACGATTTGTCATATGTTTTATCCGGAAAATATAAATATGAAAACATATCTGATTTAACCATAGAAATCGCAAATCATAAATTCATCGGGACGCTTTCTGGAAAAACGATTACATTAAAAACAGATACATTAGATATTGATTCATTTACAAATAAAGATTTTATAAATAATTTTGAAGAGATATCTTT
>ODAI014315062.1_pt1 | contig 13169 bp, 15 predicted proteins | sample 1539321 | NCBI WGS metagenome assembly ODAI01 (sample SAMN02144231, study PRJEB22623) | gut metagenome | biome: sheep rumen | host: Ovis aries | place: New Zealand | reverse complement strand
AACAGAAGCAATTTTGTCTCTCAAATTTGAGAAACAATTACAGATGAGCTAAATTATACTTAGGTTGCAGAAATACTGTCTACATTACTGACGGAAATAGCAGTTTTTTCTCTTCTTAGCGAGTACTCAGCCGCAGGCTGAGTGAGTTGTGATCAGGAAGGGGCTTTTGATCCAGTTGTACTCAAAAATACTTATGCCAGTTTTCTAAATTGATTACCGAAAAACTTTTTACCTGATAATGCTTATTGAAATCTGCTGGCAGCTTCGCTTCTTTTTTCGAGTTGTACTTAAATTCATATATTGAAAACTCTCCATTTTCTTCTTCCAGCAAATCAATTTCCCTTTGATCAGTTGTTCTCCAAAAATAGAATTTCGGGAATCTATTTTCGCGTTGTGCTTTTTTCCGTAATTCCGCTATACAGAAGTTTTCCCACACTCCTCCTATATCATTTCGCAAATTCATTCCTCGAAAATCTTCAACCAACGCATTTCTGACGCCTATATCATAAAAATAGATTTTGCGAGTCCTGTTTCCGGCTATTTCATTTCTCATATTTCGCGACAGCGCGGGCAGAGAAAATATCACAAAACATTTTTCTAAAAGATCGATGTATTTTTTTACTGTATTCGCGGATATCTGCAACTTATTCGATAATTCATTAAACGATACTTCTGATCCGATTTGCAAAGCCAAACATTGTAATAGTTTCAATATCTGATTAGAATTTCTTATTCCATCGAACGCCAGAAGATCTTTATATAAATATCCGCTCACCAAGCCTTCCAATTCCTGTTGAATTTTCAAAAAGGACTTACCGTAAATGCAGGGATACATTCCGTATTTTAAGAAATTTTCAACGTTATAATTTACTTCAAGCGCATTTGTTGCTTTACGCAATTCTTCCGCGGAAAACGGATAAAGCAAAAATTGTCGCATCCTTCCAACCAGAGGCTCTCCGGTTTTATTCGCTAAATCGAAACTTGAGGATCCCGTTGCTATCACTTTTACTTTAGGAAAAACATCGTGAATTATTTTCAAGGTCTTCCCTATTGATTCCACGTTCTGAGCCTCATCGACAGCTAAAATATCTATATCTTTAACCAAGTTCGCCAATTCCTGATCATCAGTAGTATCCAATGATTTTTGTCCGCGAACCGTATCACAATTAATCAAAAGACTTTTTTCTCTTCGAACATTGTAATAATTGATTACTTCATTTAGCAACGTTGTTTTTCCTACCCTTCTTGTTCCGAAAAGCAGAGCAACCTTTCCGTCTTCCAAACATTCGACAATTTCACCAAAAAGACTTCTTGTAATTACGTTATTCATAGTTTTATCCTCAACATGTTGAAGATAAATATCAATTTATCCTCAATACGATTATTATAAACAGCGTTTAATATTCAATCAATAATTTTCCTAATTTGAGTGAGAAGCATTTAAGATTACTTTAAATTATCCTAGGATTATTCCTAGAATTAGGGGCGAAAAAAGTAAAAAACTGTGATAGAAGGTATCCGTTGGTTCCAAAAATACGCATTAATCCAAGAAAAGTTTTGTAGTATAGCATCGATTTTTAAGGGGTACTTTATGGGGTACTTTTTAATAATTAAAATTTAAAAACACTGTAATTTAAAGCATTACGAAGCATGTGTGAGAGTTCGCTCTGTCCGCCACTTATCTGTTTTTATCAATCTTGTTTTGCATCTGGTTATCTATTGAGTTCCTCAAATTTCAGTACATAATGATCTTAGTTAGTTTGAGTGAGTCTTGAAAAAACTGCTCAAAGCTAAGCTTAAAAAGGGGTACTTTTTTGATAATCAAACAGGGGTATATATAATGTTAACAGAGCTGCAATGTAAGAACTTTCAACCACAAAGTAAGAGTTACAAAAAATTTGATGGCGGAGGATATTTCTGCTTGTAAGAACTAACGGGCGCAAATATTGGCGTTTAAAATATCGCATAGCAGGAAGAGAAAAACTGTTGGCGTTGGGAGTATATCCTGAAATTTCGCTGAGCGAGGCGAGAATAAAGAAAGAAGAGAATAGGAGAAAAATCAGATAAGGTATCGATCCGATATTAGAAGAGAAACGCATAAAAAGCGATTTAAAAGAAAAACATGGTAATACATTTGAAAAAGTTGCTTTGGAATGGCTCGAAAAATGAAGTCATGGAAGAACAGGTCGAGAGTCAAGCATCAGGTTAAGCAGGTTAAAGCGTCATATTTTTCCGCTTGCGGTCTTACTCCCCGCATTTGTGAATCTGGCTCTTCTGTTCACAAAAAACCCAGAATCTCTAAATTCGGAAATAGTTTTTTGCTCAATACGTTGTATTTCCCTGCTATTGTGGTCTTTCAGCATTGCGAACAATTCCGTCGGTATAGTCAGAAATTACTCTCCAGAGATAAATCCAAATTGATTTTTTGTATGAGACACCTTATCAAAACCAGTGTTGGAGATAGCAAATCTCGATTTTCCTTTGTTTTTCAACAAGTTGAATTGATATAAAATCATTCACTAACCAAGTGATACTAAAAACAAACTTTTCGTTAAATTTTTGAATTCTCTTTATAATTCAAATAGTTGCACTAAATTATATCGATTGGTAAGCGAGTGACTATAAAAATATAACAAGTTCTACTTTATGGAAGTGGTTATTTGGCTGGGAATATAAAACGCGTCGGCTCTTATAAAGAGTTTAGACGTCTCTTAATTTTTTCGTCCTACTCATTTAGCAACTTGATATTTTCTCTCGATATCATACTTGCTAGCTCTTCCTCTGTCGGCAAAATGGTTTTACATTTACTCGCAAAAATTTGCCGACTTTTTCAAGGCTGTTTCCAACACACTTTCTTTTCCTTCAATACCTTCAGGTAAATCCAGAAATTCCAGAACATATGGATCCTTTACAAGCTCTTTCGCGGAAATTTTTGAGGGTAACTGATTTCCTTGTTTTACCTTATTGCTCTCTTGACTGGATAAAAGCCTGTAATAGTATCCACTCCTAATGTTGAGCTCTAGCTGTCGATATGACCAATTCTGACTGGCTACTTCCTTTATGTAATAATCTCTTTCATCTGAACTATCTATCCTTAAAATTCTTGTTATATTCGACCAACTTACATTCGTTAGACACTGTCTGTCGAATTCTGGATACATACTGTAGAACTGTCTCATGTTTCTTAAATTAGCTTCAGAAAACCCTCAACCATCTTCGAACTCGATCCTTCAATTGTCGTGATTACTGCAATCTGCTCATTACTTAAACATAAGGCTTCATTTAGATTATATAATGGATGTGACTTATATCCACTTTTTATGCGAATATGATGTCCTTTCCCTTCTTTATAAGGTGTTAAAATGAAATTTCCCTGAGAATTTTCTGTCAATGTCGACTTAATTTCATGATTTGCCCCCGCCTTCTTCGCTCTCGACAACCTAAACAACTCTGAGATTTTGGCTCTAGAGAAAGCATTCCTCAGTGCCGGTGCTTTCCCTTTAACCCATTTGTAGACACCAACCGTTGACAATCCGATCAATCCCCATTCGACCATGGTGATTACCAAGTCAGCGTAGGACTGCGCTTCTTCTGTATCCGCCTGCGAGATTGCGTAGGTTACCGTGGCTTCTGCTCCGAAATCCGTTGCCTTTGCTGTCGCTTCTCCTGCAATAAATATCCCGGCTGCAGCGGTCAATCCCGCAAGCTACAGACGCTCCTATCGCTTGCAGCCCTTTATCAACACATTCTTAACCGACGAGTTCCATCCGCAATCTGTTGCAAAATTATCTATGCGATCTTTTAACGAAACTCCCAGATCCAGAGCCTTTTTGGCCTGAATATTCTTTTCGTTCAGCGCTTGCTGATATTCTTCTGCTGATATTCTTCTATTTACAAAGAATCAGCCCTTGTCTTCCTCAAGATTCTTTTCTTCCTGCTCCACCAAATATTCAAAGAAATCCGTAAACGATGGCCATTCATCATGCGGATGCGGGAACTTTCCGTCAATCGAATACCAATACATATCTCCCGCATCGCACCATATTATCGGTGTAGGCTTTTCCGGAGAATCCTGCGTTATCATAAACACGCTTCCTCCGTCATCGTCTGCTAACACCAGTATGTGCGACATGTCGGACCTACCTTCTGAGTATTCCGCAAATTCTTTTCTTAGTTCAAGGTTATTTTGCACAATTCCCCAACTTTTTTTTCATTTAGAAAATCGAAAAATTCTTGAAAAGAAAATACGTCATATCTGAACACACTCCCTATTTTTACAAAATCATTAGGCAAAACGACATTTAATATATCAGAAACGTCTTTGCAGTGGGTATCTCCTATAACCAGCCCCTTATAGTAAGTTAATCTCTTATTGTTTTCTATTCGTTTAATTAAGTTATTTAAATTGTTCACCGTAAGCCCTCCAATACGCCTTCCTTACCGGATTAAATTCTGATCTGATCACTGGATTAGTCGGATGTTTTTGTCTATATCCAAACTGATTATGTAAAGCTGATTTATGAGAAGTTTTTGTTACTTCAACGAATGGACCAAAAGCATCTTGTCCCATATATAGCTACTCTCTATCTCCCTCTAAGTTTTTCTCTTCCTGTTCCACCAAATATTCAAAGAAATCCGTAAACGATGGCCATTCGTCGTGCGGATGTGGGAACTTTCCATCAATCGAATACCAGTACATATCTCCATAATCGCACCAAATTATTGGAGTCGGCTTTTCCGGAGAATCTTGCGTTATCATGAACACACTTCCTCCGTCATCATCTGCTAATACCAATATATGAGACATGTCGGACTTGCCTTCTGAGTATTCCGCAAATTCTTTTCTTAATTCAAGATTATTCTTAATAACTCCATTCCAATCATCTTCCTTCGCATCAAATTGCAAAAACTGCACAGAATTTGACCCTTCATAACTAATGACAGAAGATATTCTCTCAAAATCATTCGGCAAAACAAGAGATAAGGATTCACATACACTTCGAAATGAATCAATAGCCAATTTTGGATTTGTCATATGCCATACTGCTTCATTTATGACCACCCCCCTTTCTATTAATTTACTTAAACTGTTCTGCATAAGCCCTCCAATACGATTCTCTTACTTTATTAAAATCTTTTCTATCTACAGGATTTGTAGGATGTGGCTTATTTTTACCGAACAGCTTGTGAGGATGTACCCTATGAGATTTCTCAGCTGCCTCAATTATTGGACCACGCGCATCTTGACCAACGTGATGTAAATTTATTTTTTCTCCTGACATTGTGTACGGCGTCTTACCGTCACGCATAGCATCTAGATTTGTTCTTCCAATGTAACGTCCTTCTTTTATTACATAATTCGGATCAATATCATTTCTCTGAAACACTCTAAACATCTGTCCCGTCTTCGGATCCTTAAATAACACCTGCTTTGAGTATACATTAGGCGAAAATTCCGTTCCAGTCAAAGCTTCCGAACCTTCTTTGAGTACCTTAAACTGACCTTTCCACTCACCAGGCATAGCGGCAGCTTTTTGCACCATCTCTGTTTCCGGAATAACGTCTAGACGAGTCGGTGCTTTGGTTGCACTAGCTTCACTGACAGAAGCTGTTGTCCCCGCCTTCTTCGCTCTCGATAACCCAAACAACTCAGCAGTCTTAACCTTATCCGCAACCCTACTGATGACTCCGTTTTTTACAGATCGAAACTTTTGATAAAACTTTACCACTATTTTTGATTTTGTTAATTTGCTCAATCCATAGCCAATTGCCGCAGTTTCTCCTACAGCAGTTGCTTGTCTTACTGCATTATCACCTGAAGAAATTTCTCCATGCAATTGCTCATTTGCTGCGCTTACATCAAACGGCGTCAACAAATCCAGCAATCCGCTCACGGTATTAAGTGTAGTTTTATCCACACTTTCCCTTATTTTTTCCCTCATCTTATTCGGATCTCCACAAGTGAACGCTTCCACCATTTCAGGCGATGGCTTTGTTAGTTCATCTACAAAATATCCGACATATTCCTTCGCCTTTTCTCCGAAAGACATTTTTTCTAGCTGTTTCGCTGCTAAATTTTTGGGACGTCGATGAATTCCTGAGCTTACGAACCCGGTTAAATATCTTCCCACACATTCATACCCGTAATGTTTTTATAAATCCGGTGGTAGATTCCTTTAAAGCCTTCAATGCTCACGGCTACAAAGTCTGTAAATTAACCTGAACCAAGAAAGGAAATTAAAATCGTTTTTGCTGTAAAATTGTAAATCCTATGAAGAGCTTCTCTCACTCCAACACATGGATATATTTCAACCCACAACTTCAGAAATTATAATTAAAAAATAAATATCTTTTATAAAAGTCTTTTGAGTCTTCCTAATTATTGCAAAAATTATTGGATAAAATTAACATGTACCCAGTTAACATGGTGTAAGTATGAAAATAAAAGCAGTGAAATTTGCGCGGGATGGATTTATGATGAAGTCGTTTGCGTTCGGCGGTGGTCTTGAAAAAGGTGCGATATCGCCTGACGAAAAATTGCCTTCTTGTTTGCAGAATTATCTCATTGATACAGGTTCGGAGGTAATTTTGGTCGACACCGGATTGCCGGCTGAGACCCCTGATATTCCCCCGCGCGAAGGAGCTTTGATCTATGTTGGAAAACCTATCCAAAGTTACATATCAGCTCTAAAAGAACTCGGATATGAGCCTGAACAAGTAACAAAAATTTTGGTAACTCATAAACATCCGGATCACACGGGCGAATTGCTCAGTTTTCCGAACGCTAAAATTTATATTTCGAGAATTGAAGCCGATGCGATGAAATTGCAAGGAGAAAATATCGTAAGAGTAGATTTTACCGATGGTCCATATCAAAATTTCGAAAAATCTCAAAAAATTACAGATGGAATTTATTATGTTTTTGCACCTGGTCACACTTTGGGAAACAGCATTGTAATTGTTGAAGATGAAGGACTTTATTATCTAATTCACGGCGACGTCACCTACACAGATGAAGCTCTGTACGAAAATCGTCAGTCTGTAGTTTTCGAAAATTTAGAGCAGGCGCATGACACGCTAAATCGAGTTCGTGAATTTGTGAAAAAAAATCCGACGATTTATCTGTCCACTCATACTCCGCAAGGATATCAAAATCTAGAAGCGAAAAAAGTTATAAGGCTTTCAGATGATGTAGTGTCGTCAGAGATATCTTTATCTAAACCAATAGAAGAAAAAACAGAAAAGTCAGATGGAAAAAGTAAAAAATGGATTTGCAGTATTTGCGGACATGAACACTACGGTGAGGAACCGCCTGAAAAATGTCCTAAGTGCAAAAAGTCTAAAGAAGTTTTTAAGGAAAAGGTTGCTTGAGATATTTATGAATGGTAATCGACAGGGAGTTAGATTATGTTTAGAAATGATGAAGTTATTGCTGGGTTACAGACCATTGTGACAGGGCTTTCTCAGCAAGCAATGGGACATGCGATTCAATCTAAGATTTTTGCTAGTCAGGGATTTTCGAAATTAGCAGAAAAATATGCGGAACATACGGAAGAAGAGCAAAAATATGTGATGCTTTGCATTGATCGTTTGCTTGATTTAGGTGCAGATGTAAAAAATGAAGCCAAGCAAGAAACACCGGTTTATAAGGATGTTGTTGAGTGGCTTAAATATGACTTAAAGATTTCGAAAGATGGACTTCCCTGGCTTGCCAAAATTATGGAAATGGCAAGATGTGATGTTTCAACTTATGATATGCTGAAAGATTATTATAAGGATGAAGAGGAAGATATGTATTGGGCAGAACAACAGCTCGAGTTGATTGAAAAAATAGGATTGCAAAACTGGCTGGCGATGCAGGTTTAAAGGTAAAGTCGTATTAATGGTTGATGCGGAGGCGTATTTATGAGCGAAAAAGAAATAATTTTGGATGCAATGAGAAAAGCTGGCGAGCCTGTAAGTGCGGGGAAAGTTGCTGAACTCACAGGACTCGACAGAAAGGTTGTTGATAAGGTATTTACCGAAATGAAAAAAGACGGAAGCATTGTTTCTCCTGTCCGTTGTAAATGGGAACCTGCAAACAAATGATGTTATAAGCCGTCGCGCTTAGTTAGCTGTTTCTTTATTTTACCATCATTTGGGATGTCGAATATGGAAAATAGTTACTTCCCGTGCAAGCTTTTGCACGACAACGGCTGGAAATGATTTGCTTATTGAAATCTGACTTATGCTGCAGTGAATTGCGTCTCCGTTGCATTGATGTAATCAAAATCGAAAATCTCAAATGTCAGGAGACGCTTTGGCTAGTTCATAATAATCTGTTAAATAAAATCGAACTATAGTTTCATTTTGTAATTTTACTTCAAGAAGTTGTTCTTCAAGATTCCGCCGTCGAATTATCCGTTCGCTATTAACCAACTCGAATTATATCGTGCAGAATTAACCAAAATAGAAATTTTCTGACACTAGCGAAATAGCTGGAGTTTGACAACCGCATGATGTAAAGGCGGGGAAGTACCTTTGTTCAAATTAACCAAATGTTAACGTTTTTTTGTTAGAACGAGACGCGATATACAAAATTACAGGAAAAGGTCATGCTGGATGAAAATAAAGATAGAAAAACAAAACTGGTTGAATACTTACTGAAGGTAACATCCCAAGTCAACCGTAAACCTATTTTATATATTCCTTCCGGCTATGGAGAAAGCAATATTTTATGGTTTGGCAATATCATTGACATTCCAAACTGTGTGCTGAAAGATTGGACAAACACGGACGGCGAATTGCTGAAAATTCAGCGCAAATTGAAACCTTCCATGCCATCTGTTCCCGAGATGTGCCTTCCATGGATTCATGATGAGGACGACAATTTACAGCCTCAATTAAAGGTCAGCATTTTTGAAGAAACCGAATCAGGAAAAATCGAGAAAAAATTGTCAGATCATCTCAAAGTAAAATCAACTTTTGATGAATACATCGAGAAATGGAAAAATTGGAAGCAAGAGCATGAAAAATGGGCAAAAGGAGAGAAGTGTTATCAAAAACTTTTGCGATCCGTCAGACACTGAACAAAAACAAAGAGCAGTATGAACTGATTCTGGGGCTGGGGCTTTTAAATATAGAAATAAGAATGGCCTAACCGTAACGCGTCATCTTCTTGTCTCGCAGACAGAACTTGAATTAGAAGCTGAAAGATCAGAGCTTATCGTTCGTTTATCTTCTGATGTCGGAAACTTAAATGCTGAGTTTGAAATGCTCGAAGATGACATAAACAGAGAAACCGAAGATGAGGTAAAAAAGTTATTGAATGAAGATAGTTCACTTTCTCAAGAAAATATCGATAAAATTCTAAAAACAGCGTCAGGTACACTATTCGATAATGGAGAATATTATCCTTGCCTTGAGAAAGCAAATAAGGTTTCTGAAAAGCCCATCATCACTTTTTCTCCGGCGATTATTTTGAGAGAACGTCCTCCGATAGGTTTAAAAAAAATCCTTAAAGATATCGCTCGTCAGACCGAAGAAGGAGTAAAACCTTCGGCGTTGTTTGAAGAACTCACGAGTATAGGAAACAAACATAGCAATACCGAAGAAAATAAAAATAGCGAGAACATAAATATTGACGCCGAAGAACTTTTTTTCTTAAAACCTTATAATGAAACACAAAAAAAGATCGTTGATAAAATCAGAAATGCAAACGGAATCGTAGTTCAAGGACCTCCGGGTACGGGAAAATCACATACCATCGCCAATTTGATTTGTCATTTGTTGGCTACGGGCAATCGGGTACTTGTAACCGCGAAAACTGATACAGCATTAAAGGTTCTTAGAGATAAAATACCCACCAGACTCGTTGAAAAAGCTCGTTATCAGTCTACCCGGAAACAGCATAGCAGAAAAAAACTTATTAGAAGATAGCGTTTCTTCAATTCTAAACGCAAGTAATAATTATGATAACGAAACAATCCATAAGAGTATTGATATCGTCACCGAAAAACTAAAACAACTGAGAGAAGAGAAAGCAGAGAAAGACAAAAGATTAGAGAATATTATTAACTCCGAAACAATAAATCAGTCAGTTGCTGAAGGAAAATACAAAGGAAGGTCATCAAATATTGTAAGAAAGATTAAAGAAGAATCTCAAAAATATTCTTGGTTTAAGGATGATATCGATCAAAACGCTAAATACGACTTATCTATGCAGAAAATGTCTGAAATCTTTGAAGGAATGCACGATCTTTATGATTCAAGAGATGAATTACAAAAAGATTTTGGAAAGATAACTGTTTCAGCAGGAGATTTTAATAGTTTGGTCAACGAACTAAGTACTCTTTCTGATTCAGATTTAGCGAATTTAGAAAACAATTATTTATGTCGCAACTTATCTAAGTTATCTGCAGAAAATCTCTTCCCAATTTTGCGATCACTCGGAAACTTAGATAACAAAAGAGAGGTAATTTTATCAAAACATAAAGAAGATTGGATAAAAGCAGAATTTGATAATATTTCTAACGGAAATGAAGCAAACTATGCGGAAATTCTGGAAGAAATAAATAAGTATATGGCGGAAGTAAGAGATTCCGAGAAAACAGCAAATAACTATAACATAGAATATCCGCCAGAATTAACAATAGCTGGTATTTATAACGATGCAAAAACTCTTAGAAAATATGCAGAAGAAGGACATAGTTTAAGTAGATTGAATCTCTTTAAACCTCGACACATACGCAAATGTTCATACATTTTTAAAAAGATAAAAATAAATGGTCAGTTATGCCAAAAAACAATCGAAAATTTACATATCCTAATAAAGTTTTCTAACTATCACTATAATATAAAACTTATAAAAGATAATCTTCGTAGATTTGTGGAGATCCCTGAAGACATACAGTTACAAGGAATTGATAAAAGAATTAAGGTTTTGGAGGAAATTTCTGAGATAAATAATTTGTTTTCACAAATGAAGAAGTCAGATCTTTTTAATTGCATAACAAATATATCGATTTCTAATCTTAACGAAATAAAACAAATTTGCTGCTATGCAATTATTCGTATTATCAAGAATCAGATACAAGAGATTACTGATCAAGGAAATGCTCACCCTGTTATTTTCGATTTGTTAACTGCAATAGAACAGCGAGATATAGATAAATATCGAAAATCTAAAGTTTATTTGGATAATATTTTCGAGAAACATAGTAGATTCTCAGAATTACAAAATTTAATAGATGAGGTTGAAGAGAAAATTCCACTTACCATACGTGAGATGGAGAAATCTTATAAAGATGATGCTTGGAAAGACAGAATAGCCAATCAGTTGGAAGACGCTTGGCATTGGTCACAAGCTAAAAATTGGGTAGAATCCTATATCAATCGGGATGATATTTCAAAAATTGAAGAAAGTCTAAAAAGTGTAGAAGATCGGATCAGAAACTGCATAGAGAAATTAGCCCAATTAAAATCCTGAGATTTTTGTATCACTAGATTAACAAAAGACCAAAAAGAACATGCGATGCTTTGGAAACAGGCTTTAGATAAATTGGGAAAAGGTACGGGGAAGTACGCGAACAAATGGAAAAAGCAAGCTCTGGAACATTTTAACGGTTGTCAGGAGGCAATTCCGGCGTGGATTATGCCTCTTTATAACGTTTGGAATAACATATCCGCTGCCCCTGAAATTTTTGATGTAATAATAGTGGACGAGGCTTCTCAATGCGGACTGGAGGCGACACCGTTATTTTATCTAGCTAAAAAAAAATTATTATTGTCGGAGATGATAAACAAATCAGTCCTGAAAATGTCGGGCTTGATCGAAGTACGACGAATCAATTTATGAATGAGTATTTGCATTCTTTCGGTTCTTTCAAAGATCGTTTTGATTGCGATAAGAGCTTATTTGATATAGGAAACGCAGTCTTTAACAGCAGCCAGATAGTTTTAAGAGAGCATTTCAGATGTATGCCGGAAATAATCAAGTTCAGTAATGATCTTTGCTATTCACATACTCCGCTGATTCCGCTGAAGCAGTTCGGTGCAGATCGTTTACCTCCGCTTGAACATGTATTTATTGAATCAGGTTTTAGGCAAGGGAAAGGAGAAAGTGTAAGAAACATGCCGGAGGTAGATGCGATTGTTCGAAGAATAGAACAAATTTGTGACGATGAAAAATATAACAATAAAACTATTGGCGTTATCGTATTGCAAGGCAAAGCGCAAGCTAAGTTAATAGAAGATGAGTTAATTAATAATAAATTGAGTACCGAAGAATATGAAGAACACGAAATAGTTTGCGGTGTTCTATCTCAGTTTCAAGGAAACGAAAAAGATATCATTTTACTATCGATGGTTGTAGCTCCCAATGAATCTTTCAATGCTTTAACTAAAAAATCAGATCAACAAAGATTTAACGTTGCGATGAGTCGCGCAAAAGAACAGGTAATATTATTTCATTCTGTAAGAATTAGCGATGTGAGCAAGAACAGTGGATGTTTGAGGCATCGTTTATTGGAATTTTTTGAAAACCGAAACACAAACGAAGTTAACGGAATATCAAAGGAGGAATTAGAACGGATTGCGCATCAATCCGAAGAAAAACGACAAGATATCATTCCTCCGAAGGGCTTTGATAGTTGGTTTGAAGTCGATGTTGCATTGGAAATAATGAGAAAAGGATATCAAATACAATCTCAGTATAAAGTTGCGGGTAAGCGTATAGATATTGTCGTGATGGGAGGAAGCGCTCGCTTGGCAGTTGAATGCGACGGAGATCATTGGCATACTCCAAACAATTATGAGGATGATATGAGAAGACAACGCCAGCTCGAACGATGCGGATGGGAGTTTTTCCGAATACGTGAGTCTGCGTTTTATCACAATAAAGAACAATCTCTGAAAAAACTTTGGGAAATATTAGAAAGCAAAGGGATAGAGCCTCGATTTAACGCACCTTTGTAAAAATACCACAAACTCCAGTGAACCCAAGGTCTCTAAGTCGCCGTTTATTGAAATCCGAAAAAATGACACAAATCTGGTGGAGGGGGAAAGATTCGAACTCTCGTAGACTTCCGTCGACAGATTTACAGTCTATCTACCATAGTGTCAGTATATATTAATAATGATCGCATTATATACTCAAATTTCAGCAAAACAAGAGTATGTGCCTTCAATTT
>ODAI012047182.1_pt1 | contig 13169 bp, 11 predicted proteins | sample 1539321 | NCBI WGS metagenome assembly ODAI01 (sample SAMN02144231, study PRJEB22623) | gut metagenome | biome: sheep rumen | host: Ovis aries | place: New Zealand | reverse complement strand
GGTTTCGCCGTCTTCGACCGTGCGGGCTAAGTACGTCGGGCGGTGCCATGTCGCGCGGGAAGCCAAGCAGGCGGGACGGGCGGCTTGAGCCCAGGAAAGGGTGTCGTTTCGGGGCGGGTGCGGCTACAATTGGCTTGACCCCGCTAGTGAAAGGCGACCACATGATTACCGCATCTCAAATCCTGGCTCTTGCCGATTCGCATTTCATACTGCACCTGCTCGGCCCCGACGAGGAAGACATCGCGCCCGTTTCGGACGACGCGGAAGAGTCGGCTGCCGGCAAGCCTGCTGCGGAAGGCGACCTGGCTTCTACGGTCAGCGCGATTTTGCCCGAGAATCTCGTGGAAGATTTTCTGGACGAGATGCTCGGCATGTTCGAAGAGGTCACGGACCTCTATTCGGACCAGGCAGGATGGGAAAGGGCGCTCGTCTTCGGCTTCGTGGACGGCGCCCTGGCCGTGGCCGACGACACGTGGTCGACGTACGAGGACACGTACTTCGCAGACGCGAAGAACCCCGAGTTCGCGGTTATCGATGCGGCGATCGACCGGATAGCCGCGGACTTCGAGGCTTCGCGTCCGTGGGACGAGGCGGTGAAAGGCTATGTCAGGACGTCTGTCGCCCAATCTGACAACGACTCGGCTTCGCGCGATTGGGACTTGTGGACTGCATGCGCGAACGGCTTCTTCTATGGCGCCGAAGCGGCATATGACCTGGAGTGGAAGTTCGTCGTCACCCCTGCCGGCAACGTGATGCTGACCGACGAGGACGCCATCGGGGAGGCGGCCTTCGCCCAGATGACCGCTGAGTCGGAAGCAGGCGGGGGCTCGTTGATCGACCGGGTTTTCGACATGATCGGCATCGACTTCGGAGAGCTGGCCGATGCGATCAGCGCCCTCGACGACGGGGACGACGAAGGCGACGGGGATGACGCTGACGGCGCAGTCGAGAGCGTCGAGGCGGAGCTCATCGGAGTGGAGGACGTGAGCAACGTAGACGCTGCAAAGTAGCTCTACAGCTCGAAGTCCACGATGCGGTCGCCGAACCGGAGGCGCTTCAGCTCGAGCAGGTAGCCGGTCATGGCGGCGTCTTGCAGCCGGTTGACAGCCACGACAACGTCATCGAGGTTCTCGGGGTTGAGCAGGCCGAGATCGGCGAGCTCTCGGATAGCCTCGCGGTCGTCGTGGCGTGCGATGTCGGTGCAGATCTCGGCGATGTTGTCCTCTACGAGCGCGCGGTAGCGCTGCCTGTTCGAGTCGGTGAGCAAGATCGACTCATTCAGGCGGCTGATGATGAGCTTCACCTGCTCGTAGGCACTCGCGTTGTCCGATTTGTTCGGCGCATGGTAGTCGCGCGCGCTTGCGATGCAGTTGTCGTACTGCGCCATGATGTCGGGGAGGTGCAGGTGTCCGAGTCCCCCGAGCGCGAGCAGGAACCCGTGGACGCTGTGCGTGGTGGCGGGGAAGTGGAGGACGAACGACGTCATGCCCTCGATCGGTTTCTCGACGTCGATTCGCACGTGGCGGATTTGGCTCATGACGCTCAGGCCGCAGGCGCCGATGGTGCGCAAGCGCGCGTTCAGGTGCAGCTCGCGGATGCCGAACGCGTTGTTGAACGCGTAGTCTTCGACCTCGAGCGTCTCTTCGGGAAACGCGACGCGCTCGCTTGCGCAGGTGAACATGACGATGCTCGCGCCGCGTTCCGTGCGGCGGCAAAGCGCGCCCGTGTGCATGAAGAAGCGCGGGTTGCGCGAGTCGACGTCGATCTCGCGAAGCGCAGGCGGGACGCCCTCGTGGTGCGCACCGTCGGTGACAAGCGCGTTTTTCCCGATATCGACGAGGCCTTCCGGGATGCGGAAGCGTTCGAGCGCCGTGTCGATGAAGGCGTCCGCGCCGATGTGGGCGAGCGAGTCGGGAATCGTGACACTGCGCAGCTTGCGGCAGACGCGGAAGGCGCCGTCGCCGATGCGGACGAGGCCTTCGGGGAGCACGACCTGCTCGATCGCCTCGTGGTAGGCGAAGGCCTTGTCGTCGATGGCGACCGTGCCGGGCTTGACTTCGTAGCGGGTCGTCGAGGGTTCGAGCATCTGCGCGAGGTGGATGCCGTCGGGGTCGTTGCGATAGAGGCAGCCCACGCTGTCGACGAAGTAGGTCTCGTTGCCGGAGTCGATTGCGAACGTGGCGCTGCTGTTGGATGTGGCGCTGCCGGCTGCGGACGCGGCGCCGCAGGCGGTCGCGGTGCTGTCGGCGGATGTGGCGCTGCCGGCGGATGTGGCGCTGCCGGCTGCGTGTCGTACGTTCGAGCGCGCGGTGATCGACGCGCCGAGGTGCGCAACCGTCGCGGGGATGCGCAGGCTTTCGAGCGCGGAATTCGCGAACGCCTCATCGCCGATTGAGCGCAGGCCGTCGTTGAGGTCGACCGTTTCGAGCGCACGGCAGCGCAGGCAAGCTTTCGCCTTGATCTCGGATAGGTTCGGGGGACAAGAGAGCGTCTTGATGCCGGAGTTTGCGAAAGCGAATTCGCCAATCGTTGCCGTCGAGGCCGGAAGGACGACATGTTCGAGCGATTTCGCGCCGGAAAACGCCTTCTTGCCGATGCGAACGCAGCCCGGCAACACCTCGTAGCGCGCGGTTGGGCGTGCAAGCGCGAGAAGTTCGGCGCCGTCGGCCGTGTAGATGCAGAAGCCGTCGGTCTTCAGATGCGCGTTGCGCGGGTCGATGCGGATGTCGTACAGGGTCGATTTCTCGAACGCGCCCGGTTGGATCGTCCGCGTGCCGGCGCCGATCACGAGTGTTCTGACGGCGCGGTTCGCGAGCACGTCGGGGCAGATCGCCTCGAGCGAGCCGGGGAGTACGAGCTCTTCGAGATTCGGGCATTTCGCTATCCACGACGCCGCGAACGTCGATGTGCTCCCCGGGAGCGCGAGGCGCGCGAGCTGTCCGCATCCGCGGAACGCGTAGGGCCCGATGCGTTCGACGCCGTCGGGTAGGACGATCTCGCGCGTGACGGCGAGGTGGGAGAGCGCCTCGGGCCCGATTTCCCTCACGGGCAACCCCTCGATTTCAGCGGGGGCCACGAGCTTCGCCGCGTTGGACTCGCATGCGACGATGCGGACGAATTCGCCGTCGACGACGACGTAGGCCCAGGTCGTAGGTGGGGCGCAAGCGAGCGCGGGGGCGGCGGTGCCGGGCGCGGCGGCGGTGGCGGTGCCGGGCGCAGCGGCGGTGCCGGGCGCGGGGGTGGTGGCGGTGCCGGGCGTAAGCGCGGTGGCAGCGTCAACAGCGGGCGCTTCGACGAACGTGCGCTCTTCGGAAAGCCGCGCGAGCTCGGCGGCTCGTTTTCGCGCCTCCGTTGCTCGTTTTCGCGCAAACTCGCGCTCCATCTGGGCGAGCTGCTCTTTCGTCGCGTTCGAGTCGATTTGAGCCATCGTTCACCTGCCTGGTATCGGGTGCCGATTTCAGTATACGCTCGGAAACAGTGGCCGATGATGCTGCTGCCGGAGCAGTGCCATGTATTGGGGCGGCACTTGCCTGGATGCGGCTTGCGGCTCTGGTCGGCGGGCGGCCCGGGCTGGTGAGTAGCTTGGCTGGCAGACAGGCCGGGCTGGTGGGTAGCTTGGGCTGGCGGGCGGACCGGGCTGACAACAATTGCTGACTAAAAGTGTTTGCTATTTTTTCGCACTTGTATACTGGTTTTTGCTTGAAATACCTGGTTATTTCTACAAACAAGTGCGATTTTGCAGCATTTTTCAGTATACAAGTGCGATTTTGCAGTCAACACTTTCCCATGCGGGTGCGGGGCGCCCCGCGCCCGCACCGCGTTCCCGCGCTCGCCTCGCACCCGCCGCCCCCGCGCCCGCCCGCACCACGCCGCCGACGATACAATTTCCCCTGTTCGTATTGTTTTGCACAACGCTCGTTAATTGTCGCTTGAAAGACGCGCGGGACTGGGGCTATAAAAAAGTCAGAACGCGTGCGCGTGACTGAAGACACACCGAGCTCCTAAGGCTGCACGAGCCTCGAGACGAGGGCGAGCGTGTAGGGTGCCGGATGTGGGAGCGCGCGCCCTAATCGCGTTGCTTCCCATTTCATCTGGTATTCGTCCGAGCGTCGGGCACGGCTTGGGTCTGGGCCGCGGCGGGCGATCGAGTCTGCTACGGAAAAACTCGGCCACAGCGGACAAGGGGCCGCTGCGGCAAGCTCGGGCCGAACCGTGCAGGCCAGAGCTCGGTGTGCCGACCGAAATCATTGCCAGAGAGAAGGGGGAACTATGTCTGAAGGCGAGAGCTTCGTCTATACAGCATGTCCCGGCTGGGGCGATCATGACTACTGCGCCATCAAGACCATCGTGAAGGACGGCAAGATCGAGCGCACCGAACGCGTCATATACTCCGAGCCGGAAGAACTCGACGGCCATATTTGCCAGAAGGGCTGCCTTGCCGGCCGTCAGCCCTACGACCCCAACCGCCTGCTCCATCCGCTCAAGCGCGTCGGCGAGCGCGGCGAGGGGAAATGGGAGGAGATCTCCTGGGACCAGGCGCTCGACGAGATCTGCGGCAAGCTCATGGAGATCAAGGAGAAATACGGCCCCGAAGCCGTCGCCATGTGGCACCTCGCTGCGGGCGTGCCGCCTTCGAGCGGCTTCGAGATGCTCATGCCGTCACGTTTCGCCAACCTGTTCGGCTGCACATCGCCGATGGCTTCCATCGGTTTGGACAACGGGCCGTTCTACAGCGAGTTCTACCTGACCAACAACATTTTCTTCCACACGTTCTTCGACCCGCGCAACTGGGACGACACCGACCTCGTCTACGTATGGGGCTGCAACCCGATCGAGAACCAGATGCGCGCAGCCCAGAACCTCGTGCGCGCGAGGGACAACGGCGCGAAGATCGTCGACATCGGCCTTATCTTCGACGGCACGGCCGGTTTCGCCGACGAGTTCTACGGCGTGAAGCCGAGTTCCGACGGCGATTTGGCCATGTACATGGTCAACTACATTTTCGAAAACGACCGCCAGGACGACGAGTTCCTGCTCAAGCGCACGACGGGCGCCTATCTCGTCGACGAGGAAGCGGGGCTGCTCGCGCGTGCGGGCGAGGATTTCTGCGTGTACGACAACGCCGCCGACGGTTTCGGCGTCGTTCCCGCCAAGGGCGGCGCGTACCCGTCCGACGACATAGCGCTGTTCGGCCGCTGGGAGAAGGACGGCAAGTCTTACGCGACCGTTCTCACGCTGCTGAAGGAAAAGGCCGCGAGCTGGACGCTCGAGTACACGGCCGAGAGGACCGGGCTGGCGCCCGACGTCGTCGAGGGCATAGCCGCCGAATGGACCGACCCCGCGATCGACGCCTTCATCATCACGGGCTACGGCATGCGCTACATGAACTCGAACGAGACTTACCGCCTGATCCACGTGCTCGGCATCCTGACCGGGCGTTTGGGCAAGCCGCGCAACGGCGTGGTCGAGGGCCTGGCGCTGCAGGGCTATCCGCTCGCGTTGAACAGCTCGGCGGTCACGATGCCCGACGGGCCCGAGGGCGTGAAATCGTGCGGTATCCGCATGGCCGACTTCTTCGAGATCGCGCAGACCGACGAAAGCCCCTACAAGGCGCTCATCGTCTGCGAGGGCAACCCCGTTCACCAGCAGCCCGACCGCCAGCGGTGGCTCGACGTCATCAGCCGCATGGAGCTCGTGGTCGACACCGACATCTGGATGACCGACACCGGCGAGCTCGCCGACTACGTGCTTCCCGACTGCATGTCGTTCGAGCGCGAGGACCTCATCGAGTCGGCGTGCTACAACCACATCGTGCTCCAGGAGCCGGCAATCGAGCCCATGGGCGAGTGCAAGGACCCGGTCTGGCTGTGGAGCGAGATCGGCAAGCGGTGCGGCCTGGGCGAGTACTTCACCATGTCGACGGCGGAATACATCGACGTGCGCCTCGACACCGACTACCCGATGGTCACGTGCCTCGAGCCGAAGGTCACTTACGAGCGGCTGAAGAAGGAGAAGATGATCCGCTTCGGCGCGCCGACCGAGCCGAAATGGGATCCGTGGCTCAACGCCGACGAGGTGTTCCCGAACGAGTCCGGCCGAATCGAGTTGTTCGCCGATCGGTTGGCCGACCACGGGCGTCAGCTCGCCGGGCCCGAGGAGCCGCTCAAGATCGGCAAGAGCGAGGAGTATCCCTACCAGCTGTTCACCGGCCGTCAAAGGTGGTTCATGCAGTCGTCGTTCACGGACGATCCGATCAACATCGCGATGTCGGGTGGCGAGCCCGCAACGCGCCTGAACCCGATCGACGCCCGTGCGTTCGGCTTCCAAGACGGCGACAAGGTCGAGGTCTACAACGATCGCGGCCACGTGGTGACGAAACTCGTCATCGACGAGAGCGTGCCGGCGGGCACTGTCCACGTGTGGTTCGGCTGGCGCCGCCGCCAGTTCGAGGAAGGCACGTATGCCGAGATGGTGCAGCAATGCGCGAACAAGGACACGACGCGCCCGCTCGAGGACAAGTGGTTCGCCGACTGGATCGCCCAGGGGCACAGCGACAACACGAACGTCGAGTTCCTGACCGTGGAGATCGGCTCGACCGACTGCTACTGGGATTCGTGGTGCAACGTCCGCAAGTACGAGGCGGGAAAGGAGGCTTAGCATGACTAAGAAGATGCTGGTTGACCTCGAACGTTGCATTGGCTGCTGGACTTGCTCGATGGCGTGCAAAGTGGGCAACCACCTGGACGACGACGAATTCAGGCTGGCCGTGCGCACGAACGGCTCGGGAGCGGGCGTCGACCGCCCGGCGGGCGTGTATCCCGACCTGCACATGAACTGGATGCCGATTTACAAGAAGAGCTGCACGTTCTGCCCCGACCGGGTGAAGGACGACGTGCTTCCGTTCTGCGCGTACAACTGCCCGACCAGGGCGTTGGCGTTCGGCGACGACGATAACCCGGAGTCCGCGTTCTCGCAGGAGCTCGAGCGCTGCAAGGGCAAGCACTACCACGTGTTCGAGCTGCCTCCCTACGAGGACGGCCGCGCGAACGTCACGTACGCGACCAAGGCGTAGGCGGTCGCGCTTGCGCCAGTGGGCACGCGGCGGGCGCGGGGACGTGCGGGCGCGCGGCGGGCGCGGGGACGGGCGGGCGCGCGGGTGCGCTTGTGCCAGCGGCCGTGCGGCGGGTCGCGCTTGCATTAGACCAGGGGCGGTCGGTGCTCAGCCGATCGCCCCTTTCACGTTGGCGGGGACGAAGCTGTAGAACACCCGCGCCATCGCCTCGGGCGAGAGGGGGCAGTCGCGCTCGACCCATTTCCGCAAGGCTGCGATGTGGCAACTGCAGAGCATCTCGATCGCGATGGCCGTCTCGGGGTCGAGTGCTGCTGCATCGTCGGAGGTCGGGAGCCGCGATGCATAGAAGTCGTACGAGTACTTCTCGAGGAAGTCGGCGAACGAATCGATTCCCCTCGTCTTCACGGCGCGTCGGTAGAATCTCTTGTTCTGTTCTATATGGTGGAAGACGGCTTCCATTGCATCCCGCAGGCTTATGGTTTCGCCGACTTGTGCGAGCAAATTGTCGACATGGTCACGGTAAAACGAGTTCATGAGGTCGTATTTGTCCTCGTAGTACCGATAGAATGTGCCCCGCGAGAGCTGCGCGCGGTCAAGGATCATCTGCACCGTGATGTCGTCGAAGTCGTGCTCTTGGATGAGCTCGTAGAACGCGTCGAGCAGCATCTGTCGTGTTCTCATCGCCTGCGGACCTCCCCCCAAATCGGCAGACCATACGCGCGCGATCGACTGCCGCAAACACGCGCGACGCAAATGATAGCAAAAAGGTTAGCGATTGGCGATGCGGCGTGTCGGCGCGTGGGCTTGCGGGTGGGCGGGCTTGCGGGCCCGCGGGCGCGGCGGCCCGCGGGTGCGGCGGCCCGCGGGTGCGGCGGTGCGAAAGTGTTGACTGCAAAATCGCACTTGTTTAGGAGAAAATGCTGCAAATCGCGGCTTGTTTATATATACAAGTGCGAATATGCAGCATTTTTCACTATACAAGTGCGATTTTGCAGTCAACACTTCTTGCTGTGCGAATGCGGGCGGGCTCCGTCTTCGTCGTCCTTTATACTCTGGTCAGCGGTTCGAGAGCCAGCAATTAGAGAGCCAGCGATCCGCGAGCCAGCGATTCGCGAGCCAGCAATCCGCGGATCGGCGATTTAAGAGAGAGGACTAGCATGAGCAAGATCGTAGTTATCAAGGGAAGCGCGCGCAAGGGCGGCAACAGCAACACGATGGCTGACGCGTTCATCGAGGCGGCGCGCGGACTCGGTCACGAGATCGTGGAATGCAACGCCGCGAAGATGGATTTGAACGGCTGCCATGGGTGCATGACCTGTTTCAAGTCGGGGAAAGCTTGCTCGTTCGACGATGACTTCAACACGATCGCCGACGACCTGTTGGCTGCCGACGGCTGGGTGTTCGCGTTCCCGATTTACTGGTACACCATGCCTGGCCAGACGAAATGCATCCTCGACAACGTGTTCTCGTTCGCGGTCGGCGGAAAGAGCTGCAAGGGGAAGAAAATCGCGCTCATCTCGTGCTGCGAGGAAGACGACATGACGGTGTTCGACCATGCAGTTGGCCCGTTCGAACGAGGCGGCAAGCTCATGGGCTGGGATTTTGTCGGCAACGTGCTCGTGCCGGGCGTGAACAACGTCGGCGAAATCGCCAACACCGACGGATGCGCACGCGCGGCGGCGCTCGCCGAGAAGTTCTAGGAGCGCTGAATCACGCCCGCGCACCGCGCGGGCGCCGCGCTCGGGTGCCGCAGGCGCAACGTGCGGATGCACGCCGCGAGCTCGGACGCTCGATGCGCACTCAGGAGGTTTGTATGCGCGAAGAAGCGAAGCCGAACAGGTTGAAATTCCGAGCTATCGGTCCGGTTATCAAGGCGGCGGGGCTCTTGCCATGGACTGCGGTCTTCGTGGCGTTGTTCTTGGTTTGCGCCTTTCTCGTCACGATGTTCGAGCCGGGCGTCGATGGATTTGGGAACTCGTTGTGGTTTTTGTTCCAAGTCGTGACCACTATCGGTCTGGGAGACTACACTGCCACATCAACGGTGGGGCGCTTGGTCGCAGTTGTTTTGTCGGTGTACTCGGCGTTCTTCTTGGCGCTGATTACCGGCGCGGTTGTGAGTTACTGCTCCGAGCGGATGCGCGCTCGCCGCGACGAGAGCGTGGCGTACTTCATCGACCAGCTCGAGCATCTGCCGGAGTTGAGCCATGATGAGCTCGTCGAACTCTCTAAGCAGGTGAAACGGTTCGATCGCATGCGATGACGCGCTGTCGGTCGGCGGTTGGCGCGATGACGCGCCGTCGGTCGGCGGTTGGCGCGATGACGCGCCTTCGTTCGCCGTTGGCGCAGCGGTGCGTCAAGGTCGCCCGGCGCGGCAACGCGCCGACAATCTGGCGGTTGCAATAGACCGGCCGGAACCCGCTTCGGGTAGAACAGGGAGGTTGCCATATGACCGAGAAGCGTGAAAGCGGCGAGATCGCCGCGAGCGAGGGAGCAGAGGGCGCTGGGGAAGCTGGCGGCGTTCGGGGTTTCCTGGAGCGCAAGGATATCGAGATCAGTTTCCAGCGCTACGCCATCGACGCGTTGGCCGCCATGGCGCAAGGCCTGTTCGCCTCGTTGCTCATCGGGACGATTTTCAACACGATAGGCAATCTATCCGGGCTGACGGCGTTCAACGACATCGGCGCCTTCGCGACGGCGGTGGCCGGGCCGGCGATGGCGATCGCAATCGGTTATGCCCTGAAAAGTCCGCCGCTCGTGCTCTATTCGCTCGCCGTCGTCGGCTATGCGGCGAACTCCGCAGGTGGCGCGGGTGGCCCGCTTGCCGTCTTGGTCGTGGCCATCATTGCTGCCGAGCTGGGCAAGGCGGTCTCGAAGGAGACGCGCGTCGATATCTTGGTAACGCCGGCGGTCACGGTCGGGCTCGGCTGTGCGCTCGCCATGCTCGCGGGACCGGCGATCGGCGCGGTGGCCACCGCTATCGGGAGCTTCATCATGTGGGCGACGGAGCTCCAGCCGTTCTTCATGGGCATTCTGGTTGCCGTGGTCGTGGGCGTGGCGCTCACGCTTCCCATTTCCTCGGCAGCCATCTGCGCGGCTTTGGGCCTGACCGGCTTGGCCGGCGGTGCGGCGCTCGCGGGATGCTGTGCGCAGATGGTCGGGTTCGCGGTCATAAGCTTTGCCGATAACGGCTGGGGCGGCATCGTCTCCCAGGGTATCGGCACGTCGATGCTGCAGATGGGAAACATCATGCGCAAGCCCGCGATCTGGGTGCCGCCCATCGTGGCCTCGGCCGTGTGCGGTCCGGTGGCCACGTGCGTTTTCTCGATGCAGCAGAACGGCCCGGCCATCGCGTCGGGCATGGGCACGTGCGGACTCGTGGGGCCGATTGGGCTCTACAGCGGCTGGGTCGCCGACGGTATCACGCCGGGTGCGTTCGAATGGCTGGGCATGCTGCTCGTGTGCCTCGTGCTTCCCGCGGTCGTGAGCTGGGTCGTCGCGTTTGCCATGCGCAAGGCCGGCATCATTGAGAAGGGCGACATGCTGCTCGATTAGGCACGGCTTGTAGCTAAGTACCGGCGCGCGGCCGTCGCGCCGTCGACGCTATCCCTCGGCAACCTGCGCAATCGCGTCGGCTGCCTCGACCTGCTGCGATTCGCGCGAAATCCGTGCGACCCCGTCGCCCGCCTGGTCCCCGTAGTTTCCGAAGCAGGCATGGTTTCCGCCGTCGATCACGACCTCGCGAGCCGTGGCGGGGAGCGAGGACCGCGCTTCCGCGAGCCTGTCGCGGTTGAGAACCCCGTCTTCCGTGCCGTACAGGGAAACGACGTCGCCTTCGAAACCGGAGAGGTCCACGGCCGGGTACGACGCCAGAAGCGCGACCGCGTCGAACTCGCTCTCGTGGCGCTCGGCGTAATCGCAGGCCGCCACGCCGCCCATCGAATGGCCGGCGATAATCCAGCGATCGATCTCGGGGTAGCGCCCCTCGATGCCGTTCGCGGCATCCATGTCGATTATGGCAAGGTTGAACAGCGGTTTCACGAGCACGCAGAGGATGCCCCGCTCGGCGAGCCGCTTCAGGAGCGGCGCGTACGCCTCGGGCTGGACTTTCGCGCCGGGATAGAAGATGAGCCCTGCGATCGGCTTTACGGTCGCCCCGGCAGCCGGTCCCGTGGCCTGGCCCGCAGCCAGGTTCGCGGGCTCGAAGGCAATCTTGCCGTCCGGGAGCTCTTTCACGATGACGCCGTCCGCATCCCCGTCCGCATCGGCGACGACGGCGAGCGCGACATCGTCGGCGTGGTAGTAATCGTTCACGTACCAGATTGACCCTGCAACGAGCAGCGCCAAGACAACGAGAATCGCGATGACCGCGCGTTTGGCAAGATTTCCCTTTGTTCGCGTCATGTCCTACCTGTTTCTCTCGATGCCGTTCTCGACGCCCCCGCCCGACAGCGTCCCGCCGTGCGTGTGCCAGTTGAAGCGCCGGCTCAATATGGTAAGCCCGAAGCCGACGGCGACGCAGAGGATGGAGGCGATATCATGGGAAGCCCCGAGAACGAGCGGGCCGGCGTAGAAAGCCGCGCCGATGAAGCTCGATATGGCGTAGAACTTGCCCGGCTGGAAGACGCGCGGGACCTCTCCGACGCAGATATCGCGCAGCGCCGAGCCCCCGACTGCCGTGATGCTTCCCAGAATGACGCAGATCACGGGGCCCGTCCCCGCGAACCACGACTTGCTCGCGCCGGCCAGCGCGTACCATGCCATCGTGAACGCGTCGATGTAGAAGAGCCGTGCGTAGAAGTCGACGAGATGGCGGCGCGCGGTCGACATGACGATGCAGATGCAGATGCTCGCCAGGATGACAATCGGGTGCTCCATGAAGAAGATGCCCTGGTCCTGGAGGAGCAAATCGCGGATGATGCCGCCTCCGAAGCCCGTGATCAGCCCGAGCGACACGACGCCGACCACGTCGAGTTTCCGCTCGATGGCGAACAACGCGCCCGCGAGCACGCCCATCACGACGCCGAGGTAGTCGATGATGGTCGTAGTCGGGATCTGCCCTAGCAGAGATATGAGGTCAACGTCCATGAGCGTTCCTTCGTAATCGTGAAATCCGCTGCTCGAGGTGTCGTTTCGGCAACAGCGCCGATCGACGGCCGATTGTCGTCCGTGAAAAGCAAATGCGCCGATTATACTGCGAATATCCGCAAAGGAAACACGATAAGGGGGTCGTTATGAAAAGACTGTTCGCATTGACGTTGGCCGTCGTGTTCGCTCTGGCCATGGCGGCATGCGCGGCGGGCTGCTCGGGCGCGGCGGGCGAATCGGGCTCGGGCGCGGCGAGCGGCTCGGGCACGGCGAGCGGGGCAGGCTCGGGTGCGGCGAGCGGCTCGGGTGCGGCGAGCGCTTCCGCACAGGGCCAGGTGGGCATGGCGAACCCGTGGACCGACGCGTCGAGCGCGTCCGAGGCGGCGAAAGGCGCCGGGCTGACCTCGTTCGAGGCGCCGGACGATCCGGATATCGGCGACTTCCAGTTCGAGGAGCCGAAGTACTCGTCGATGGAGGGCGTCGCCCAGGCGACCTACGACGCCGGCGCCGCCGATTTGACGGTGCGCAAAGGCGAGGGGGTTTCGGGCGTCGACCTCCACGGCGATTGGACCGACTACCCCGAGCACTGGACGCAGGACTGCGGCGGCATTGAGGTATCGTGCTCGGGTTACGCCCCCGGCCTCGCAAGCCTGATCGAGTGGACGGTCGACGGCGAATCGTACTCGGTCGAGTTCCGCGGGCTGGGCGGCGACGAGCTCGGCTTGGCAAGCGGGCAGGTCGAGGCGTTCGTCTCGAGCGTGAAATAGGCCGCGGCGCCGCGTTTGCGCCTGCGGGTTGCCAGCGTGAACAGGCATCCGAGGCTAATTTTTCCGAAAACGGGACCAATACGGGCAACGTTTTGTATAAAGTATTCCTAGCACCGAACGATGTTCTACCGAATTGCGAAAACGAGGAGGGCAAAGTGAAAACGATAAATCCGAAACGTTCAAGTCTCTTTGCGGGGAAGGCGGCGCGGCGCCTGCTCGTCATCGCGGCGGCATTCGCGCTTGCG
>ODAI010464190.1_pt1 | contig 13170 bp, 6 predicted proteins | sample 1539321 | NCBI WGS metagenome assembly ODAI01 (sample SAMN02144231, study PRJEB22623) | gut metagenome | biome: sheep rumen | host: Ovis aries | place: New Zealand | reverse complement strand
TCACCGTCGCCGTGGGCATCGTCACGTCGCACTATCATGGCCATCTGCTCAGCGACCAGCCCTTCATGGCCGCCATCATCGGCTCGGTGTTCTGCGGCTGCGGCGTCGGCCTGGGCCTGGCCAACAACGGCTCCACGGGCGGCCCCGGCATCATTGCAGCCATTGTGAACAAATACCGCGACGTCTCGCTCGGCCGCGTCATCCTCATCTGCGACGTCATCATCATCTCCAGTTCCTACTTCGTGCTGAAAGACTGGGAGAAGGTCATCTACGGCTACGTCGTGCTCTACGTCACAGCCTTCTGCATTGACCAGGTGGTGAACTCGATGCGCCGGTCCGTGCAGTTCTTCATCATTAGCGACAAGTATCGTGAAATAGGCGAGCGCATCAACCGCGAGCCCCATCGCGGTTGCACCACCATCGACGCCCACGGCTTCTACAGCGGAAAGGAAGTGAAGATGCTGTTCGTGCTGGCAAAGCGGCGGCAGAGCGACGTTATCTTCCGCATCATCAACGAGATTGACCCCACGGCCTTCGTCTCGCAGAGTGCCGTCATCGGTGTCTATGGCGAGGGCTTCGACCGCTTCAAGGTTCGGCGGAAGATAGCAAAGAAGAACGAATGACCTTCACCTTGCGCTTCTTCACCTTCTGCGTGGCATGCTCGTAGAAGACGGGACGCTCGTCGGGGTGAAGGAGTGACAACTTCACATTTTTCAAGAGGATATTCTCGGCATGGCTGATGCTGAATCCCCAGGCCGGCTGTATGCCATGTGCCGAGGGTTCGGGATAGCCGTTGCGCTCACCACCGCGGTTAATCGCAGCCGTGCCGTTCCCCGCGAAGAAGAAGGGGTTGCTGCCCCGCTGCTGCGCAACATCATCGAGGGAGATGCCGCCTCGGAAGCGCACGCTGAGGTCACGTATTGTGACGTTCGTCACGGGATGGCCCTCAATGCCAGCAATGAGGCAGGCGTAGCGGCTGTCGGCATCATCGACGCTGACACGGCTGATGCTGATGTCGCTCACCGTGGAGAAGGGCGTACCCTCAGGTGCCCGCATGCGGTCGCCCAGGCGGATGTAGATAGGCGAATTGCAGATGTCGGTCATCGTCAGGTCGCTTACCTCAATGCGCTCCATCGGTGCTCCATCCACGGTCTCCAGCGCCAGCCCGCGACAATGGGTGAACGTACAGCGGCGGATGGTGATGTCGGTAAATCCACCGTTGCTCTCCGTGCCCAGCTTGATGCGGCCAGTGGGGCCATCGCCGTCAGGGGCTTTCTCGGTCTTCGTGGTACGCTGCCCGCTGAGCATCGTCCCCACGTCGAAGCCGCTCACTTGGCAATCCTCAATCAGCACGTTAGCCGTAGGTTTCATGCGTCCCAGGGCATAAGAGCACTTCAGCACGATGGCATCGTCGTTGACGGTGTTCACTCGGCATCCCCTCACTACCACACGCTCGCAACAGTCAATGTCGAAGCCGTCGCGGTTGGTGTCGGCATTGACGTTCTCGATGAGCAGGTCGTCGACGCCAGTGAGCAGCAGGGCGAAGTGCCCGCAGTTGAGGAAGCTGAGGTCGCGAATGACGACGCCACGGCAGTCGCGCATGGCCAGTGCCTTGTTGGCCGTGGTCTGCCCTGTGGCGCTCTTGCGCTGCCCACCACGGGTGAGCACGTCGCTGCCATCGATAAGTCCCTCGCCCTCCAGCACCACGTCGTGCAGGTTTTCACCCCATAGCAGCGAGTTGTGCCAGTGGCTGTGGCCGAAGTCCTGATAGCGCGAGGCGTTGGGCTCGGCCTCGTCGTAGCCCGTGCTGTCGGTGGGCGCGGCTGCCTTCAGTATGGCACCACGCTCAAGGCGCAGCGTCACGCCGCTCTGCAGATGCACAGAGTAGCAGAGATAGGTGCCTGGCGTGAGCACCACCGTGCCGCCCCCTTGGCTGGCAGCTTGCAGCAGGGCGGCATTGATGGCCGGCGAGTCGATGTGGCGTCCGTCGCCCACGGCTCCGAAGTCTTTCACATTGATGGCCTGCGCGAAGAGACAGACGATGAGGAGCGCAGAGATTATCATTGATTTCTTCATGCTAACTATTCTTTTTAACCTCTGAGGGGAGGATTCCAAATTCTTTCTTGAACACCTCGCGGAAATGGGTCATCTGGTTGAAGCCCGTCATCATGGCAGCCTGGGTGACGTTGTAATCGCCGGTCTGCAACAGCTGGTAGCTGTGGCGCAGTTTCCGCTTGCGCACATACTCCTTGGCGGTAAGCCCGGTGAGGGCCTTCACCTTGCGGTAGAAGGTGCTGTGACTCATAGCCATCTTGTCGGTGAGGAATGCCATGTCGATATCGGTCTGCATGATGTTCTCCTCGACGACGGCGTTCAGGCGCTCCAGGAACTGGCGGTCCAGGGGGCTGAGGGCAGCGTCCTCCCGCCCGGTGCTGACGCTTGGCAGGGCCGTGCGGGAAGGAGTCAACAGGTCGGTAGCGGCTGGGGGTGCCGCCGCAATCCTCTCGGCCAGTCGGCGTCGGCTGGTCAGCAGGTTCTTGATGCGGCTCTCCAGCAGTTTGGCAGTGAAGGGTTTCGTCAGGTAGGAGTCAGCACCGCTGTCGTAACCCTCCAGCTTGTCTTCCTCGGCATCCTTGGCAGTGAGCAGGATGATAGGTATGTGGCTGGTGCAGATGTCGCCCTTGAGCTGGCGCGTCAGCTCAATGCCGTTCATCACGGGCATCATGATGTCGCTGACGATGATGTCGGGCATGTGCTCCTTCGCCATGCTGACGCCCTCGGCACCATCAGCAGCCTGTAGGATGCGGTAGTCTTCGCCCAACGAGTCGGCGATATACTGGCGGATGTCGTCGTTGTCTTCCACGATGAGCAACAGCGGCGACGTTTCCTCCACGTCTTCCAGCAGGTCTTCCGTTCCCTCCTGCTCGCCGTCGGCAGTCACCGACGGGAGAGGAGTGGCGTTTTCTTCCACATCCTCCTTGTGCAAAGCGTTGGGATAGGTGTTGTCCGTGGCGAGGCTCAACGTGAAGCGGCTACCCTTGCCCTCCTCGCTCTCCACGAAGAGCTGCGCCTCGTGCAGGTCGGCCAAGGCTTTCACCAGTGCCAAACCGATGCCCGTACCCGAGGCTTGGTGGCTGCCTTTCGCCTGATAATAGCGGTCGAAGATGTGGGGCAGTGCGTCGGCGGCAATGCCATAACCCGTGTCGGCCACGCTGATGAGCATCGCACCGCTGTCGTCGGCCTTCACGCTGACGGTGATGCTGCCCTGCGGGGTGTACTTGCTGGCGTTGGATAGTAAATTGCTCAGCACGGTAGTGATAATCTCAGAGTCGAAGTAGACAGGAGGCAGTCCGTTGGCGATGTCCTCACTGATGGTCACCTTCGGATTGGGGTTCAGTTCCTTATAGTTCAGCACTATCTCCTTGACGAACATCCCCAAGTCGCCACGAGCCACGGTCAGGCGGCGATTCTGCGTCTGCGTCTTGCGGAACTCCAGAATCTCATTGATGAGGTCGCGCAGGCGAAAGGCACTCTTATTGATGAGTTCCACCTTCTTTCGACTGTGGGCGCTGAGTTGTTTGTCGAGGGTGAGGTCCTCGAGGGGACCGAGGATGAGCGTGAGCGGCGTGCGCAGCTCGTGGGTGATATTGGTGAAGAAACGAAGACGTTCCTCGTTCAGCTCCTGTTTCTGCAGGCTCTCACGACGGGTCATCTCCAACGAGTTGCGCAGGGCAATACGCCGCTTGTACTGCTGGAGGAGCCAGACAGCCACGGCCACGGCAAGCAAGAGATAGAAGGCATAGGCCCACCACGTGCGCCAGAAGGGCGGGGTGACGACGATGAAGAGCCGTCGGGAGGTAGCCTCGTTCCAGTCCTGGCTCCTCAGCTTGGCACGCAGCACGAAGGTGTAACGACCAGGTCGCAGGCTGCGGAACATGATGTCGTGGTCGTTGCCGTTGAAGTACCACTTATCGTTCAGCCCACTCATCTTGTAGGAGTACTCCACATCATCTATCTGGGCGAAGTCGTCCACGGTGTAGGCTATGCGCAACGTGTTCTTCTGGTAGCTGGTAGTGATGACGTCGGCGGCGTTGGGAGCCGTCAGCCGCGTGGTGTTTCCGTCTTCGGTAGCCCCCAGTACCTCACACATAGCGATGCGCACTTGCGACACCTGCTGACTGGCCTCTGCCTCTGCCGGATGGAAGAAATAGGCTCCACTGGGCGAGCCAAAGACGATGGTGCCGTCGGCAGCAACGGCACAGGTGCCCTCCATGAAGCTTCCGACATTGATGTTGTCCTGCCGACTGTAGTTGCGGAAGCGTTTGTCGGAGGTATCAAACTGGGCTATGGTGGTGTAAGTACCGGCCCAGATGCGCCCTTGACGGTCTTGCCGTATGGCGCGCACCTGTGGGTCGGACAGTCCTTCCTTCGCTCCAAAGACCTCAAACTGCGTCAGGTCTGACAGGTCCGGCAGATGCACCAGCCCCTCGTTGGTGGCCAGCCACACGCTGCCATCTCTGTCGGCAATGGCCTGGCTGATGTTGTTCGTAGGCAGGCCGTCGGACATCATCAAGGTCTTGGCAGCGCCCGTCCTTGTGTTCACTACCACGAGTCCATTGCCCTGCGTGGTCAGCAGCAAATGGTCCGGTTCCGTTCGGATAAAGCTGGTGACGGGGGCCCGCTTCGTCAGCAGGTCGAGTTCCTCGGCATGGCTGACGTGCCCCTGGTCGTAAACGCAAATGCCATATTCGGCACCAATCCAGATGCGCCCGTCGGTATCCTCAAAGAAAGAATGGATGTCGCAAACGTCGTAACCGATGTCTATGGAGCTGAAGCGCTGGGTGCGCGAGTCGAAGCAGATGACGCCCTCGTCCTCCATGCCCATCCATACGCGCCCCTGGCTGTCAGCCATGAGGCAACGGGCAAAGCTGTGCTCGCGGTGCTTCATACCCGTCACGGGCCAGTGTCCCTCCTGGTGGAGCAAGCCGTCTGTACTCGTCCACAGGCTCAGCTCATTCTCGCTGCTCATCCAGATGCGCCCCTGACGGTCGGCTGCCACACCGTACACCCGCATGGGCCTACGGCGCTCGTCCAGATAGTCCAGCATGCTCAGGAAGGGTTTCCTGTGCGGGATAAAGCTGACGCCAGTGCTATGATTGCCCACCCAGACATTCTGGTAGCTGTCCTCCAAGAGGCAGCGAGTGTTCATCGACGAAACCTCCACCAGGCTACCATCGTCGGTGATGACACCTCCCACGTCGGTAGCCACCCATAGCCGACCGTCGGTAAGTTGCCGGATGTCGAAGACATTGTCAAGGAATGTCTGACGGCGTATCGTGGAGAACGACTCCGTGGAGGGATTGAAGCAGGCCAGTCCGCAGTCAGTACCCACCCAGATGCGCCCCTGGCGGTCGGCCATGATACGGCGAACGTTGTTACCCGGCAGTCCACCCTGCACCGTCTCCTCACTATGGGTGAACCGTCGCACTTCCGTCGGTGCATTCAGGTTGACGATGCTCATCCCCTCCTTGCTGTGGCCGATATAGAGGTGGCCACGTCCATCGTCCATGCCACAGCGAATGCCAGGCAACTTCAGCGGTAGCGTGCTCACCTCATAGGTCTTGCAGTCCAGGTGCTGCACCTTCCCGTTGCCATAGAAGAGCCACACGCCCTGTTGGTGGTCATCGGCCATGTCTATGAGACCATACACCACCAAGCTGTCACCGTGGAGCCTGATACCAAATGAACTCGTCTGGTGGTCATAGACCACAAGTCCCAACTCCGTACCAATGAGCATGCGGTTCTGCTGAGCATCGTAGAAGAGGGATAGAATCTTGTCGTTGTTGCATCCCATCTGCTCGCGCCTGTAGACGCTGACCGTCTGCCCTGCTATCCTGTTCAAGCCCGCCTCGGTACCCACCCACAAGTTTCCCTCGCCGTCGAATGCCATCGACAAGACGAAATTGTTCGACAGCCCCGAAGCAGTATCAATTTGCCGGGAACTGACAATGGTTTGTGCCACGGTGGCGGACACCATCAGCAACAACATTTGCAACAGGAACAGAAAGCGGCGCATAGTCATCTGCAACATGATGGTTTAATCGTAGGGAGTATTCGAAGGGTTCTTCAGGTCGCGCACACACACCTCCCACACCTTGCACTGGCGAGCCTCACCCTCAGGGCCGCTCACCGTGAGCGTCACGACATAATGGGCAAAGTCGCGCTGGTAGGTATGCACGGGGTTCTGCTCGTCGCTGGTGCTACCGTCGCCGAAGTCCCAGTGCCAATGGGTGATGTTGCCATAGCTTTGGTCGCGGAAGCTGACGGTACGCGTGTCAGGAACAACATAGAAAGTCCAGTCGCACTCCACCGCCTTGCGCAGCTGTGGCTCCAGCGGCATCAGGGTGAAGAGGCGCTGCATGGAGGCATTGCCGTAGACTTGGTGGTGTTTTGAAAGATTCCAGAAGCCGTTGTTTCCCTCGCCGCCGTCATAGTCGATGACAGCCCAGCAGAGGCCAATCTTCTTGTGCTCATAGAGACGGCTCTCTACCGACTTCTCAGGCCCCTCGGGGCTGGCGTAGTCGAAGGGGGTGATGTAGAACTCCATGCGCAGCCGGCCACCCTCTCCGTGGCTGAAGGCATAGTCGTAGGCGTAGTTGGCGTAAGGCAGGTACTTGAGCCACTGCTGCGGCCCCCAGACCATGGTCCACGACTTCCCCTCGGTGGGCGGTGTCATGATGTGGTAGTTCTGTGCATGCTGGTTCTGGAATTCGAAGAAGGCATCGATACGCGGTTTCACGTCGGGGTTCAGGCGGAACTCATCCGTATGCGGCCCGCCAGAGAGGTCGGCATCGACGATGACTTCATAGGTGTCGTTGCGGAGGCTGAGCTGATTGAAGTCCCAGTAGTCGTCATAGGCTTCATAGAGGAAGTAGAGGCGGTTCAGCCCGTTCACCCAGCCCACCTTCACCTTCACGTCGAGTGTCGAGCGGTCGGTGCCCTGGTGCTTGCCCGTGTCGTCCCACATCTCATCGATGCCTACGCTGTAGCTGTCGGGCACGATGTCCCAGTCAGAGAAGTCGCCATCGATGCGCGGAATCTGTGTTCTGGGGAACTGGAACACCTTGAACCCCGGCTCGCTCACCTGCACTCCGTTTTGTTGAGGGTTAAGCTTTGAGGGTTGAGAGACGTTAGTTGAGAGTTGAGGCTCGTATGTAAAGTCCCTCAACTCTGAACTCTCAACACTCAACACGGGAGTAGCAGTACTGGCCAGCGCCAGGAGCGACAATCCAATGGTTAGCATCTTCTTCATGATAGCCCTCCTCGACATTAGTAACAGAACAGCTCAGCCTTGAGGAACTGTGGCTCAGGCCTTCCAAAGTTCAGGCCCTGTCCCGAGAATCCCTCCTCCACGGCATAGAGCAGGTCGTAGCGTAGCTGTATCTCGTCGCCGTTGAGCCAGCGCCCTTCGTGCCAGCGCCCCCTCTTGTCGTAGTCGCCCTCGGTGACCTTGGCCAGTCCTACGATGCCCTCGCCGCTGGCAGGCAGGAAGGTGACGCGGGCATTGGAGCCGAGGAAGAGATAGCCGTCGGCCTGCTGGATGGCGATGACATAGCCCATGGCATCGGGATTGTAGGTGCCGCCGGTGAGCTGCGGTGCCCCTCCGTTGCGCATGCCGCTGGAGATGAGCTCACACACGATGTGCACGTCGCCCAAGGCTATCGTGTCCTTCACCCGCATGGGCTCCGAGCCCTTCAGCCAGGCAGCGGCAATGCGCCCCTCGGCCTGTGCGGCCAGGATGGTGTCGGCCACGCAGCCCGCTTTCTTGTAGAACTGGCAGAAGGTGGCGTTGGCATCGGCATCGCAGTTACGTTCAAAGCCGAACGGGGAATAGCCAATAGCACCCATGGCCCCGATGGCATAGGCGGCGTTGGCGGCACCGTTCTGCCCTGAGCGCGACTCAGGAATGAAGACGGGGTTCGCAGAGCGGGCATAGAGGGCGAGAATCTCCGGGAAGTCGTTCAGGTAGATGTCGGGCGAGAGGATGTCGATGTGGGGAGCGGCTGCCCGCCAAATGTCGTGGTTCTGTGCCTGTGGTCCACCCGAAGGGTAGTTGCCAGGGCGCGTATCCTCGGGTTGTACAATCCAGGCGTTGACAAAGGTAGGCAGGTCATACTCCTGTTTGCCGGCCTCAGTGATACGGTCCATGTATGAGGCATAGTGCCAAGCCATGAATACCTCCGCAGCTCGGTCCTCAGGGCCGAACACCTCTTCCCACGAGCCCTCGGTCCTACAGCCGTTGGCTTCCCAGGCAGCGCGGGTCTCGGGCAGCAGCGTCTCCTTGTGGGCGGTCAACCAGTCGATGAGCTGCTGGGGGACGGCACTCCTATAGGCCTCCTCGGCCAGTGGACAGTAATCGCGTGGATGGCCGTGCAGGCCCACCTCGTTCTCCATCTGTATCATCACCACGGTCTGCTGCCGGGCGTCCACCTCCTTCAGGTGGCGCATCATGGCCGCGAAAGCCTTGGCATCGGCCTGACAGGTGGCATCGCCGAGGGTGGTGAGGATGGGCAACGGCTTGCCCTCCGGCGTCTGTGCCAGTGGGAAGCGCTCCGTGTCGCGTTTCACCCATGTTGGCGTATAGCTGGTGATGCCGTTCTTCCACGAGCCGAACCAGAGCAGGGCCAGCTTCATGTCGTTCTTGCGGGCATCGGCCAATAATCCGTCGACCACAGTGAAGTCGAACAGCCCCTCCAGGGGTTCCGTCTGCTCCCACGACACCACGGCGAGCACGGTGTTCACGCCGCTCTCCTTCAGTTTGGGCCACACGTCCTTCATATACTCCCTGCTCGACGACGTGCTGTTGCCCAGCTCGCAACCCAGCGCCAGCCAAGGCTTGCCCTGCACGATGAGCTGCGTCACGCCGCCTCGCTGCTCCAGGTGGGGAGGAGCTGTCGCCACGGTATTCTCATTCTTTCGTACACAACTACAGACAAGTAGTGCTGCCACGAACAGCAGACTTGTACAATAAAACGTTCTCTTTTGCATGGTTTAGTCTGTTTTTGAGGGATGGATTTATACTATGTGAATTCTACTTTAAGCTATTTCGTTCCTGATGGCAGACGACACGTGGCAGGCTGAAGATGGCTCGCAGGTCGTCAAGCGTATTATAACGGTCGTCGGTAAACCCAGTCCAAATCATGAACCAGGCAAAACGGTTCATTGCAGCCAGCTGCTGAGGGGTAGGCAGACTGCCCAACTCGCCCAACGCCACCAGCTTGCCCTTGCCGAGAGCGACCAACTCATCGTGATGCGACTGCCGCCAGTCGCGGTGATAGACATCAGTTGCCAGCACATCGACATAGTCGTTACCAGGGTAGTAAGCGCTGTATTCCATGGCAGTATCGCCGGGGATGTTGCGCGGTGCGTTGGCGTTCCACACCCAGATGAGGTTGTCAAGGTGATGATGGTTCACCATGCGGTCGTAAAGCATTTTCCAGAGCACGGTGAAGCCGCGTTCACCACGACGGTCGCCCCACCAGAACCATTCGCCGTTCATCTCATGATAAGGTCGCCAGAGCACGGGGATGTTGCGGTCTTTCAGCACCTTCAGATACTGCGCAATGGAGTCCACCTGCTCCATCCACATCCGCTTCATAGGTGTGTCATCGGCGCTGACCAGCTCGTTCCATTGCTCAGCCGTGAACTCTCCCTGCGTCTGTCGCTTGAAATCCACATGCGGGGTGCGGTCGAACGGACGGTTGACATGCCACATCAGCGTGACGATATGCCCGCGATGGTATTCACGCGTAGCTATCTCCACCACCTGACGGGCATCCCAGGCCAGATCCCCTCCCCATATCATGGGCACCTTGCCCGATGCTTCCTCTATACGGTCGAAGTCGCGCCAGTAGGCCGGCAACTGCAGCTGATTATGGTGCAGGCCCGAGATAATCTTTCCTTCCGCCACACTCTGATAGAGACCAGCCAGCAGGGCACGGGCCTCTGGGGTGGCATGGGGGTTGACGGGCGAGAATACAGGCAACGCTTGTGCGCCATCGTGCCGGCCCGACGGTGTCTGCGGTACTACGGCAACGTTCGAAATGGTGCGGATTCCGGGGGTTGGAGGCAGCGTACACACGATGTGCTTGTTGCGGTCCACCAGCATCATGTGGGGCTGGGTGGACTGGCTCCCATGTCCCTGCCAGTTGGTCAGCAACAGTCCTCGGCCCTCCAGATACTGCATGCCCGACATGAACCGCAGCGGACGCCCAGGCAGGTCATCGTTGGTGAGCTGCCACACCCGTCGGCCGTCAGGGTCATACTCCTCGATGCGCGGGTTCTTGTTGGCATCGGCTATCGAGACAAGCGTATTTCCATTTTCCAGACGGATGACGGAGTGGGCACGGCCCGGCGTGCTGACAGTCCATACGGCACGGCCCCGTCTATCGTACTCCACCACTTTCTCACCACGGTAGTGTGCCACCAGATAATGGCCATTGGACAACCGCCGGGCATTGCGCATGAAAGCCATGTCGTCGGCAGGGGCACCCTTGGGCAGTATGCTCACGGCGCTGACGATGCGCCCCTTCGGCGACACCTCCAGCAACCGTCCTTTCTCACATTCGCCCACGAAGGTATTGCCATTGGGCAAACGCTGACAGGCAAACACGTGGCAGTCGGATTGATACCTGAAGACGGTGTCGCCCCGTGCATCGAGTTCCAGCACGCCTGTTCCAGTGGTGAAGAGCAGATGGCCATCAGGCAGCAGGCACAAGTCGTTGGAGAGCGGTGCGTCGTGCTGCCACACCACCTGCCCGCCGTCCAGCCGGAGCAGGCGCCCCTGGGTGTAGTCGGTGGCGTAGACCGTACCAGGGAAATGAAAGCGGAAATCATGCTCAACGATGCCCGTCCCAATGATGAACGAGGCGACAGCAGCAAAGGTGCTGATTTCTCGGGGCTGCGAGATGTATGCCTGGTAGCTTCCCTTGATGCCGATGCTGCTACAATCCTTCAGATGGTAGCCACCATCGCTGTTGCGCACCGCTTTGCCGAGGAGGCCCTGATAGGCACGGTCGACCACAGGCTGGTAGTCAGAGCCAGAGATATAGCCTTTATTGATGGCCGACTGCAGCAGATAAGTAAACATGGCCGAGCCCGAAGTCTCGTTCCAGTTGCCCCTCTCCATCGGTTTATCCACCACCTGGCACCAGAGACCTGTCTGCGGGTCCTGACAGTCCTTCAGCCCCTGACACAAGCGCCGGAGGGCCTCCAGCAGCGGTTCGCGCCCAGGCTGGTCGGCCGGAAGATAGTCGAACACGTCGGCCAGCAGTACGGCTCCCCACCCCAGCCCCTCGCTCCACACTTCTGCTGAGTGGCTGTCCTGCTGCTTTGCCCATCCTGCCTTTCCCTGTTCGGCCCAGCCATGATAGAACAGGCCATCGTCTCGTCCGCAAAGGCTGACGAGCCCTTGCAGCTGCTTCACCACCTCGGCGAAATCTTCAGGATGCCCCATCGTCCTGGCATAGCGGGCCAGGAATATCTGCCCCATGAACACACCATCGACCCATAGCTGCTGAATGCTGTGCGAGTGGTAGAAAACGCCGTGCTTGTTGCGCGGATAGCTGTCGAAGCCTCGTCGTATGGTCTCAGCAGCACGGGCATAGCGCTGTTCACCCGTCAGTTCGTAGAGCAGCAAACAGGCATAGCCGGGAATGAAGTTGTCGAGGGCCCGTGGCGTGAAGCCTGGCACGCGCCCCTCGGCATCCACATTCTGGTCTACGTAGCGGCGCACATAGTTCAGGTAGGTCGTGTCGTTGGTCATGCGCCACAGCTTCTCCATGGCGAACATCATGTAGCCCGCCTGCCAGGTGAAATGGTTGGCCTGCGTTCCCCAGCGAATGACGTCAGGGTCGGGATGTGTGGTGACGAAACTCTTGGCGACCTCCTCGGAGTATATCCGTGGGGCGCCCTCGGCTGTCATCGTCAGGCACAGCAGGGCAAGGGCAGTTAGCAATAATCGGAGGGGACGCATGATAGGACGACGATTAAATTACTTCTTATAGCGGTCGATGAGTTGCTGTGGCAGGCGCACGATGCAGATGTTCATCGAGCGTCCGTCCTCAGAGAGCATGGCCGACTGTATCTCTATCTCCGTGCCGTCGGGCTTGAACGTCGGGTGCACGTGGTCGCGGGCCGTCGTCTTATGTCCGGCGCTGAGCAGGATGCGCTCGCCCGTATGCCGGTCGATGAGCCACAGCTCGCGTGCGAAGTCGTCGCCAGCCACCCAGTGGCCGTCCTGCGAGCCCGCCACATGCCAGAAGTTGTCGCCCGGCACCTGTCCCTCCAGCGTCAGCTCGCGGGTGCGCAGGTTCACCACGGCAATGCCCGTGGCATACTCCTTCGTGCCCGAGGGGCCCCAGTCGTCAGACGTGGCGAACGACTCCAGTCCGTCAATCTTCTTCTGCTCACCTTTATTAATAGGTCGGTGGCCGATGATGGCCAGCACCACCTCGTCCTCACTGATGACCGCCTCGTGGGTCACCCAGTCGTGCTCCGTCTCGCGGTAGATGGGTCGCAGGCCTGTGCCGTCGGCATTACATATCCATGCGCGCACGGGAGCCTTGCCGCCCGTCTCCCAGCAGAAGATGACCTCGCCGGGATGCCAGGGGTTACCCTGAATGTGCCCCACCTTGAAGTGTACGGCCACCACGGGCTCGCTCTTGCCGGTCTTCAGGTCCATCTTGCCGATGCCGCCAGGGCCGGCCCCCATGTGGCGCGGGCCGAAGTTGGGTGCTATCTGTTCGGCGATGGGATATTTGCGGGCGAACTCCTTGTCGAGGCGGAAGTAGACGAACTCCTCGCTGCCGTCGAGCGCCATGTCACCCTCGCTGCACATATCGGCGGGGACGGGGGCCCAGATGGGCCCGTAGGCCGCCCTTTTTTTTCGCTTCCCGGGGGAGACCTCTCGTTTTCTCCCTGCGCTTCTCCCCCGCGGTTTTCTTCTTTTTTTGGGCCTATACACTGATCTTCGACTATTTCGCTTAAATTTAAACTGTCTTCGAAATTATCTAATTTTATTTCACCGAATTTATTGTTGTTAATTATTTTTTCTTCGTTTTTTGGTTTTTGGATTTTATTTGAGTTTAAATCTCCATTTTCATCCATTTA
>ODAI012168865.1_pt1 | contig 13171 bp, 9 predicted proteins | sample 1539321 | NCBI WGS metagenome assembly ODAI01 (sample SAMN02144231, study PRJEB22623) | gut metagenome | biome: sheep rumen | host: Ovis aries | place: New Zealand | reverse complement strand
TCCTCCTTCGCCGCGTCGGACTTTGCCTTGCCGAAGAGGGAGGCAGTGACGTTCATCGGCAGACCGGGCAGCGGCCGGGGACTGATGTCGCCGATAGAGAGGGTGACTTTTGAGATATCGCCTTGCATGGCCAGAGTCGACACCTGTTTGATGTCGGACGTCTTGAGCATGATGAGCGAGAGACCTGCCAAGGTGCCGCCACCGATACTCACACCGCCGATATGGCGGATGTCATCGCCTTTGCAGAGAACGAGCGAGGTGCCCGAACCCATGCTCACCACGATGATGTTGTCGAGACCCGTCTCAAAGCGTGCCCCCAGGCCGTCGGCCATGAACTCGTCGACCTTGTTGGTGGGCAGACCATAGACAGGTTTGTCGATGTACGCGCTGCCCACGCCAGTCACCATCACCTGCTCCACGTCATCCAGCTCAATCTTGTTCTCTACGAGATACTTGCCGAAAGCGCCATAGAGCGACGTCACAGGGTCGGTGGCTGTGATGCGCATCGGCGACACTACCTGACCGTCCTTCACTCCTACGATTTTCGTGGTGCTGATGCCCACGTCAATACCAATAACTATTCCCATTTTCTTTCGTTTTCTCACAATATTCGGTTATTCCGCGGCTAAATTACGAAAATAATCTGACACCGATGCAAATAGTGCCATAAAATCAAGGTCGGCACATCATCTTTTTTACACTCCCATCGCATTTTGTACCGCCATTTTTCGCAAAATTGACAGATAAATGACTATATTTGCACCTTGGTTCAGATAAGACGCGAAAACCGAAAAGACGAAAAAAACAAAGAGACACATCAATCAGAAAAGAAATACAATTATGAAAAAGATTCTATTCTTAGCAGCACTGTTTCTTTCCGGAGGCACAACCTTCGCACAGTCGCTCACCTCGGGCATCGACCCGCAGAACCTGGACACCAGCATCCGTCCGGGAGACAACTTCTACCAATATGCCGCCGGCGGATGGCTCCGCAATCACCCCCTCGACGACGAACATACCAGCAACGGTGCTTTCACCGACCTGTATGAGCAGAGCCAGAAAGACATACAGGAGCTCATCCTGCAGTATGCCAACACCCCCCAGCAGAAAGGCTCTTTAGGCCAGAAAATCGGCTCGCTCTACAACCTGATGATGGACAGCGTGCGCCTCAACCGCGAGGGATGGCAACCGCTGAAGCCCACACTTGACCGCATCGCCGCCATCAAAGACCGCCGCGAATACCAGCTGGTGACCGCCCAACTCGACCGGATGGGTGAGAACACCATGATGTATGGCATCGGCGTGGGTGCCGACATGCGCAATGCCGACATGAACCTCGTGAGCATCGGACAGGGAGGCATCGGTCTGGGCACACGCGACTACTATCTCAACGACGACGAGCAAACGGTGCGCGTGCGCGAAGCCTACAAGACGATGCTCAAGAACCTCTTCACGATGGTGGGCAACGACGAGGCCACCGCAGAAAAGAAGATGCAGGCGGTGATGGCCATCGAGACCCGTATCGCCAAAGCCAGCTACAGCAGGGTGCAGTTGCGCGACATCGACGCCAACTACCATAAGATGAGTTACAACCAATTAGTGACCGACTTCCCCGGCATCGACTGGGGCAACGTCTTCCTCGCCACCGGATTCCCCCGTTTCGACGAGGTCGACGTGGGGCAGCCCGAACCCATCCATGAGGTGGAGAAAATCCTCGCCGAGACTCCGCTCGACGACCTGAAGGCCTATGCCGAGATCAAGGTCATCAGCGGCGCCAGCAGCCAACTGAGCGACGACTTCCGCGCCGAGGCGTTCAAGTTCAGCAGCGTCATGAACGGCGTGCAGCAGGACCGTCCACGCTGGAAGCGTGCCGTAGCTTTGGTCAGCGGCGTGATGGGCGAGGCCGTGGGCAAACTCTATGTGGAGAAGCATTTCCCTGAGAGCAGCAAGCAGCGGATGCTCCAGTTGGTGGCCAACCTGCAGGAGGCCCTCTCGCAGCGCATCAACGAGGCCACATGGATGAGTCCAGAGACGAAGTTGCAGGCACAGGACAAACTGAGCAACTTCATCGTGAAAATCGGCTATCCCGACAAATGGAAAGACTACAGCGGCCTGCAGGTGGACGAGAGTCTGTCGCTCTATGAGAACCTGGGCCGTATCTCTGTCTTCCTGCTCGATGATGAGCTCAACCGCAAGGTCAACAAACCCGTCGACAAGAGTGAGTGGCTGATGACACCGCAGACCGTCAATGCCTATTACAACCCCACCACCAACGAGATCTGCTTCCCGGCAGCCATCCTCCAGCCACCCTTCTTCGACCCCAAAGCCGACGATGCAGCCAACTACGGTGCCATCGGCGGAGTCATCGGCCATGAGATGAGCCACGGCTTCGACGACCAAGGCTCGCAGTTCGACAAGACCGGCAACCAGAAGAACTGGTGGACAGAGCAGGACAAGAAGAACTACGAGGCACGCACAAAACTCCTTGAGGACTATTTCGACAAGGTGGAGATTGTCTCCGGCAAGACCATCAACGGCAAGCAGACATTAGGTGAGAACATCGGCGACAACGGCGGCATCAACATCGCCTTCCGCGCCCTCCAGAACGCCATGAGCAAGAATCCTTTAGGCGTGAAGGACGGATTCACCCCCGAGCAGCGCTTCTTCCTCTCGTGGGCACGTGTCTGGGCCTCCAACATGCGCCCGGAATACATGGAGATGCTCATCACTGTCGATGTGCACTCACCCAACATCGCCCGCGTCAATGCCGCCCTTCCGCATATCGACGCCTGGTATGACGCCTTCAAAATCAAGAAAAGCGACAAACTCTTCCTGGCAAAGAAGAAGCGCGCCCATATCTGGTAGACGCAACTCCTAAACTCCAAAAGTTGAACAAAAGCAAAACTAGAGTAAAGCAAAAAATAATAAAGTAAAGAAACGAAATGAAAAAGATTGTCATTTTAGCCGTAGTCGCCATCATGGCTACAATGAATGTACAAGCACAGGTGATGAAATCCGCCGACTTGGAGAAATATGCCAAGGAGCGGTATGGCGAGAAATGGCTCGACGCAGCCATGAACTTGGCAGGAGAACTGACACTCGACAAAAACGAGAGCCTCACCTATCAGCAGGTCATACAGGCTCCCGGCAAATCGAAAGAGCAACTCTATGTGGCACTCAACTACTGGGCCACAGCCACCTTCAAAGACAAGCAGGCCATCACACTCAACGACAAGGAGAGCGGTTGCATCATCATCTCGTCGACCATCCCCGACATCGCCAATCATACCGGTACGGTCAACAAATACTCGGTCAGCATCACCCCTGTCATCCGCCTCGATATCAAAGACGGCCGTGTACGCGTCACCTACACCGTGCAGACCTATGACGTCCTGGCCGACATCAGCGGCGGATGGCTCAGCCTGGCCGAACCCAACAGAAGTACCTACGGCGACTCGAAGCGCAAGAAGGACGACAAGACCAACGCCAATCTCTATGACGAACAGTGGGAAATCGCCAAGCACTACCCCTTCGTGGAGAAAGACGCGCAGAAACGCACATGCGCCAAGGCACTCGTGATGACTCACGCCTACTCCAACGCCATCATGGACAAGGTGGAGGAAGCCCTGAAGAACGGTATCACCGGTGACGAAGACAACGACTGGTAAGCAAAAACAAAAAGGAAGGATATGCAAAAGCCCAAACATTGGAGAGCCGCTGCCAGCGTGGCCGTCATCGCGGCTGCTTTTGGCGCTTTCTGTTTCTACAATAGCATCAACGACGCGGCGACAAGCCCCACCGACGATTCCAGCCAGTTTGTCACGCTGGCTGAGGCCATTCCCGATGCCATCTTGGAAATCAGATACTACGGGACATACAATTTCGTAGGCAGCCGCATCGACGGCTACGAGGAGCCCACGGCCATGCTCACCCAAAAGGCAGCCGAGGCCCTCAAGGCAGTGAGCGACGACGTGCTGTCAAAAGGCTATCGGCTGAAAATCTATGACGCCTACCGCCCCCAGAAGGCCGTCGACCACTTCGTGCGCTGGGCTGCCGACCTTTCGGCAACGGAAATGAAGCCCTACTTCTATTCCGACCTCGACAAGTCGGTGCTCTTTGACCAAGAGTATATCATGGAGAAAAGCGGACATACACGCGGCTCCACCGTCGACCTGACGCTCTTCGACATGAACACGGAAAAGGAACTCGACATGGGCGGCACCTTCGACTGGTTCGGTCCCGAGAGTCATCCCGACTTCTGCGGCAATCCTGAAACGGGTGAGTATACAGGCGACAACAGCAAGTCGCCCACCGGAAAAAGCATCACCGCCGAGCAATTCAAGAATCGTATGATTCTGCGTCAGGCCATGCTCGCTCACGGCTTCAAACCCCTCGACACCGAATGGTGGCACTTCACCCTGAGCAACGAGCCGTTCCCCGACACCTATTTCACTTTCCCTGTGAGGCAGGATGACATTGACGACTGAGCATTCCTTCCACCAAGACTGTCATATTCTCTCGCTTGCCCCATCATCGGGCAAGCGAGTTTTTTTCTAACGACCTCTCTCACAACCCTCCCACCCGCAACTGCCATCCAAAAGAGCGGCAACAAAGCACTTTTATAGTTAAAATTTATTATAAAACGGCGTGGAATGGTTTATACTTCAAGGATTTTGACTATTTTTGCGAAAGAGTGCAATGAAAACAGACACTACTAACCCTAAACGATAAATATTATGACCTACAAGATTGTTGACATTGAGGGCATTGGCCCCGTCTACGCAGAGAAACTGATTGCTGCCGGCATCAACACCGATGCTGACCTCCTGGCAAAGTGTGCAAAACCCGCAGGCCGCAAAGAGCTGGCTGAGCAGACAGGTATCTCCCCAAAACTGATTCTCACTTGGACCAACCACTGCGACCTGATGCGCATCAGCGGCGTGGGACCGCAGTTCGCCGAACTGCTCGAGGCTGCTGGCGTCGACACCGTCAAGGAGTTGCGCAACCGCAATGCAGAGAACCTGCAAGCCAAGTTGGAAGAGGTGAATGCAGAGAAGAACCTCACCAACCGTGTGCCGAGTGTGAAAGAGGTGGAGAAGATGATCGCACAAGCCAAGGAGCTTGAGCCGCTGATGGAATACTAATCAGTCTCACAGACGACCATCCCCTACTCTATGAAGATTTTTCCCCTCCCTGCGACCCAGGGAGGGGATTTTTGTATCCTAGAGAATCTAGAATATCTAGAAAAATCTAGAATATCTAGGAAAACTAGAATATCTAGAAAAATCTAGAATATCAGCGATATTCGATGCGTGCTTTCTGGTCGACCACCCATCGTCCGCGCTCGAGGTGTGCCTTGCCGGGAGTGCAGGTATACCGTGTCGACTTCTCCCCGGTGAAGTTGCACACCCGCTCAATGTATTTCTTCGAACTGTTGTTGGCCTTGCTCAACTGAGTGTCGCTGACGGTGACGAAAAGGAATTCGGCACGGGTGCGGGTGTCGTCGAGTTGGAAACGGTAATAGGTGTCTTCCGTCTGACTGACAAGCCGCTGCGCGTCGGCGAAGGTGCCGTCGTCGGCAGGCCACCTGAAGAAGATGACTCTCGGGTCGGGCTCCGCCTTGGGTGCCTGAGGCTCCTGGGCGGCAGCCTTCTTCTCTTCTTGGGCGAAGAAAGCCTTCTCCTCGAGTGAGGTCATGCGCTCGCTGAGGGCCGTATGGGCCTCGTCGGCCTTTTCCGTCAGCCGTTTCACTGCCTTTTTCAGTTCTTCCTTGGTGGCAAAGAAGTCAAACGCCCCTTTCAGGTCGCGGTCAGACTCTTTGTTGATGCCTTTGAGGCGATATTCAAACCATGCGATGGCCACGGCAAAGAGGAAGAGCGATAATACGGTGTTCATGTTAGAATTCTTTAGGATGGATGGGATGACGGCTTGCCGCTCACGGGTTTTGCGCGATATAGAGCGCCAGACGGCTGATGCCGCCGGTGAGCGGGATGAAGAAGAGCGAGTCCTTGAGTTCGGGGTTCTCCTCATCGGTCATGCTGTCGCGCCGCGACTCGATGGCCTTATTGAAGTCCTGCTCCGCCTTCTCCGTGAGCACGGTGCGGAATCGTGCGAACTCCCTTTCGTTGGACACGCCGAAATACTTGGTGAAACTATATCTCTGGTTGAGCGAGAAGAAATAGTCGATGAACTTCCGATAGTCGTCGAGCACCTCTGCCCGCACCTCGTTGGTGATATCTTTGTAGCGCGGCAGACTGAGCGCGTCGAGAGTGGCAGAGCCGGTGCGGAAGCGGGTGATGGTCTCCACATCGTCCACCACATAGCGGGGCTTCATGTTCAGGCCACCCTTGCAGGTGATTTCCTTCGGGTTCTCCACAAGTTTCAGCTCCACCTGTCCGGTGTCGCCCAGCACGTCGTTGAAGATGAGGGTGGCCAGTGCCTGCAGGGCATCGATGCTGCCGATGAGTCCTAACACCTTCGATGCCGTACCGCTGACGGTGATATAGGCGGGTGTGGGCAGTCCCTTCATCTCCAGCAGCCGGGCGGCATAGTACACCTCGGCGGCATAGAAGAGCAGCAGTACGACACGCAACTGCTGGTTGGCCCGCAGTTCTTCCGAGAACGACACTCCCCTGCCCGCCATTCGCGGGTTGCTGTCGAGCGAATAAAGGAAGGAGATGAACTCCGCGCTGCTGCGCTTCGACTTCACGTAGACGTCGCTGACGCCGCTGATGTCGCGCAGTTTCATGTCGAAGTCGGGGGCAAAGGCCTTGACGAAACCGTTGTATTCAGTCCCGCGTCCGAGGAAGTCGCCGTAGATATTGTTGCCGGCGAACCTGACGGAGGAGATGAGCGTGGCGGTGTTGCCACGGTGATAGACCACGAAGTCGGTGGTGCCACCGCCGATGTCCATCGACACCACGGGGCGGCTCTCTGCGTCCACGTCCTCTTTCTTGGAATAATAGTAATAAGGAGCGAGCGACTCGGCCACCTTCTGCAGTTTGTAGCCTTGCGGTGCGATGAGTCGCCGGCACAGTTTGTTCCATGTGCTCTCCAGGTTGGAGATTTGGTAGGGCTGCATACACACGGGATAGAACCACGTGATGCCTGTGCGGCTGAGGAAGCCTCCCGAGAGGAGCACCTTGTTGCGGATGAGCATGAGGATTTCCTCGAAGTAGGCCTCGATGAGCAGGTTGTTGCCACGGCTGCTGTCCCACTTCAGGTCGGGGCGGGTCTCGTTGTAGTCGTAGGTGTCTTCCTTCTCATAGTGGAAGCCGATATTATAGTCGGCCAGGGCGAAGATGTCGCGCCCCTCCACACTGTGCCCTGCACGGTAGCACAGGTTGGTGCGCATGGGGAAGCGTGCGATCTCTCCCGGTCCGATGCTCACGGGCAGGAACTCCTGCATGAACGCCTGTGCAGGACCTCCATAGAACGACTCCAGTCCTTCTTGGTCGATCATCTCCACAGAGCGGCGCGAGAGTGAGTTGAGCGCGAGCATCTGCACCTCGTCGGGGGCGATGGTGAGTGCCTGCGGCTCGGGGTCGGTGTCCGACTTGAATTCGATATGCGTGTTGGTGGTGCCGAAGTCGATGGCGAAGTCGAAGACCTTGCTGCCTTGTTTGATGTTGCGGTAGAGGGGCACCAGCATGCCGCTGGCGATGGTGTTGGTCACCACGAGATAGTCGAACTCCTCGGTGAGGCAGAAATATTTCGAGGTGAGAAACTGCCGGCGCTTATCGGCACGCTCCACCATAGTGTGGGTGAGCGGCTCTGCCGACTGGTTGCGGTAGGCATAGACAGCATACTGGAACTGTTCCTTCCGGTATCCTGCTGTATCCTCGTCGACGAGATAGACGCGCTGCGGCTTCTCGAGCGTGGGGTCGTCGATATGGTAGCTGGGGAAGACGAACAGGTCGAAGCGGCACTCCATCACGGGCCATATCAGGCGGTTGGGGTCGGGGTCTACCTGTGCCGTGGTGTATTCCCTGTGGAGGGTGACGTAACGTCCCCGCTGCACGGGGATGTTGATGACGGCCTGGATACGTCCGTCGGGCATCTCATTGAGTTGGAAGACGGGCTTCGACGTGTTGCCGGCATATCCCGTGAGCGTCTTCACCGAGAGATAGCGCATGATGTCCTGCTTGAGCGGCAGCAGATACTGGCACTCGTCGGAAGTGCGGTTGGCTCCCCTGAAGAAGTTGGTGAAGAAAGCCGACTCATTGACGGGGAAGGGCACCTTGAGCAGATAGGGCTCAAACACGTCGTCGGTGGTGAGATAGGGATAGGTGGTGGAGTCGAAAGGCAGCGTGCGCTCCTCCATCGGCCGGCGGTCGGACAGCGGGGCCATGAGGTGGGAGTTCCAGTGCGAGGTGGTGTAGCGCATCTCAGGCTCGAAATAGGGCTCCGAGGGCAGCACCAGCGGCAGGCGAGCCTCGTCTACGTCGGAGAGGATCCTGAAATCGCTGTCGGTGGCGATGCGGTCGCCAGGGAGACACATCATGGGGATGTCGCCGGGCAGCATCAGTTGCGAGCTGCCAGCGATGAGCGGCTGGTAGAGGCTGCCGTACATGCCCGGCTGCATGGCATTCATGCGGTTTTTGAACTCCGTGTCGGTGTCGGCGCGGAAGCAGGCATCGACGTAGGCGTGAAACTCAGTATAGAGGGCGGTGAACTCCGGCTGCTTGGAGAGCAGGTAGACAAACTCGCGGAACTCCCTATCGCGGCCCACGAGGGAGCGGTAGGTGCCGTCGTCGTCGGGATGGAAGGCGAGATGGTAGTTGCTCAGATAGACATCGCAGACATACGACAGGTCGTTGGCCGACGCCACGGTGACGGAAGTGGGCGACGTGCCGCCCACGATATTGATCTGCCCCACGGCACCCGCACCGATATAGTTGAGCATATAGATATACTGCATACGGCCGAAGTTGAAACTGCGCGTGTCCTGCGAGAGGAAGAGTGCGAGCGTGGCGGCCACGGCGGCATGCTCGGACACACCGTCGGCGGCCAGTCGCTGCAAGTCGTTGGTCTTGTCCCATGTGACAATCTGAAACAGTTTGCCGTATTTCGTCCGGTAGCCGAAGAAAATCTCAAGCACATCGAGGGCGCCGGAGACCATCTTGTGATAGATTGACGAACCGGTCACCCCCATCTCGGCGCAATAGCCGAAGGCGGTCTTCGCCAGTTCGAAACCGGCAAAGGGGGTGGGAATGGAGGTGATGGGCAGCGATGCCTTCGCACCGTTGGGGTCGTCGATGGCCTCTATGTCCTTCGTACCGAGCTGGGCGGTCTCCTGCCAGCCCTCGATGGTCTCGCTGCCTTTATGGAATCTGAAAACGTGTGGCATAGGTCAAATGTTGTATTTCTTCTTGATGACGTTGTTGATGGCCGTCTCATGCACGGTGATGAAAAAGTTGTAGGTGTCGAGCCCGCGCAGCTTCTTCATCGACACGTCGGAGATCTCGGTGTCGATGGCGGGATAGCCTTTGAGGTTCTTGCCCAGCAGTTTGCCGAGCATGGAGGTCTTCTTGGGCTCGATGTGCATGATGGTGTCGAACACGTCGTCGGTGTTGGCAAAGAGGACGAAAGGTTGGAAACTCCGCTGGTTGTCCGACAGTTCCTTGAGCCATTGGTTCTTGTAGGCGTCGGCAAACTGCCGCAGGTCGGCGAAGAAAGCGTCGCTGAAACTGGCGTTCTTCATCTGCGGGGTCTTGGCCCAGGCATAGTCACGTGTCTGGTCGAAATGCTCCATCATGAAGCGTGAGAAGAGGTAGAAACTGATCATCTCGCGCCCCACGCAACCGAAGGTGGAGGTGCACAGGTGGGCCATGGTCAGCGGATTCTCGTCGGCCTTCACCGAGAACTCCCTATAGGAGGTGTTGGTGTGCATGCGGTTGTGCTCCACCTGCGACCTGGCGAAGTCGACGACGGCGAGGGCGGCGGCCAACTCCACAAAATGGGCCTTGTTGCGCTGGTCAGTGGCACCCTCCACGTTCTCATAGCGGTTTTTGATGGAGTCGCAAATATAGTAGAGATTGTCTACGTCGAGGTTGCCGATATAGTATTTCAACGCCGCCTTGGTCTTCGAGATGAACGTCTCCATGTTGATCTCGCTGTCCTTGTTCTCTTTCAGACCGAAATAGGGCAGCACGGTGACGGCACCGATAGCGGCGTTGGCGATGGCCGACGAGTTGGGGATATTCAACCGCTCTGCCTCGCGGAACGTCTTCTGCAACAGGGGGAAGCCTGCGGCGCCTGTTCCGCCGAAGATACTGCTGACGATGAAAATCTGGTCATCGGACTGGAAATGCTGCAACAGCGAGATCATCGCCTCTGTGTTCTTGGGGTCGTTGAGCACGATACTTCCCATATTGGGATTCCCCTTGAAGCCCACGTCGAGCGGACAGGCGAGGTTCTTGTCGGAGAAGAGGAGGCTGAGGAGCGCCTGGTTGCTGTCGGCCTGCCCTTGGTTGGCGAAACGGTTGTAGGCGATGTAGTCCGAGAACTTCATATTGGCCACATTGTTGAGATGCAGTCTGAAGTTGGTGTTCATGTCGTCGATCATCACCTTGAAATAGCCGTTCTTCTCCGGACGGTTGTCGAAATTGAGATGTTGGCGGATTTTCTGATAGAGATGCATCAGCGAGACGGTGCGTGTCAGGTCGCCGTTGCTGGTGTCGGGGTCGATGATGACGGGCACGATGGTGTCGATCTTGTCGCCGAGCGACACACCCGAGGCGAGCAGCATAGTGAGTGAGCGGAGCACTCTCGCGCCCGTGCCTCCGATGCCGAAGATATATAGTTTGCTCATTTTGCGGTCTTTGCTTTTAATAAAGATAGTGCTGCCTTTGCGGCATCAGAAGGGGATGTTTCTCGAGCGGCTGCTGAACGACTTGAAAATCAGCGAGAACACAAAGAAGAAGAGCGCGCTGTAGACAAAGATGATGAATCCGAACGAGAGGAAGTCGGCAGAGCCGATGCCTGCGTCGATGATATTCTGCGAGAAGGTGAATCCCTCTATTTTCTGATGGGCGATAATCAGTGCCACGACAGTGGCCACAGCAGCCGTGCCTCCTCCGATGAAGAGCCATTTGCGGGTCTGTGCCAGCAGGATGTGGTCGAGCACGATGTAATAGACGAAAGCGACGATGAGGGGCAGCAGGAGCATGACATAGAAGACAGGGCTATAGGCACCCGACTGGAACATGTACTTGGAGAAGTCTCCGAGATAAGCGGCCCCGAAAAGTTCGAGAATGTTTGATATGATATCCATATTGATTTGTTGATGGCTTGATGGTCTGTTGATGGTTGATATGGTGCCGGGAGGCCAGACATGGAACGGCTGCCGGCTGCCGCCCTATTCGTAGGCGTCGAAACGCACGTCGAGGCGGAAGAGTTCGCGGCTGTCGCTCTCCTTCGAATTGTAGAAAGCGCCGTAGATGCCCTCCACCATCTCATAGATGGCGTACGACTGGTGGGAGGGCGGCAGTGTGCTCTGCCGCTGATTGTAGCTGCACTCCTTCACCCATCCGGGTATCTGGTTCTTGAGCCGTACGGTGACCTTCGGCACATAGTTCTGCCCCAGTGCCACCATCTGCAGGCAGATGGGCCGGCGGAAGAAGTCGCACTCGGTGAACTTCGCCTTGTCGTTGACGTCGGTGATCTGATACTGCGAGGGTTCCACCTCGTAGTTGTTGATATCGAGCAGGTAGGAGGGGTCGGCGAAAAGTTGCGACACGCCGAGTCCCAGCGCGAAGTTGAAGTTGGGCTGGTCGTGGTCGAGTGTCACCTTGCGCACGTTGAGACCGTCGTGGTGGGCCTGTATGCGGAGGGCATTGGTGAAATTGCTGGAGAAGATGCGGGCGTTCATGTGGTTGAGCAGCCATGTGGGCTCCGACGAAAGCATATACTTATGCGTCATGCCGGGCAGGCCCGTGGGGGTGTCCTCCAGTTCCATGTGCCGGTCGAAGTCTCTCACCTGCTCCACATTGCCCATCACGATGACATAGTAGGGGCGCTGTGTGTCGCAGGGCATCGCCTGGTTGCCCTCATAGTAGTTGCCGCTGAACTCCGACATACACTGCATGATGATGGCGGCAAACTCATGCTTGCTGTCGCGTGCACGGCGGATGGCCTTCATGAAAGTGCCGGTGGTGCTGCTGGCGGCGGCGGAGAGCAAGTTGCCCACATTGTCGACGTCATACATGCAGTCGCTCACGAGCACAGAGATGGTGTCGCCCTGGGTATGGTCGAGAATCATCTTGAATATCTTGTTGATGTCGGTCGAGCTGGTGTGCCCCACCTGCATCGACGCGGGGTTGAGGCCGAGCACGAAATTGTCGAGGTCATCACACATGGCGGTGTGGTAGATGTCCTGATTGATGAAGTCGAGTGAGGTGCCGCTGTAGAAACCGTCGGCCTTGGTGATGAGATGACCGAGGGCGTTCTTAAACTGCGAGTTGGTGGTCACATAGCCGTTCATACTTCCGGAGTTCTCCATATAGATTTTCACCACCGGACGGGCAGCCGCCATTGTTGCGGTGTCCACGGGCAGGAAATGTTGCCCGTTGTCTTCCTCATGTGATTTCCCTTTTCCGAAGAACAACACTGCCGCCACCAGAAGGACAACGAGCAGTATTGCCAGCAGTTTTCTTGTCATATACCTGTTGTATTGATAATCTTTATAATCCCGAAAGCCCCAAAGGCTATAATCGGTGCAAAATTACGAAATAATGATGAGAAAGCGAAACGATTTCATAAGATTAATGCGCTTTTCTGGGATTTCCTGGGATTTTCTAGAATTCCTAGATTTTCTAGATTTCCTAGTTTTCCTAGAATCCCTAGGATTTCTAGGATTTCTAGGATTCCTAGGATTCCTAGATTATCTAGAGATTCCTCTCACTCGTTCACGGCGCCGCAATGCGGACATCTGCCCTTATGCTTGATCTGCTTGCCGCAGTTGCCGCAGATGTATTTGCTCATCGTCTGGGTGAGATAGCGCCAGAAGGCGAAGCCGGCATAAGCCAGAAGCAGCAGATAGCCCACATAATAAAGGGTGGAGATAGTGAAAACGATGTAGTTGACGGCACAGATACCTCCCAGTCCGAAGAGGTAGAGCACACCGTCGGCCACGGGAAGATGCCGGAAGGTGTCGTCGACAGCGGCGATG
>ODAI011297115.1_pt1 | contig 13171 bp, 11 predicted proteins | sample 1539321 | NCBI WGS metagenome assembly ODAI01 (sample SAMN02144231, study PRJEB22623) | gut metagenome | biome: sheep rumen | host: Ovis aries | place: New Zealand | reverse complement strand
GCCACATTCAGGCCACCTCAGGTCAACATATGCCCCTCAGGCCACATTCAAGTCCCTTCAGGTTAACTCAGGTCACCCCAGGCCGCCCGGCCTCAGCAAATGCGCATCAGGCAAATTTCTTATCGACCGATATCGAGATTATAACAGAAAACTGCAAATAATAGGTCAAAATATGTTAGAATGGAACTCGACTTCGGATCAGACATAAGGTTCGGATCAAATAACCAAGGAGACAACAGTATGAGACTAAGAAATATTCCGGGTGCAAGAGAGACGATCGCGGAGAGCCGGTGGATCGTTCAGGATCCCGCCTCCTTAAAGGGAAAGTGGAGGGAGAGATTTGGAAACGGCGGCCCGCTGCATCTTGAGATCGGCACGGGAAAGGGAAGATTCATCAATCAGCTCGCGCAGGAAAATCCCGGTATCAATTATGTTGGGATCGAGAAATACTCGAGTGTCCTGATCAGGGCGCTCGACAAGCTGGATGAGTCCGGAATAGAGAATCTCCTGTTCATCAGGGGAGACGCGGAGCTGATCTGTGAGTATTTTGACGAAGGAGAGGTGGACAGGATCTACCTGAATTTCTCGGATCCCTGGCCCAAGGACAGGCACGCCAAAAGAAGGCTCCCCAGCAAGGAGTTCTTAAGAAGGTTCGCGCAGATCCTTTCGAAAGACGGCACGATCGAATTTAAGACGGATAACAGGGCGCTGTTCGATTTTGCGGTCGGAGAGGTGGAGCAGGGCGGATTTAAGATCCTTGAGATCACCTATGACCTTCATAACGATCCTCTTATGAGAGAGGGAAACATCATGACGGAATACGAGCAGAGATTCTCCGCCAAGGGAAATCCGATCTGCAAGTATATCCTCGGAAGACAGGAGTAAATATGAGAATAAGAGAATTCGGGAACAGATTCCTTGCTATACTCATCTGCTGTGCGCTCAGCCTGACTGCGGTCCCGGTACGGGCGCTTGCGGACGAAACGGGGTCCGATGATTATTACGCGCAGGCGGAGGAGCGCAAAGAGGAGGAGATCCAGAGCAACCTGATCCAGGGCTGGCCGGATGGACCGGCGATCGGCGCGGAAGGAGCCATCCTGATGGAAGCGGAGACGGGGACGATCCTTTATGCCAAGAATATTTACGAGCATCTTTATCCCGCCAGCATCACGAAGATCATGACAGGTCTTCTCGCCTATGAGAGGCTCAAGATGGACGATATGGTCCCTTTCTCGGAGACAGCCGTTTACAGTATTGAGTACGGCAGCGCCAGCATCGGGATCGAGCCCGGAGAAGCCATGACGGTGGAGCAGAGCCTGTACGCGATGTTCGTCGCTTCCGCCAATGAGGTGGCAGCGGGCATAGCGGAAAAGGTCGCCGGTTCTTTGGACAAATTCGCGGAGATGATGACGATCAGGGCCAGGCAGCTCGGTGCCAGGAATTCTCATTTTACCAATTCGAACGGCCTTTTCAATGAAAAGCATTACACCTGCGCCTACGATATGGCGCTGATCGCCAGGGAATTCTTCTCCCACGAAGAGTTATGCAAAATAGCGAATACGGATATGTACTACATGCCCGCTTCCGATACGCAGCCGGACGAGTTCACTATTTTTAACAAGCATAAGCTGATCAACGGGGAGATCGAATACGAGGGCATCGTCGGCGGGAAGACGGGATATGTGGAAATGGCGCGGCAGACGCTGGTGACCTGCGCGGAGCGGGACGGAATGAGGCTGATCTGCGTCATTCTGAGGGAGGAATCCCCTAACCAGTTCTATGACACGGTGGAACTGTTCGATTACGGCTTCAACAATTTCAGGAAGCTCAAGATCTCTGACCACGAGAAAAAGTATACCATCAGCAATCCCGGTTTCATGCGGATCGGCAAGGATATCTACGGAAACAGCTCCATCCCCTTCACGCTCTCCGGAAAGGGATATGTGTGCATTCCGAACGAGGTGTCTTTTGACACACTGGATTCGGAAGTCGTAAACAGCGAGGACGCGGAGGAAGTCGTCAAAAAGTCTGTGGAGAGCAGCAGTTCCGGGGACACGCAGACGGATGATAAAAAGGTAATCGGGACGATCAATTACAAGTACAGGGATCTGCCTGTCGGAAGCACGGAGATCTACTTTACCGGAACGATCGCGGCTCCGTCCGGCGGCGACGCCGCGGCGGGGGCCACCTCCGGCTCTGCTGAGATCGCGGCCGAGCAGGAACCCGAGAGGTACGGGACCGCTCACTATTCCGAAAATGTCGGGTTCGTGGACGGGATCAAATATTTCTTCAGGAGCATCCTGCATAGCGGGTCGAACGGAACGCTGTATCTGGATGTGCCGGCGCTCCTGTTCCTCATCATCATTGTCTCTGCGATCCTGATCGTAGTGATCCTCATTTTCTCCTATATGGCGTATATCGCGAGACGGAGAAGAAGGTCGAGGAGAAGGAGAAGAAGGAAGAAATAAGAAGAAATAAGAAATAGAAGAAAAAAACTGCCGCACCAGGGTCACATTCCTCGGTGCGGCAGTATTTTTATCAAAACGGCGCGTAAAACCCCGGCCGACGAAGTCGTCCGTGGATAACATCACGTCTTCACTTCCACTCCAGCCTGTGCAGCTCCCCGTTCCTCTCAAGGGACATAAAATCGTTCTGCCGCAGCGCTTCGTATAGTACGATCGCCACGGAATTCGAAAGGTTCAGGCTCCTGTACCCCTCCAGCATCGGAATGCGGATACAGTGCGCCTCATTCTCCACGAGGATCTCCTCCGGGATCCCGGCGCTCTCCTTTCCGAACATGATGTAGTCGTCGGGGCCAAAAGAGACCTCTGTGTAGGTCTGATGCGCCTTTGTCGTGGCGTACCAGATCACCGCGTCCGGATTCTCAGCAAGTGTCTCCTGAAGGAACGCCTCATAGTCCGGGTAGACATGAACGTCGAGATCCTTCCAGTAATCCAGTCCCGACCGGCGGATCTGCTTCTCGGAGATCTCGAATCCAAGCGGTTCAATAAGATGAAGGGACGTTCCTGTGACAACACAGGAACGTCCGATATTACCGGTATTGCCGGGTATTTCCGGCTCATGCAGTACAATGTGCATCAGTTCTCTCCCCGAAGCCTCTTCACGAATTTCTCAAGTCTTCCAAGCGCCTCCCGGAGATTGTCGATGGAATAGGCGTAGGATATCCTGAGGTATCCCTCGCCGCTGTCCCCGAACGCTGTCCCGGGAACGATCGCGACTTTCTCCTCTTTAAGAAGGCGTTCCGCGAACTCTTCACTCCCCATGCCGAACTCCTTGATGCAGGGGAAGACATAGAACGCGCCCTGTGGCTCGAAGCACGGAAGGCCCATTTCCCCGAGCTTGTGCATGACAAAGCGTCTTCTCTGGTTGTAGGATTCCCTCATCTCCGCCACATCGTCGTCGCCGTTCCTGAGCGCCTCGATCGCCGCGTACTGGCTGGTGGTCGGCGCGCACATGATCGCGAACTGATGGATCTTGGTCATCTGCGCGAGGATCTCCCTCGGTCCGCAGGCGTATCCCATTCTCCATCCGGTCATCGCGTAAGCCTTGGAGAATCCGTTCACAAGGACCGTCCTCTCCTTCATGCCGGGGAAGGACACGATCGACACGTGTTTGCCTGAATAGGTCAGCTCGCAGTATATCTCGTCGGAGAGCACGTAGAGGTCATTCTCGATGATGATGTCCACGATCGCCGCGAGATCGTCCTTCTCCATCACGGCGCCTGTGGGATTGTTGGGATAGGGCAGCACCAGGATCTTGGACCTGGGCGTGATCGCCGCCTTCAGCTCTTCCGGTTTCAAACGGAACTCATTCTCATTCTTGAGCGGAATAGAGACCGGCACTCCGTCTGCCAAAATAGTGCACGGCACATAAGACACATAAGAAGGCTCGGGGATCAGCACCTCGTCTCCTTCATTGAGCATCGCGCGGAACATCAGGTCAATGGCTTCCGATCCGCCGACTGTGATCAGGATCTCTCCCATCGGATCGTAAACGACGCCCTGGGATCTCTTCATATAGGCCGCGATCTCCTGCCTCAGTTCCTTGAGGCCCGAGTTGGAAGTATAGAAAGTGCGTCCCTTTTCCAGTGAATAGATGCCTTCGTCGCGGATATGCCAGGGCGTGTCAAAATCCGGTTCACCGACGCCCAGGGAGATCGCGTCCTTCATCTCGCTGACGAGGTCAAAAAATCTTCTTATGCCGGACGGCTTGAGACCAACGGTCTTCTCCGCCAGCAGTTTTTCCTGTTTCCTCATTGTTATCTTATTCCTTTCGCGGATGTCATTCTTTTATAAGACCGGAGCAGCCTTATCACGGCGTAATGAGCTCTCTCTGGTCCTCTTCCTTCCTGGCCATGATCGTGCCGTGGTCCTTGTACTTCTTGAGAATGAAGTGCGTGGCAGTGCTGATCACGGTGTCCAGCGTGGAAAGCTTGCTGGATACAAAGCTGGAGACAGCCTTGAGCGACTTGCCTTCCAGTGTGACAAGAAGGTCATATCCGCCGGAGATCAGATAAACGGAGTTCACTTCGGGATACTTGTAGATCCTCTCGGCGATCTCGTCGAACCCCTTGCCTCTCTGCGGTGTGACGCGGACTTCGATGAGCGCCGTCACTTTCTCGATATCGGTCTTGTCCCAGTCGATCATGGTGTGGTAGCCGCAGATGATCCCCTTATCCTCAAGGCTCTGCATCGCGTTCACGACATCGATTTCCTGTGTTCCAAGAACGATAGCCACTTCCTTCGTGGAGACGCGGCTGTTCTTCTCTATGATTCCGAGTACCTTTTCTTCCAGCATGTTCATTTTTATATTCCTCCCATATAGGGCCGCGGTCCGTGCCGCCGGCTCACATTATCTTTAACAGTTCATCCGGCTGCGGAAGGTCCAGATAGCGGATCTCCTCGCCGTTCGTCAGTATTTTGTCATGATCCTTCGGATCCGGGGAGAGTTCTCCGATCCGGACCGCATAGATCCCGCTCTCCGCAAGGCGGGCGGTCAGCCTTTCCGCGTCGTCCGTCACCGCGAGCAGACTCCCCGCGGACCGCATCCTGTATGGATCGATATCGAAATAGTTCGCGATCTCGATCGTCTCCTGCAGGACCGGAACGGACTTAAGATCGACGCGCAGGCCTCTCTGCGCTTTCTTCGAGAGCCTCCAGAGAGCCGCGTAGAAGCCGCCTTCCGACAGGTCCGTCAGGTAAAGAGCGCCTTCCTCCGCGCAGATCACCGCTTCCTTCTTCACGCTCAGGAGTTCTCCGAGCGACCGCATTCTGTGGAGGAGCGTCTCGGGGAACACCTTCTGCAGGTCTTCCCGCTCCTGTGCCAAAATACAGCTGCCCTCCATGCCCGCCCATTTCGTCATGACGATCTGGCGCGCACATGAGGATTCGGGCTCTTCGGTGCAGTTTCCGGCCATAGGCACGCCTGTGCAGCACCCGGTCACGACGGGCCTCGTCACAGCGGACGTGATCTCCGTGTGCCCGCCCTCTATGACCAGCTCCTGCGACGCGCACGCGCGGCTGATCTGATCCATGATCTCCCGAAGGCGCGATTCCTCCGTCTCAGGAGGGAGCAGGATCACCGGCCGGAAGCACGTGGGCAGGATCTTCTCCGCGGAAAGCGCGTTCACAGCGGCATATACGGCATATTCTCCGATCGCGGAAACATGAAGGGTCACCGGGTCCGCACTCATTGTCACCTGCTCTCCCTTATTGTATACCGCGTGTATTCTCTTAAAGACCGACCGGTCGAGGACATTCTCTCCGGCCTTTCCGCTTCTGAGCTTCATTTCCAAATTATTTACCGTCCCTCCGGAGAGTGCGCTCCGTCAGGACAGGGCTGCAAGCAGCGGCGCGATCATGGCTAAGACCAGGAGTCCCGCGATCACGCAGGCAGCGATCCTTTTGGCTTTAGAACTTCTGAAATTCATTATTTCCTCCGTTAGTTAATGAAAGATTCTTCTCTACAGTATAGCCATTGATTTCAAAATTGCCAACAAATACTTTTGATACTGGCAAGTCCCGGCCGATTTGTAGTATGATTGCTTGTATCCGGCAATCGGCAGTATTTTGGCCGATACGGAGGACGGAAAGGATGATCATTATGAATAATAAACTGACACGCAAAGACATTGAAGAGATGCAGGCGGAGATCGACCACAGGAAACTGGTGCTGCGGCCGGAGCTCCTCGAAGAAGTCAAGGAGACGCGCGCGCAGGGCGACCTGAGCGAGAATTTCGAATATCACGTCGCAAAGAGGGCCAAGAACCAGAACGAGAGCAGGATCCGCTTCCTCGAGAGGATGATCAAGACAGCCAGGATCATTGAAGACGATACGGCCGAGAACGAGGCCGGCATCAATAAAAAAGTCACGATCTCCATCCCCGAGGATGACGAGGAGGAGACCTACACGATCGTCAGCACCATGAGGCAGAACAGCCTGAAGGGGCTCATCAGCGTGGAGTCCCCTCTGGGCAAAGCGCTGCTGCACCGCAAAGAGGGAGATTCGGTGATGGTGCAGGTGAGCCCGGATTATTCCTATAAGGCCGTGATCCGCAAGGTCGAGGAGTCGGAGGACGCGGAGACGGCTTCCTTAAGGAATTATTGAGCGGCAGCAGTGGGCTTTATAATATACGGAACTTGACTTTCATGCATAAAAGCGTTACACTTTAAACCGCTGAACTTTTAAGGAGGGAAAACCATGCCTATCACACAATTTTTGGAACGCAACGCGGCGCAGTGGCCCAATGACGTGGCTCTGGTCGAATTGAACCCCGATATCAAGGTCCCGAGACTTACTACATGGAAAGAATTTGAACTGATCCAGCCCCTTCACGAGGTCGCGAGCCGCAGTGAGATCACATGGGCTGTTTTTAATGAGAAGTCCAACCGTGTGGCCAACATGCTGATCGCGCGCGGGATCGTCAAGGGCGACAAGGTCGCGATCCTTCTTATGAACTGCCTGGACTGGCTTCCGATCTATTTTGGCATTCTGAAGACGGGCGCCATCGCAGTGCCGCTGAATTTCCGCTACAGCGCGGACGAGATCGAGTACTGCGTCAAGCTCGCGGAAGCGGACGTCCTGATCTTCGGACCGGAGTTCATCGGCCGCGTCGAGGAGATCGCGGACAGCATCTCCCGCAGAAGGCTCCTTCTCTATGTCGGGCCCGGATGCCCCTCCTTCGCGGAGGATTTCGTCTCCCAGACAGCGAATTACTCCAGTGTTGCCCCCGGTGTGGTCGTGACGGATTCTGACTACGGCGCGATCTATTTTTCCTCCGGAACGACGGGATTCCCCAAGGCGATCCTCCATACCCACGCGGGCCTTATGCACGCCGCGATCATGGAGCAGAAGCACCACGGACAGCAGAAAAAAGATACTTTCCTCTGCATCCCTCCGCTGTATCATACCGGCGCGAAGATGCACTGGTTCGGCAGCCTTGTATCGGGCGGCAAAGCGGTCCTTCTGCGCGGCACTACGCCGGAAACGATCTTAAAGGCCGTCTCCGACGAGTACTGCACCGTCGTATGGCTCCTTGTCCCGTGGGCGCAGGATATCCTCGAGGCGCTCGACAGCGGAGCCCTCAAGATGGAAGATTACAGACTGAGCCAGTGGCGTCTCATGCACATCGGCGCGCAGCCTGTTCCGCCGTCTCTCATCCGCCACTGGAAGGATTACTTCCCGAATCATGATTACGACACCAACTAGGCCTGTCCGAGTCGCTCGGACCCGGCTGCGTGCACCTCGGCATTGAGAACGTGCACAAGGTCGGCGCGATCGGTATCCCCGGATACAAGTGGGAGTGCAAGATCGTCGATGAGAACCGTCAGGAAGTTAAGCAGGGTGAAGTCGGAGAGCTGGCAGTGAAGGGCCCCGGCGTCATGGTCTGCTACTACAACAATCCGGAAGCGACAAGAGAAGTCCTGGATCAGGACAGATGGCTGTATACCGGCGATATGGCGATGCAGGACGAGGACGGCTTCTACTTCCTGGTAGACCGCAAGAAGGACGTCATCATCTCCGGCGGCGAGAACATCTATCCCGTCCAGATCGAAGATTTCCTTCACAGCTACGAGCCGGTCAGCGACGTCGCCGTCATCGGACTTCCCGACAAGCGCCTGGGCGAGATCGCGACCGCGATCATCCAGATCAAGGAAGGCTATACCTGCACGGAAGAAGATATCAATGCTTTCTGCACCAAGCTTCCGCGCTACAAGAGGCCCAAGAAGATCATCTTCGCGGACGTGCCCCGCAATCCTACCGGCAAGATCGAGAAGCCGGTGCTCAGGGAAAGATACGGAGCGGCGTTCCTTGTGGCGTCGGAGAATGAAGTCGGAATGTAAAAAGGCATAGAGAAGTCCCGGCATATGCCCGGACTTAAACTATGCCTATATGATTTCGTTGTACATCGGATCGTCATCATCCAGCTCATCGTTGAGGTCCGACCTCTTGAGCGTAAAAGTAAATTTGCTTCCGACGCCCTGCGTGCTGACGAGACTGATGTTCTCGCCGTGCGCGCGGATGATCTCGCGGACTATGGACAGGCCAAGGCCTGTCCCTTTTTTGTCCTTGCCTCTGGAGAGGTCCGACTTGTAGAAGCGCTCCCAGATCTGGTTCTGGTCTTCTTTGGAAATTCCGATCCCGTTGTCCTTGACGCTCACGAAGACTTTACCGCCCTTTTCCGTCGTCTCGATCTCGATCTCGGACTGGTTGCCGCTGAATTTGATCGCGTTGTCGACGAGGTTGTAGAGGACCTGCTGTATTTTGTCCACGTCGGCGTGAACGTAGAGGATGCTGCCGGACAGGATCAGGCGGATGCGGATCTCCCTGCGCAGGCAGACCTGCTCGAAAGAGGCGGCGACTTTCCGGATGACGTCGTTGACGTTCCAGTCGGTCATGTGGAGGATCATGCCCCGCGTGTTGAGGTTGTTGAGCGTCAACAGGCCGTTGGTGAGCTTGGTGAGGCGGTCCGTCTCGTTGAGGACGACTCCCAGATAGTGCTCGTGCATCTCGGGCGGGATCGTGCCGTCCAGCATGGCCTCCAGGAATCCACGGATGGAAGTCAGAGGGGAGCGGAAGTCATGGGAGACGTTCGCGATGAACTTCTTCTGGTCGTCCTCGAAGCTCGCCATGGTCTTGGCCATGTAGCCAAGGGACGCCGCGAGGTAGCCAAGTTCGTCCTCTCCTTCCACAGCCAGTTCGTAGTGCATGTTGCCCGAAGCGTACTGCTCGGTCGCCGCGATGATCTTGCGAAGAGGGCGGTAGACGACCTCCGTAAAGAAGATCAGGATGATCAGGGACAGGAACAGGATCACGATGAGCATCAGGTAGGCGATGTTGAGCATGCTGTTGGCGCTCTCATCGATCTGCGACGCGGACTTGTGGATGATCACGTATCCCCTGGTCTTGTATTCATTGATGATGGGGGCAATGACGCTGAGCTTCTCCTCCTCGAAGGAGTCAAAAAAGGTGCCCCGCGTGTAGTAGTTCTTCTGCGTGACGGTGGGATCGAAGCCCTCCACGATGATCTCCGTCTCGGGATCCGGCGCGTCGGCGGAATTGACGACCATCCTGCCCGAGGGATTGATGATCCAGATCTCCGTGTCCATGAAATAGGAGAGGGATTCCATCTGTTTCTGCACCGTTTCGAGGGAGATGTCGGAATTGTACAGGTCCACCGCATAGGTGTCCGCGATCCTCACGGCTTCGCGGTACATGTCCCTTGACGTCTGCCTTTGGCAGTACTCGTAAGTGAGCCGCGAGACAAAGGTCGCCACCGTTACGAAGCCGAAGAACGCGAACAGGATATAGGCCAATATGAACTTTAAATAAAGAGTCTTTCTCATGTTCCGTTTATCCTGTCAGATTATGGATTCCCGAGCTGCTTCGCAGCGGTTTGGAACGAGGAAGCGGCACCCGTTCAACTTTTTGAACGGGGAAGCGTCCCCCGTTCAAACTTTCACCGGCTCCCGGGATTCGTCTCGCACTTGTATCCGATGCCCCAGTTCGTGGAGATCTTCCAGCCCTCGTGGTCGTGGATCTTCTCACGGATCCTCTTGATGTGGACGTCCACCGTTCTCGTATCGCCGACGTAGTCATAGCCCCAGATCTGGTTGAGGAGCTGTTCTCTCGTAAAGACGCGGTTGGGACTCGCGGCGAGGCAGTAGAGAAGTTCCAGTTCCTTGGGCGGCATGTCGATCCGCGATTCCTTATAGGAGACGGAGTAGTTGGTCAGGTTGATGATAAGGTCCGGGTAGCTCACGATCTTGTCGTTATTGTCGGCCGGCTCGGGGGCCTGCTTGTGATAGCGGCGAAGGACCGCCTTCACCCGCGCCACGAGCTCCTTGGAGTCGAAAGGCTTCTCCATGTAGTCGTCGGCGCCCATTTCGAGCCCCAGGACTTTGTCAAAGATCTCGCCCTTGGCCGAGAGCATGATGATCGGGGTGTCCTTGGAGGAGCGGACTTCCCGGCAGACCTGGTAGCCGTCCATGCCGGGCAGCATCAGGTCCAGCAGGATCAGGTCCGGTTCGAAGCTTCCGACCGCCGAAAGGGCCGCCTCCCCGTCACCCACGATCCTGGTCTCATAGCATTCCTTCATCAGATAGAGGCTGATGAGGTCCGCGATATTGGAATCGTCGTCGACGATCAGTATTTTCTGTTTGACAGCTGCCATAGCCAGTGTCTCCTTTACTTCAGTGTAACGATCGTTACGCCCGCATCCCCCTCGCCGAAATCGCCGAGGCGGAAGCTCTTGACCCATTTCTGTTTGCGCAGGTAGTTGTGCACCGCCTTGCGCAGCGCGCCCGTGCCTTTCCCGTGCACGATCCGCACGCTGGTCAGGTGGGACATCCGCGCGTCGTCGAGGTATTTGTCGAGCTCGTTCAGGGCCTCGTCCGTCGTTCTTCCGAGGAGGTTGAGTTCCGGCGAGATCGCCTGGTTCCTGGAAAAATCCAGATCCCTCTGCTGATTCCCTGCTCCTCCCGCGTTCTCGAACGCCTTTTTCATGCTGCTGCGCGTATTCTTCTTCACAGGATTGCCGAAAGCGTCCTCTTCAATGAGCGCGAGGTCGCTGAGCGCCGCTTTGGAATTCATGATGCCGCAGCGGACACCCACTTTCCCGCTCGCGTCGGGCAGAGCTGTGACGACGCCTGTAAGGCCCATAGAGATCACGCGGACCTTGTCGCCCACATGGAGGTCGGAAGCCTTGAGCTTGCCGGAAGGCGTTTCCTCCTGCACGCGCGCGAGCTTCTCGTTCTTCTTGGATACCTGCTCACGCAGGGCGCTCCTTGTCCTCTCCATGGAGGCCATGTCGCCTCCGCGGCCGGTCTTCCTGAGCTCGGAGATCGCGGCGTCTGCCGTCTTCTTGGCATCCGCCAGGATGTCGCGGGCCTCTTCGTTGGCCTTTTCGAGGATCTTCTGGCGGCGGTCCTCCAGAAGCTTTTCTTTGTTCTGAAGCTGCTTCTGCTCTCTGGCGATGGACTGCCGGAGGGCGGAGATCTCTTCCTGTTCTCTCTGTATTTTGATCCGTTTCTCCTCGAGATCGGCCAGGATGTCCTCCATATTCCGGGTCTCCTGGCTGAGCTGCTCGCGCGCCGCCTCGATGATCTCCTCGGACAGGCCGAGTTTCTTGGAGATCGCGAAGGCGTTGGACTTGCCGGGCACGCCGATCAGCAGCTTGTAGGTCGGCTGCAGCGTCTCCACGTTGAACTCGCAGCTGGCGTTGATGACGCCGGGCGTGTTCATCGCGTAGACCTTGAGCTCGCTGTAGTGCGTGGTCGCCATGGCGCGGATGCCGCGCTCATGCAGGTAGTTGAGGATCGAGATCGCAAGCGCTGCTCCCTCGGTGGGATCCGTTCCCGCGCCGAGCTCGTCGAAGAGGCACAGGCAGTCCCCGCGCACCTGCCCCAGGATGTCCACGATCGTGGTCATGTGGGAGGAGAAGGTGGACAGGCTCTGCTCTATGCTCTGCTCGTCGCCGATGTCCGCGAAGACGTCGCCGAAGAGGGAGAGCTCGCTGTGGTCGCCGGCGGGAATATGGAGGCCGGCCATGCCCATGAGTTCGAAAAGACCGACGGTCTTCAAAGTGACCGTCTTGCCGCCCGTATTGGGTCCCGTGATGACGATCAGGTCGTACTCCTCGCCCAGTTCCAGGTCGATGGGGACGACTTTCTTCTTGTCGATCAGGGGATGGCGGCCCTTGTTGATCTTGATATGGCCCCGGTTGTTGAAGGCCGGCATCGTCGCGTTCTGTTCGAGCGCGAGCTTGGCCTTGGCAAAGATGAAGTCCAGCTTGGTCATGTTGGCCGCATTGTCTTTCAGCGCCATCAGATTGTCGGCCGCTTCACCGGAGAGGCTCGCGAGGACCTTCTCGATCTCTTCCTTCTCCTGCAGGGTCAGCTCGCGGATCTGGTTGTTGAGGCTGACGATGGCTGCGGGCTCGATAAAGAGCGTGGAGCCGCTGGCGCTCTGGTCGTGGATGATGCCCTGCACCTGGTTCTTGTACTCGGACTTGATGGGGATGCAGTAGCGGTTCCCGCGCATTGTGATGATGCTGTCCTGCAGATAAGGGGCCAGCGTCACATTGACCAGTTTATTCAGCTGCTGGTGGATCCTGCCGCTCGCCATACCGATCTCGCGGCGCACTCTTCGAAGGCCCGGGCTCGCTTCGTCCGCGATGTCCTCCTCCGAGAGGATGCACCTCTGGATCTCCCTTGACAGGCTCTTCAAGGGATACAGGCAGTCGAACAGGTCGAAGAGGATGTTGTCCTCGGGCTTCACCGCTTCGCCGCCGCCTCCGAGCGCCGAGATCCCCTTGCCGCCGTCCTCGGTCGTCCCATAGACCTGTACGCGCCCCACGTTGTCGAGGAAGGAGGCGAGATGCAGCAGCTCTGCCGCTGTCAGCGTGCTCCCGATCGACAGGGCGCCGAAAGTGTAGCCGAAGTCCCGGTTGGAGCCGAAATTGACGTTGCCTTTCCGCAGCAGGAGCTGCAGGGCGGCGTCGGTCTCTTCCTGGGCAAGGCGGATGTCCGGCAGGTTGTCCATGGGCTTAAGGTTCCTGCACAGGGCCTTGGCGGGCTGGGAGTTCGCCTGCTCCGCCAGCCGGGCGATGATCTTATTGAATTCTACGATGTGTAAGACTTTTTCGTTCATG
>ODAI010068208.1_pt1 | contig 13171 bp, 30 predicted proteins | sample 1539321 | NCBI WGS metagenome assembly ODAI01 (sample SAMN02144231, study PRJEB22623) | gut metagenome | biome: sheep rumen | host: Ovis aries | place: New Zealand | reverse complement strand
TGCCATCCGTCGAGCTGACACTGGCTGGCGACATCGAACGAGAACAGTGCGATCACCGTGTCGAGGATCTTGGTCGGGGAGAACTCCCATGTCTGGGAGAACGTCGCGGACTTGGCATCCTGATCCGAGTAGACCATCACCGACCAATAGCCTCCGTTCCAGATCTCGGGGATGGAGAGTCCGGATGCGACCGCATAAGGATTCAGCCTGATCACCAGATGCATCGGAAGATTTCCGAACATCATGTCGAACCTCGCGGAGTAGGTCGTCGCGTTGTATGCCCTGATGACGTCCTCCGAGTCGAGGTAGCTGACCCCGATGTCCTTGGAGGAGATCGCCATCTGGCCGCAGATACCGTCGATGTCGACATACTCGTACCAGACGAGGGAGAGCGAGCTCGTCCTCGCGTCGATCTCGTAAGTCGTACCGTTGACGGTTGTCTCAAAATTAGAAAGAGGGCTGAATGCGTACCTATAGCCCGTGTAGGCATAGTAGTAGTTGTCGCCCTCAGTCGTTTTGCCTCCGGCCGAGAAAAAGATATCGCTCTTTTGTGAGACATCCATCGTGACCGCGGAGTAGATCGTAGCTCCGTCATAGACGAGCTTACCATCCACGACGGTAGTCTCGACTATGTCCGGGGAATTGTTCGGAGCGTCCTGATAGTAGTAGAGGCCGTTGTCCGGATTCCGGATCACCGTGAACGACTCGTTCATCCAATAGGAGTTGCTCGAGTATTGGCTCGGGGTATTGGAAGTTATCCTGTCCCCGTAGAGCCATCCGTCCTCGGTGTAACCGTGGTGTCCTCCGGTGTAAGGGGTGTAGATTCCGGTCAGGGACCATACGTTGATCTCGGCCGTGGCTCCGACCCCGGATTGCCGGTAGTAGGTGTTCTCGATGTCCTTGACCTCGTCCTCCCAATCCTGAGATCCATAGACCGGAGGACACATCATCGGCAGCAGGATCGGCAGCAATACGATTATCATCAGAGCCCAAACGATATGTTTGTACTCAAACTCGGTACTGCCGCCTCCGCCGAAACTGCCGATGACGACCATGTCAGAGTGCCTCCTTGGCTTTGGCTGCGATCACCAGGACGGAGATCAGGGTGAGGATGATGGCCATGGAACTCGGGACGATTCCCATCGTCGAGAACATGACCGTCAGCGGGATCATTGCTGCGAACGGCAGCAGGATATTGCGTTTGCCGAACGCGGCGAACAGGACGATCATCAGCGCGGAGAAAATCGCCAATCCCGCCAATGATGCATCCCCTGAGAACATGGTCTCAGCGAGGACGGATTGGATGTCAGATATGTTGAAACTCATTGCATCACCAGCATCAGTGCGAGTATGACTGCGAGGATCATGATGATCCAATCGAATCCGTCGAGGGAATCTCTCGACATTGCTGCCAATCCGAGGATCCCGAGTCCGACGATTCCGATAAAGGCGAATACCGACCATTCCGCGGAGGAGGGAGCCTGGCCGAACAGGATGTCGGTCCTCTCTCCGGTCGTCACGTTGATAGAATCGAGCTCGGCGGACCAATACCATACTCCGGATCCGGTGATAACCGTGGAGACGGTCTCCCCGAGGTCCATCCTCTCTCCGGTCGGTGTATTGAGATAGGTGTGACCGTTGTGATAGTCGACGGCGAATCCGTTGAGGGAATAGCTGCGGCCGTCGATGACGATCTTCTTGTCCGATGTAGCGTAGGTGTGACCGTCGATGGTCAGTGAGTCACCGGTGACCAGGATGGAGGAGAAAATCACGCGTGCTCCCTGAGTATAGATCGTTGGGAAGAATCCCTGCGGAGCCATGACGGGATCCTGCCATAAGAGTCCGGACGGATCAGTCGGAACCCATGTGTTAGCGATGTATGCCATCGAGGATCCTGAGACGATAGCTAGGTTCGAAACCGAGTTGAGCTCGGTCCCTCCGGTGATCAAGTACCGGTATTCGAGCAGGGTATAATTGGTCGGGGAAGTGTAGTTGGTTATGCCCTGCCAATAGCGGTCCCCGGAGGAGGCTCCAATCGTAATCAGGACCTTTGAGTATGACTGAGCCTCCGTAGGGAGAGTAATTGTTGCAGCATTCGTCCCGTCGGAGGCGGCGAGCGTAACGGTAGGATCCGTGATGATCTGAACGCGAGCGTTAGCGTAACCGTTACTCCAGGTCGGGGTATTGCCCTCGGGGATAGTTACCTGCGAATAGGGGACGATGTATGTAGTCGGTCCGGGGACGAACCTTTCTCCCGTCAGGAGGTTGGGGTTATCGTAACCACGTCCCCACCAGAACAGGGATGTAGGATTCTCGGCGAGGAGGGGAGCATTGTTCACTCCGGTACCGGTGATCTCATACCACCCGGAACGGGATTGGTCCCAATAGTAACGGAGCGAGCTGTAATCATCAGGGTCGACCTCGACATGGAGACTGACGACCTTTTTATCTGCATTGCCATTGGAGGTGAACTGCAGCTCTCCGACGCGGACTCCTGATGTGCCGCTCGTGACGATGATATTAGACCAATTCTCGACAGTAGCGAGATGGGTGAGATCCTGCCAGAACAATCCGTCATCTGCTGGTATTGCAGTTCCGAATGTGACATTCCATGTCGCTTTGTACGTTCCTCCATCGAGTATCACTAGGGTTTGGGACTCTCCGGAGAATCCTCCGATCATGTTTTCTGCAGCCACCATTCCGTTTGAACCGTCACTCCATAAGATGCGGGATCCGTAACTCGAATTGACGCTGCCGGCATTGGTATTGTAGTAGACTCCGCCGTAACCGGTTATGGTCTTATCCGAGGTCCATGACTCATATGTTCCGGTAGAGGTGATCGAGTAGATGGACGGACTCGTCTGCGTCTCGAAATTAACGTCGGTCCATCCGGTCTGATTGGTTACGGGATTGTAGATCTCGCTGCCGGTGACCGGGGATGCAGTCACGATAGGAGCGAGATCGGAGACTCTCTCGTACTCCGTTTCAAGAGTCGGAGAGGTTGTAAAAGCCACGGACCCTGCGAGAATTGCTCCCATAAGGGCGAGAACAACAACAGTGAGTCCGAGTTTCATATGTAACCACCTGGGTCGGGGAGGATTTATCCCCCCTCCCCCAGGGGGATTTGGTTTCAATCACGCCTGCTGATAAACAGAGCGACGATACCGACGATGACAGAGACGATGAGCAGGAGAGGGATTACCTCGAGCATACTGATCAAGTCCTTGTCCGCGGTGGCATCGAGACTGCCGATTGCGGATTTAACGACGGGGATACCGAGAGCGGTGATCATGAGCACGCTTATGACGACGGAGACCACCCCGCCAACGAAACGACCAACTTCCATTTTTTGACACACTCCTTTGTGTTTATCTAGACCCGTTGAACCCTCTTACGATCAGGATGATCGTCGCAAATATCATCATCGTCAGCGTGAACAGGATGATCGGTCCGAATTGTTCTCCGTCACCGGTCAAGCTGCCGACCGCATTCGTGATGACCGGAATCGCCATGTATGCGATCATAAGGAGCGAGATAACCGCAGTTAGGATTACCATTATTGCGTTATCTAGACGGTCCTCCTTGGCCATGATTATATACTCCCTACGACCGTATTTGTACACATTCGACCGTTTTTACCAATTTTACCGTTTTTTCTTGGAATGGACGAGAGTCCTGAAAACCGATCTCTTGAACGAGACCTCCTCGAGATCCGAATAGGAATCGCCGTTCGCATCCCTCGAGTAGTAGCACTCGAGCATTTCCACGGTCATCAGGTCGAGGACTTTCTGTCTCCGTTTTTTGTCCTTGATCCATCTGAGGTTGACCGGGTCCGATAGGAGGTACTCGATGCGGATCTGCTAGTCGTCCCAAGCGATATCCTCGGGACGCGTGCAAGGCCTCCCGGTGATCTCCTCGGTCCTGGCCATCCAATCCGGATAATACTTGGTCATGGTCCTCATCCGCTGATCGGCCTCCATTTTATCTTGGACGTCGGCACGGATGTCCCGGAGACGGTTCATAATATCCATTTACTCACCAACCAGACTCCGACGATTGCTACCAATCCGAGGACGATCCATCCGAGCATCCTGACATCGATGCCGAATCCGCCGCGATCCTTGAAGATCTGATTCAGGTTGTATGCGTCGGTCTGAGCGAACAGATAGAGATCTCCTGCAGTCGCCTCTCCCTCCTTGGGCCATGGACCGGAGTCGTCCAGGTCGAGGACGTACTCCGAACGGCCGAATCCGCTGCGGTGGACTGCTCCCGGCGGGAGATCCTTTCTGCGGACCCGGGTGATATCGTCATGGACACACTCGGTCTCGGGATCGTAGGTCATGGTATGGAGATCCACGCGGGCCGATTGGGTCCCGAGCATCCAATACCAGATGTCGCGTGAGTAGCGAGGGATACGATGCCAATCGTCGGCCCACCATTTCTGAATCCATTTGATAAAACTCATGTCAAAAACACCCACAAAAATATGATTCCGGCTATGATCAGCGGGATATACTGAGGGAGCTCCCTCAGTGCGCTCTTATTCCTGGCGACGATGTCTCTCAGCTTGACTTTCTTTTTGTCAGGGACCATGAGCATGTGCTCCCTGATGTCCGAGAGCTGCCGAGATAAAGTGTAGAACTGCAGGTCGGGGACGACCGTTCCGTCCTCGAGGACGGTGGGTTTGCCGCGTGGGTGGTAGGGGATGAGGGAATTCTCATGCCATTGCATAGCCTCCTCATCCTTGATAGGGTGACCATACCTCGTCCTGATCACGCGGACCATCTGATCAGCGTACATGCGGTAGAGCTGCGAGCCTGAGAGATACCAATGGTATTTCTCCCAATCCTTTAGTTTGACCTTTCCGATGACCGCACGATTGCGGCCGATAATGAATGCGAGCATCTTTAAGCCTCCGTGTTAAGATATTTCCTGATGTAGCTCTTGGTCTGATTGACCTGATGAGCTCTCTTGATCTCCTGATAGGGTTCGTCGATCTTCTTGGGGAGAGGACCGTACACTCCTGCTCCGATGCAGTCCCACCAGGTATCGTGTGCGAACGTCATCTTCGAGGGTTTGTAAATCTCGTAAAATCCGCGGGAGTTGTAGCCGGGAACGAGAGGATCATCCGGACATGAGATCCGATAATCTATCAGGTGGTTCCTGAGTTTCTTGTTGAGATCGTTGTAGTCGGGGATGCAGATGTAGGAGGTCATCTCCCATGACCGGAGGATGTCCATGAGGACGATGAGATCATTGTCCTCGGTCCTGCGGCCGTTGGTGGAGTTGAGGATGACGGATCCCTCATCGAACAGATTGATCCTGCTCTTGGAGCTCCCATCGATGAGCCTATCGAGACGTTTTGCCATGTCTTTCTTGTAGTAGATGTATGAATCCTCGAGATCGAGATTCTTGTCCTGCAGGAGAGCTGCAGTGATCATCAGCGTCGATTTGCCTGATCCGGTTCCTCCGTCGATGACGATGATGTTCTGACGATGGTTCTTGAGCCTACGCTGCAGATGGGCAATGAATTTCGGGAGGAGATCGGAGTAGAGAGCTCTCGTCTGACCGTCCTTGTCGTAATCGCATAGTTTATGCATGTTCCGTTTGAGATACGGATTCCAGACGATTTCTCCCGGAATTGCCCTGGTCACTCCTGAACCTCCATGTAGTTGGCCTTTTTGCCGTCCTGATAGTAGGAGTCCGGGAGACGTCCTCCGGCCTGGAGAGCTGCGATCTGATCCTGACGTCCGAGACCGTCCTTGGAGATAAGCAGTCTCTCAATCTGCTCCATCGACTCGACGAGGAACGGTGAGCCGATCTCCCCGGTGACAGGGCATCTGAGCTGCGTGGAGAATATGTACGTCACCTGAGCTGCCTTGATTGCCGAGAGATTCATTCTCGTAGTGAGCTCGAGATCCTCTCCGTCCTTGGACATGAAATGTCTGAGGACTACGGTGATTGGAGCCTCGGGTTTTTTCTTGGAGGATGCTGCATTGGCTGCAGATCCGTTCATGAGCTCCATTGGATCCTTTTTCGGCATGATATCACTCGACGCTATGGATCAGCTCGACCACGGACATCATGAGGACGAATACCATCGGGAATAGGATCGGGAGGAATAGATCCCCTAATTCGATCCTCGTCTCGAGGATCCCCATGACAGAACATGTCGACAGTATGAACGAGAAAAACCCTAGGCCGCGTTTGCGTTCTGCGAGGATGCCTACTCCGAACGTGATCAGCGACGCGATAATCAGGATAATCAGTGCCGGTTCCATGATTTAGAATCACTCCAGGGTTATTTGTACACACTCCGATAATTGAGACGGAATAATATTCCCTAATTTTAGTCAAAATTTCAAGCGATTCCGCTTGTCTGGGTCTTTCCCCTACGGCGGCGGACGGGGACCGTCCTCCGACCCTCGATACCCTCAATCCGACCCTAAAAAAACCGATTCAATCCAAAAAACGAATCGGATTATCCGTTGAATTCCCAAAAAAATGTGTACAAATATCCCCTAGGACGATTCGGAGAGCATGGATCAGATCGTCGAATTGCATCGGACCCTCCGCATTAATCATGATTCTCATTATGTGACGATTCCCCGTGAGGCGGTCGATAAGATCGGAGCTGCAGTCGGGGATGTGATCATCATTAAGATTTGTAGAGGCCAGCCTCCGGAGGGTTTCTGATGGAATACAGATTGTCTCCGGAGGATGCTGCAGCACATGCAGCAGAGAGGATCCTCGAGAACAGGAAGATCACACTTTGGCCGACAGAATTGAAATACATATTCTGCAGCAGGAAATGGGCCCCCCTGCTTTTAGGCATGCTGGCACTATTGGTTTTGGTTAAGGTATATCTGAATGGAGAATCGGCAATCCCCGCTCTCATCGATATCCTCTCGTTCCTGGTCTCCTATACTTTCGTATGGTCGTCATTCGTGACGGTCCTCAAGTACATCGCCCGCACGGAGGCCCGTAAAGCGAAATATGATTGGGCCATCGAATACACAATTCTCCATGAATCAGATCAGGATCTCGATCTTGTCGAGGAGCTCCCTGAATAAGATCTGAATCCTATCGTAGGTATAGTCGTCGATGCGGTCATCGTAGATCTCGATTGTCGCTTTGACAAGCGGGAGATTGTGAGCAGGTTCATAGATCGTGGACGAGAGTCCGTTGGTACGATAAGGTATGGTACTAACCATGTTGTCACCGTACACGATATTACCGTGTGTAATATTTAAGTTACACGATTATATCGTGTATGTATGAGGCAGAACGGAAATAAGATCTCCCTGACAGTAAATATCTCCCGTGATGCTCTCAACTTTTTACAATCAAAGATTGATGATAAGACGTTCTCCTCCCTTAGTCATGGAGTCGAGTTTGCCATTAATCGTTTGATGTCTGGCACTAGTGAAAAAAAGGAGTAAGGCGGCCGTCCGCAGTATGCCTCTTGAACTCGGAATCACCGGGAGACGGCCATGTTTGTTTTAGGGTTTGAATTCGCAGCAGTCCCGGAGCTTGTCGGGATCGATGTACCTCATGTACATACTCCCCCGTTTGCAGAATGTCTCGCCGCTATCGACATAGCTGAACCTACAATCCCGACACCGATGGCATAAGCCCGCATCCATGTACTCATAGTGATGATGTTTGCGAGCTCCCTCCTCGTTAAGGAACCGGGCGAGATCTCCGGAGTTGTAGAGTCTCTCGAGGATCTCCTCAGCCTGCTCGAACGTGACTCCGAAATATTTGGAGACCTCGTTCTTGGACCTCCATGTCCTGCAGAACGAGATCACCTGATGATCTTGGAGATTGCCGCAGATGATCTGATTCGGTTCTTGGACCCTGAAATAGAGGAGGATCTCTCCCTTGGTCCTAGCAGGATATTCTTTTTCTGAGAGGATCGTGAACTCGAGCTCCCTGATCTTGGCAGCGATCTTGTTGACCTCATCCGGTTCTCCGGAGATCCTGATCTCAGTCATGATCTCCCTCCTCATAATTTGAACAGAGCTGACATACGAGTCTGGCGGTTGGGTCAATGTCCCGAACCAAACGATAATCACACCTATCGCAGGTAACATCATCGACCGGACACTCAGTCATGTTTCTCTCCCTCCGACCTGATGGATTTCTGACACACATTGCAGCAGAACGCTTGGACCGAGAGCTTACCGATGGGATGCTCGATCCATTTACCGTTCGTTACCTCGCGGCCGCAGAAGTAGCAGCAGTTACTCATTGTACGTCCTCCAGGTTTACCGGTTTGAATCCCATCCAGATTTGAAACAATGCGGACGCGATGTAGCACTCATGGCAGAGATACCTATACTTGACCTGCTTTGACGGCACATGATACATACACGTTACCGTATCTGCAGCAGTATCGCCGCATTTCTCGCACTTATGCTCGAGAGGACAGTCAGGTCTGTCGAGCTGCACGGAGCTCATTCGGACTCCACCTCCCAAGAGTTATACCTGATAATTGCGAGCTCAAATGAATGGACATGTCTCCAAAGGGTAGTAGAGCGATGCTGAATCATCAACGTTGGAGCCTCATCGACGAAATCGAAATCGAAACGTATTCTAAACTGATCATCTGAAGAAACCAAAGTTTTTCCATTGATCAATGCCTCGAATAATGCATCGGTCATTGTAACTCCTCCATCCATGCAGCCTCGATCATGGTGATCTTCGGGATGTTCAGACAGTAGAGCTTGGCATGACCGTGGACAGACATGTCCTTGGTACCGGCATCCTGATATCCGTCCTCCAGGAGGACCGTCTTGAGATCCTCGAGGGACCATGCTCTCCACCGGTCTCCGAATCTGCCGCCGATGGAGTTGACGATCCTGGCCTTGGTCCATTTCGAAATGGGCAGATGCTCGCCGTACTCTGAATGTGTGTAGACCTTAACATAGATCATTGTCCGTCACCCACCTTTCTCTCAGGGAATCGATGAGAGTAAGAGCTGCAGGATTATCAGCTGCAGCCACGACTCTCGATCTGCGTTTGCACTTGTCGCATTCTGCGACCATGAGGAGGAGACCATGTCCGCATCCGGACATGATCTTCGCATGACCTCCGCATTTACATGGCTCGAAAGGAGACTCCATCGTTATCATACTCCGTCACATCGAAAATCGAATGGCAGGTCGGACAATAGAGATCCATCGGATTGCCGGCGACCGGATATGCTCTCGCATGGGGATTGTCATCCATGCAAAATATGCACGGCCTGATGTCCTTGACCTGGATCCTATCGTTCATCAATACCCCTCCAGGGCGGTCATGTAGGCCCTCAATCCGTCCGGGTCGTCCTCCAGGTATCTCAGGAGGATAAAACCCTCGAGAACGGCATCGGAGAGAGCACGATGCTGCTCTTTCCCGTCAGGGACGTTCGCAGGGTTGTCCGGGCAAAGGAGATCATAAGCCTCCTGAGCTTTGAACCAGCGACCGTCGGCATACCTATCAGCCACGGAGAGCTTGATGCAGGGAGCCATCCTGGGATGGAACCTGAACGGAGGCTGATAGAGGAACGTGTCGAAATCGAACACCCGATTATAGGATGTGAATACCCCTTGGGAATAGAGAGCGAGATCGAGGATGATGTCATCGGTCGACCATGGAGACCTGGCGACGTCCTCCGGATCTAGATCCGTGTTCTCGAAAACCCATGATTTTTTCTGCTGCTCGGTGAGATCCTGCCTGATGACCTTACCGTACTCGGGGAACACTTTATGACGGTCGATGTCCACGCGGGCGATTCCGATCTCGACGACGACGTCCCCCATGAGAGCTCCTCCGAGACCGGTGGTCTCGATGTCGAGGACATAGAGATCTCTCATGCTCTCTCCCTCCTGAACCAGACTGAATGTCTATGATTGCCGCGAATGTGGGCATCCTTTACGATTTTGTGAGAGACGAGTCCGTATTTTTCGAGGACGCTGCATCTGCGGTAGATCTTACCGGTTTGTGTGCCGAGCTCCTGAGCTAGTCTCCAGGTCGGCCATTTGTACGGAGTCGCATTGATCAGATTGAGGAGAGGATCATTGCTCATCGTCATCCTCCTCCCCATCATCACACTCTTGAAAATCAGTCATCATCATGCAATAAGGGCAGATCTGATTGAAAATATCCCTATCGTTATTTAGAAAACCATTTTCGATCATGGTGTACTCATACCATCTGCAATTCTCATTACATCCCAAACAGACGTAATCGGTCATATCAGAATTCCTCCAGGGCGATATAGTCGCGGATCCTCGGGATGTTAAACTCGACGGTCGTTTTGTTCAGGAGCTTTGCAAACCCGAGATGCTGCAGATCGTTCCATTTCTCGGTGACGGTCCTCATCGACTGATAAACCGGATCCATGAGAGACAGATCTCCAACAGGATCCATGAGCATTGCAGCGAATGTCTTTTTAGACATTCTCGCTTGGGCAACATTCCAATCGTCAAATTGGAATTTACCGATTTTTTTCAGTATGTCGCATAGTATGGTCATAGTCTCATCGTAGTAGCGTATTGTACTACATTGTAGTCTAATGTAGTACGTTATATTTATTGGCATCGTCCGAGCCGTCCGTCACGTCCGTCTCTCATACACGTCACGTCCGAAAACGAAAAAAGCTTGGCCAGCCAGCGGACCGCGAAAACTGAACATCCGCTAAAAAGAGCGTCCGCTAAAAGCATCCGCTTTGGATCCTGGGCCGAGCCAGGGCGGTCGTAATGTTCACATATTTATATTTTATGATATAACATTACTATCCAGCAGGATGCGTGAGAATCGGATGAGTCTTTTTCTTGATGCGGACGGTAGTACGGACGGTTCTCCGACCGTACATCACACATCATAGACGAGACTGTCGCATTAAGTTGGCCTCCCTGGGGCCTCGAACCCCTGCATCCCTCGCATGCACTAATCGCGGATGGGGAGACATTCATGATCAGATCTCTCCGTTCAAAAACTCGAATCTAAAACTCCATTCATTGACGGAGTCTAACGTCCCAAAAATAGGATCATCCAGATTCGACCCGGTTAAGTCGAATCTGGGCGGGGCTACCATTTTACATCTGGCTTGTTCATTTTCGATGTCGATAGACATTTTTACTCCTCTTTGTTGCAATCCATAACGTATGCAGCGAGCTCGATCAGATCCTCGGGTTCATAATCTCCGGACTCATTTTCCAGCGGAATTATCGAAACGACATTCGATAAGCAGAATGCTATCGGATAGAATCTATCCGAGAACAGAGATCCGATTACGACCCCGGAGATATTCTTCAGGCTATCGAGAAATACTGAGCGATCTCCGAGATCGATCTCGAATCTCGCATCATACTTCTTCATTCTTACCACTAGCTGCCTTGAGAGTTTTGGTGATAAAATTCTCATTGAATTCCTTGGCACGGCCATCGAAAGAGATCGCATCACATCTATTGATGTTGATCAGGAAAAAGCGTGCAGGGATTTCTCCGGATCTCTCAGTCTAGATCCCGATAAAGTTGATTCCGTTCTTGATCGCCTGAGCGACGAGCGTTGGGACGTCGCATTTGGTCCGGTACCCTTTGTACCCCATGTCTAGATAATACTCAGTCATAATTCAGTCTCCTCATTGCAGCTCTCATGTCATCGAGGTCGACCCCGATGTACCGGAGAGTAATGTCGGTTGATTCGTGTCCGAGGATCCTAGCTATCGTCGGTACCGGCACGCCGGCCCTGAATAGGGATCTCCCGAATGTGCGCCTTAATGTGTGATTGGAGAAATGGAATCCGAGCTCCTTGGAGAGAGGGAGACTGACGATCTTGTCCAATCCATATCCCTCCTCCGAATACTCATGCAGTTTGCAGCCCTTTTCCCATATCATTAGATTGGGAGGTTCTACTCCGGTGACGGGATAGCGAGATCTCATCTTGTCGACGAGAGCTGATCTATAACGGATCATGCTCTCGAGGATGCAGCGAGTATTTGCTGCAAACGGGATTAGTCTCGGGGATCCTCCCTCCGGACCTTTACCGAGGACCCGGAGACATTCATTCTCCCAATCTATATCCGAGATCTTTAACCGGATGACCTCAACATGTCTCATCCCGAGATTCAATTCGCAGTGTATAACGGTAGATTGGACCGTACTCATGGGATGCTGCAATAACCTGCGAACCTGATCAGGGGAGAGCCAATCTACATTCGGCCTCTTATCTATGGGGTATCTGATCGTCGGCCATTCCCTAATCACCGGAGCGTCAAAACTCGAACACCATTTTTTTAAGGCTTGGATATAGCCTTTGCGCGTTTGGACCGCGTAATCATTCTGAGCGAAATAATCCAATAAAAATTCGACATCGTCCGTCTTGATCCTGCGAGGCAGTACCGGACGATTATGAGCTGCGAGTATATGCGCGACCGCCGTGATCGTCTCCTTGTAAAATGAGATCGTCCTCGGAGCTAATCTCTCAGCTCTCATCATCTTGATCCATGCGGTCATAGTCGTACTCCAGCTCTCAGGGTATCTCAGGCATACCACCGTCCATCCTGACGATGGATCGTGTTCTGCTTGACCATCCTATACAATTTTTTGCGGATGTTCGTTGATTCCGTCGGGGTCGGCGATTCTCCGCATAAATGACGGGTGAGCTCGACCGTCGTACACGGTCCGAGCGTTTGGATCCCGTCAAGAATTAGATCCCGATTCATTTTGCCCTCCGAGAGTTTGATGCAGCATCATGCGGATCCATGAGCTTTGAGACAATCCGGTTTTTTTGCATTCCGCTTGGATTTTCTCATAGAGCTCATCCGAAATTTTGACAGAGAAATTGTGAGTCATATGTAGTCTATTGTAGTCAAACGTATTACCATTATTAATAATGTCCTCATTTGGATTACGATTCATGACCAAATCTCCGACCTCCATACGTCTAGATCCTGAAATCGAGCGTAAAATCGATGAGCTCATAGAGTCCGGGGAGTTTGGGACTCGTACTGAGTTTATCATGTACGCGATCAGGATCACTTTGAGAAATTACTCCGGGAGAATTTTACCCCCCCCCCCAACGTAAAACGGAGCGCAGGGGAGGGATGGCCCCCTCCTCCTCGCCCCGTCCGTATTATGTTTAAGCCGCCGGCCCCGCTGACAATTCCCGCAACAAACGCACG
>ODAI012298190.1_pt1 | contig 13172 bp, 11 predicted proteins | sample 1539321 | NCBI WGS metagenome assembly ODAI01 (sample SAMN02144231, study PRJEB22623) | gut metagenome | biome: sheep rumen | host: Ovis aries | place: New Zealand | reverse complement strand
TCCTGCTACTCCCAAAGTATATAAAGATGCTTTGGACGAAGGCCTTATTTCTATTTTTATGGATGCAGGCTTCTGTGTTACTAACCCAACTTGTGGAGCTTGTTTGGGTATGTCTAACGGCGTTCTTGCTGAAGGTGAAGTTTGTGCAAGTACAACAAACCGTAACTTTAACGGACGCATGGGTAAAGGTGGCATGGTTCACTTGATGAGCCCTGCAACTGCGGCTGCAACTGCAATCGCTGGAACAATAGTCAACTCGGAAAACTTCAAGGGATAACCCCCTCTTTAAGGAGGCTTTTATGCTATCACCAGGCAAACCCCATTTTCTTGCAGCCCTTGTCCTTGTGGCGCTGTGTATTCCCTGCATTACCACTGCACAGGAAAAGTCTGGTGGTCAGTACGATGTTTTAGTCTCCCCAAAACAGGAAGAAATCCGTTTTCAAGATGATGTAAAAGTTCTGCTGGGAAGAACAGGATTTTTTTCTCCCTTCAGAATGAAGACCCTCCTTGCAGAAAAGGAAGAAATTCAATTCCTTTCCCAACAGGTTCCCCTTACATGGAGAAAGACTACCTACGAAAAACTAAAGATGGACTTAAGCGGAGACGCAGGCTTTCTGTTTGACATACTGGGCTTTTCCGTGGGAGGCGGACTTCTTAACTTTTTACAAAGCGACTTCATGTGGGGAGGAATATGGCTAGGAACAGAACTTGCAGGAGTAATCGTAAGCGGAATTACCCTAGCCAACCATCTGCAACCTGCCGACGGAGGAAGTCCTGCTTCTGTCTTTGGACTGGGAATGCTCATTTCTTGGGCAACTCCAATTCTCTTTCTTGGTGGCTGGTTTGTTGACGCACTTTTTCCAATCAGTCTCTTATGGCTTACAAAGGGATTTTCGGTAGGTGCCTTCCTTACAAACTGGCTGCTTACCCAGTATATAGACACCGGACTCATTTACGGACAGAGCATTGTTCTTGCGGCGCGGATAGGAAGCCTTATATGCGCTATAATCCGGTCAGTGCGCTATAACCGTAACCTTAGCGAGGCCCTTTTGTTGCAGGAAAAGAAAAATGTCAGCCTTATACCCCTAATTGATCCTGTGCAGAACCAGTACGGCATAGGTCTTGTGTTAAAGCTGTAATTTTTGTTTTGCCTTTTTGCGGAAACTGTGCTATCTTTATGATAGTTAGATTGATATAAACACAACCTTTGGAATTTTTTCCTAAAGGTTACATAAAGTGAGGAAACTATGAAACAATTTGGCGGAGATGTGTTATTTTTGGATCGTTCCGACATCAACACAGACGAGATTATTCCTGCAAAGTATCTAACAGAAAACACCAAGCAGGCACTGCAGCCCTATTTGCTCGAAGATCTAAAACTTGACGGATTTAATCCCAAGACAGATGTTGCGGGTAAAAAAGTCATTATTACACGCGAAAATTTTGGCTGTGGTTCTTCACGGGAACATGCACCCTGGGCACTGGAAGTAAACGGAATCTACTGTGTTATTGCGGTAAACTTTGCACGCATTTTCCGCCAGAACATGTACAACTGTGGACTTTTGGCATTAGACATGAGCCGCAAAGACATTGACGACATGTTCCGTACTTTTGCAGATAAAGACACTCAGTGCAAAATTGAACAAAAAGAAGACGGCTCTTGGAAAGTAAAACTGATTGCTGGTTCGTTAAGCAAAAGTTATCCTTTCAAACTTGAGGGTTTTGAAAAAGCTCTTATTGAAAATGAAGGTTGGATTGGATACGCAAATAACAAATACTAAGAGAGCGACTTTGTAAGCAAAAAGCACAAGTCTGTATCTTACTCTAAAAAAGTAATGTACCGGTTTGTGCTTTTTTTTGCTTATGCTTCAACAATTAAAGAACGTTTTTTTAATTCATCAAGAATTAAAGTAACAATTTGCTCGGGATTATAGAGCGAAGTGTCTATAACCATATCAACAAAATTATATTCATTATTGTTTATACTGTATAACTTTTGGTAGCGGCGACTATCTTCTGAATCACGCATTGCAGTAAAGCGTTTTATTTCTTCAAGATCCCCACCCTCACGATTTAAAATACGCTTAGCACGAGTTTCATCACTTGCAAACAGATAGACTTTTAAATCAGCTTCTTTTAGCATCCAAATAGCAAGACGACTTCCCAACACACAACTTTCTTTACGAGCAAGTTCTACCTGTCGAGTATCAACGGTAATGTCATAAGAGTCATCTGTTTTTGCATTTTCAATAACCTGCGCAAGGGTAAGTCCTTTTTCTGCAGCAAGTTGACGGAAGGTAAAGTTTATGAGTGTTACTCCCAACTGTTGTGACAAAAGTGTACTAACGGTTGTATTTCCACAGCCACTTTTACCGCTGATTGCAATGCGAAGTTCTTTTCCTTGGGGAATGGTGTAACTCATACACAGCCTCCTTTCTTAACCATAGCACAAAAAATGCAAATTTTCAACCAAGGGCATAAAAAAACTTTCATTTAGTTGTATTTTTTGCTATACTGTATCTATATAGTGGGTAAAGGGGGACTCTCATGCGCGCAACCGACATCATCATTAAAAAAAGAGGAAATGCAGTTCAAAAAGGAGAAGCACTTACCAAAGAAGAAATTGCCTTTTTAATTGATGGCTATGTTTCTGGAAGTATTCCTGATTATCAGATTGCATCATTTTTAATGGCTGTATTTTGCAACGGAATGACTTTTGAAGAAACTGGTTTCCTTACCGATTGCATGCTTCATTCTGGCGATGTTATCAATTTACATAATGCTTCTGTAGAAGGTTTGCACGGTCCCTTTATAGACAAACATTCAACAGGCGGTGTTGGAGATAAAATAAGTATACCGCTTGCTCCTATAGTTGCTTCTTGTGGTGTTCAAATTCCCATGATGAGTGGACGTGCTTTAGGTCATACCGGCGGAACTTTAGACAAGCTGGAAAGTATTGAAGGTTATTCAGTAGATCTTGATTCAGAAACCTTTGCAAAACTTATTGCAAAAAACAATTACGCAATGATGGGGCAAACAACAACGATTGCTCCTGCAGACAGAAAAATGTATGCCCTTCGCGATGTAACCGGTACGGTAGAAAGTATTCCCCTTATAACAAGCAGTATTCTTTCTAAAAAAGTTGCAGAAGGCAGTGATGGACTTTTATTTGATGTAAAGTTTGGTCGTGGTGCTTTTATGAAGAACATGGCAGATGCAGAACAGCTTGCAACATTCCTTGTTAAAACTGCACAAACTTTAGGAAAAGATGCAGTTGCTCTGTTAACCCGCATGCAGTCTCCGCTGGGAAAAAAGACAGGAAACTTTCTTGAAATTGAAGAGACACTTGACTGTCTTGAAGGAAAAGGTCCTGCAGATGTTATGGAACTTACCTATGAATTGGGAGCCCGTATGCTTGTTTTGGGAAAAGCCGCAACAAATGTTGCAGAAGGTCTTGAAAAATGTAAGCAAGCAGTTGCTTCTGGTAAAGCAATGGAAACGTTCCTTACAAACGTTAAGGACCAAGGGGGAAATCCAGACACGCTGCTTTCTCAACGCAACAAAAGACGTTCTTCTTACACAGCTTTACTTAATGCAGAACATGACGGCTTTGTTGACATTGACGCATACAAAGTTGGCTTAAGTGGCATTACCCTGGGTGTAGGAAGAACAAAAGCAAGTGATGCAGTTTGTGCTGATGCAGGAATTATTTTCCATGTGGAACAAGGACAAGAAGTGCATCGGGGAGATACGCTTATGGAAGTGTATGCAAAAGATGCTCCTTCTTTATATACCGGCATGAGAGAACTTGCAGCTGCAGTTGAATACAAAGAAGATCGTTTTCAGTGTGCAGTACAGGCAGCAGGAAATCTTATTACAAAGGAAATACGCTAGTGTCTGTCTGGAATAAAAAAACAATAAGTCGTTCTGAAATAGAAGAACTAACAAAAAAATACGGCATAGATCCGCTTACTGCAAGTATTATGGTTCGTCGTGGCATAACAGAAGGTCACGATGTCATGTACTTTATGGAAAACGATTTGCGTTATCAACACTACCCCTTTTCTTTTTCTTCAATGGAAGATGCAGTTGATCGTATTTTAGATGCAAAAGAAGAAGGTGAAAAAGTTCTTATCTTTGGAGACAGAGATGTTGATGGCGTTACCGCTACAACCGTTTTGCATGACTGTCTTTCAGAATTAGGTATAGATGTTCGCTACCGTCTGCCTCAAGGAGATGATGCTTACGGTTTAAACAAAACTGCCGTAGATGATTTTGTTGCTGACTATGGATCTCTTATTATTACTGTAGACTGTGGCATTTCAAACAATGAAGAAATTGCCTATGCAAGCGAAAAAGGTTGCGATGTCATTGTAGTTGATCACCATAATCCGCCTGAAGAACTTCCCTCACCTGCAATTATTATAGATCCTAAACTAGAAGATTCTGGGTATCCTTTCAAAGATATTTCTGGCTGTGCTGTTGTTTACAAATTAGTTTCTGCACTTAGATTTAGTAAAAGCGACTGGTACAAACAAGACATAACACTTTTAAATGTTCGTCCTTTAAACGATGCTTACATGATTGAATGTCTTAAAGTGCGCAATTTAGTTCCGGTAGACAGACTTGATGAAACAATTGTTCCTGGTACCATAAGCATTACGCAAACAAGACTACCACATTTTTTGCAAGGACAAAATATATTTGTGTGGGACAAAACAACAGTTACTCGACTTTTAGAACAAGCCTTTGGAAAAAATGCAGTAGAGTTTAATGTTTTTGACATACGAACAGAAGTTGCAAAAATAATTCCTAAAGTGGGAGGTCTTTCTCTTTTAGCACTGAAAGACATGTCTCACTTTGCTCGCTACGGAAATCATCCTGCAACAGAAATTGGTGGCTTTTATAACATTTTTGTAACCTATGTTCAACAGATGTTAAAGGCTGCCTTTCCACAAATTGTTCATGCCGAAGAACATGACATGCAGTTAGTAGCACTTGCTGCCCTTGCAGACATTATGCCCATGAAAGATGAAAACCGCATCTTTGTTAAACAGGGGCTCTTGTCTCTTAACAAAGGTGCAGACAGTGTGCGCTCTGGATTAAAAGAACTGCTTTCTCAGTTAAAGCTCTTAGGCAAAGAATTAAGTTCAACAGATTTAAGTTGGATTGTAGTTTCTCACTTAAACGCCGCAGGTCGAATGGGACACGCAGAATTAGCTGCTGAATTATTTTTGTGTAAGGATGCAAAAAAGCGTGAAGAAATTGCAGAACAAATTATTGCGCTTAACGAAGAAAGAAAAAAACTTTCTGCAGCTGCATGGGAATATGCTCAGATACAAGCTAAGGCTTCTGTTTCCAAATATAATGAAAAATTGTGTGTCGTTATTGACGAACGCATTAACCGTGGGGTAAGTGGCATTTTGGCTGGTAAACTGGTTGCACATTATGATGTTCCGTCTATAGCAGTAACTTTTGTGGGAGACACTGCAATCGGTTCTATGAGAAGTTGTCGTAACCTTGATGCCACAAAGTTTCTTAACATGATGGGAGATATCTTTCTTAATCATGGTGGTCACACTTGTGCAGCTGGTTTTAGTTTTGAACGTAAGCGGCTTGGCGAGTTTGAACAAAAGTTACTACAGCTTTCGCAACTTATAGAACTTAATGATTCAACAGCAGATACCTATAATGTTGATGCAGAAATTCCAGGTGCCTATCTTGAACCAAAACTAATGGAAGTGTCAGAATTTTTTGAACCTACCGGAGAAGGAAACCCTCCTCTTTTGTTTATGGCAAAAAATCTTCCGGTGAACAATGCAAGTGCACTGGGCAAAGGAGAAAAAACGCATCTTAAACTTGAACTGCAAGCCACAAAATGTAAGTGGCCTGCCTTATTCTGGAACAAGGGAGACTTACTGCACAACGGCATAGACAAAAACGATCACGTCGACATTCTTTTTAGAGTTGAAAACAATGTGTTTAACGGAATGAAATCGGTGCAAATGGTTCTTACTGATATGCGGAAATGTTAATTTTATGCCGATACATTAAAAAATAATCTATTCAGGAGAAACAATGAAAACATCTGTAAAAGGCTTTTTAATGATTCTTTTTGCTTTCTGCATTTCTGTCTGTGCAATGGCAAAAGAAGCAACGGTAAATGAAGCAGACTATTCTATTAACATTTACTACAATGATGCCGCAGCTCCAGGAGACGCTGTTTTTGTTCGCATGAAGTTCAGTCAGCAAGGAAAGAAAAACAAAGTTTCTAAGGAAGAGTTTACTGCAACAAGCGGACGTCTTGAACTCATTCTTGACGGAAAAGTTATTCGAGCAGCAGATTTTTATGCAATAGATAGTTCTAAAACAACACACACATTGCTTGCAGGAATTCCTCTTTCTTCTTGGTGGACTTCTGAAACAAAGTTTAAGTTAGTTGCAAAATACAATCTGTATGGAAAAACGCAGTTAGAAGTTGAACTTCCCTTTAGCATTGTTGACAAAACTTTTATAAGCGAAACAATACAGCTTGATGCACGCAACACTTCAATTAAGACAGACACTTCAACAGAGCGAATGACTCAAATAGATCGTCTTAATGAAATTTTATACACAACAAACAAGACGGCAATTTATCAGACAAGTGCATATACTCCGCCTACAACTGCAACAAGACGAACTTCTTTCTTTGCAGATAGACGCGTCTATCAGTATACCAATGGAAAATCAAGCACTTCTCTGCACTATGGCATTGACTATGGTGTTCCCACAGGAACAGAAGTTAGAGCTTGTGCAAAAGGAAAAGTTGTTCTTGCAGAAACGCGCGTTTCTACTGGTTGGAGTGTTGTTATTGAACATCTGCCTGGTCTGTACAGTCTTTACTACCACATGGATTCTCTTTCTGTAAAAGAAGGAGACATGGTCGAAAGTGGTACTTTAATTGGATTAAGTGGAATGACAGGACTTGCAACAGGTCCACACTTACACTGGGAAATGCGTCTTAATGGAGAAGCAGTAAGCCCTGACTTCTTTACAACAGATTTTACTTTTGCAACACAAGATAAATAATTTAACGAGCTACCGGCATAATGGATGTAGAGCCGTCTTGTAAAAAACGGATTTCATATTCTGTGCCGGGAGTACACACAGAAAGGCTTACGGTATGTATGCTTCTTTGTGAATAAAAGAACGGCAGTAGACGGGCACTTGCATAAAGCGCAATTGCATAATACTGCCGTTTTATATTTTGTCCTGTTCTCTGTCCACACAGCAAACATTCTTTATCATCTAAAAAATAAGAAGCAAGTCTTAACCCGCGGTTTCGTCCAGAAGTATTTGTACAAATGCGATAAGGGAAACAGTAATTTTGCTGATCAAAACTCACTTCTGCATATTCAAGCATAAGTGCATCTGCATTCCAAGAACGCTCAACGTTTGCAATCAATGAACCGTCACGAGCATACAACATAATTCTTCCGCTAACAGTGTCACGATCGTAGCCGTATAATAAAACATGAACCATATCATAAGGCTCAAAGGGCGAAACTAATTGAGAGGCTGCTTTAGCATCTGCATATTTTTTTACAGAAAGAATTGCAGGAACAGCAAGCACAAAGGCGAGAAAAACAAAAGTAACTGCTACAATAATCCGTTTTTTCATTTTAAAAGTTCAAGAAACTCCTTTTCTGAAATAACGGGGATACCAAGAGATGCAGCCTTTGCATTTTTAGATGAACCGCTTGAAGTGTCGTTGGTAACTAAGTAAGACAAATCTTTTACCACAGAAGATTTTACGCTTCCTCCGTTTTGTTTAACCAGTTCCTGAGCATCACTTCGCTTCATGGAAAGTAATTCTCCAGTAAAACAGAAAGACTTTCCGTTTAGCTTACCCTCGCCTTTTGCAAGCACTTTTTCAATGGTAATTGTTCCAGAGGAAACCAAAGAAAGCATTTCTTCTTTATTTTCTTTAAGTCCCTGCACAAAGGTGTGAGCCATAATGTCTGCAAAGCCATGCACAGAAGAAACCTGTTCTTCTGAAAGAGCAAAAAGTTTTTCCAGTGTGTCGTATCCTTCAGAGACCAAAAGTTCAACTAAGGCTTCACCAATACCTTCAATGTCAAAACCGGCAATAAAGCGAACAAGATTTATTTTTCTGCGAGACTGAATGCTTTTATATACTTTTTCTGCACCGAGCGATTTTTTTTCTTGGGTTTGACTTTTCTGTGTTAAAAAATAAGGAGTCAGTTTTTCTTCGGTAAGTGAATAAATATCTGAAATAGAGCGAACTAGTCCATCTGCAAAAAGAGAACGAACTAATGTATCTCCAAAGCCACGAATATCAACAACAGAATCCCACTTTAGAATTTGATGTAGCATACGCTCGGGACACTGCCTGTTGGGACAGTATAAGCGAGTTCCTTCGTCGACAAGGGGAGTTTTACAGGTAGCACATTCTGTAGGAAAAACAATATCTGAACATTTTTCTGATGAATCATGTGTTGCTGCAATAATTTTTGGAATTATTTCACCACCTTTAACAACAGTAACAGTACTTCCAATTTTAACGCCCAAAGAACGAATGTTATTGGGGTTTGAAAGCGATGCTCGTTTTACTTTTGTTCCGTTAAGAGGCACTGGATCAAAAACCGCAACTGGTGTGTAGGTTGCACCCGACTGACTCCACTCTACCGAACGAACAATACTCTGTGCCTGTTCAAGGGCAAACTTAAAGGCAATTTGTCGATCAGGTCTGTCTCTTAATGCATCGGTATGATTTACCGTCCGCTCTTTTATAACAAGCCCGTCAATGTCATAGTCAAGATTTTTTCTTTCTTGCATAACTTTTTCGCGGTAAGAAATTACTTCTTCTGCAGAATGAGCAATATAGAGAGGAACTGCAGTAAAGCCGCGTTGGGTAAGCCATGCTAATTTTTCTTCTTCGTCTGCATAGGGTTGGTTTCCTTCTGTTGACCAAACATCGTATGCTATAACATCAAGGTATTCACTTCCGTTTCCGTCTTTTCGTTTCATTAAACCGTTTGCGGCATTGCGACAATTTGCTTTGTCAGGAAAATGTTTGTCGTGAATTTGGTGACGCATAATTACTTCGCCACGAACGCCACCTGTAAAAGAATCTCTCTTTGCACCAACATATAAAGCTGTCATAACTCCATGCATTTTTTTCGCATTTTCGGTAATGACATCTCCCGTTGTTCCGTCGCCACGAGTAACCGCTTGTACTAAAAGACCATCACGATATTGCAGTTCGAGACTTGCGCCATCAAGTTTGTATTCAACCAAGTATTCAGGATAAACATGTTTTTGAGCCCATGCCATAAACTCTTGGGGGTTAGCTGCTTTTTCTTGGCTTCCCATAGGCATAACATGAGATGCTTTTGCAAAAGAACCGTTATCTGCTCCCACTCTATGCAAAATGGGATTCGCAGGATCAAGACGTTTTAGTTCATCCCACAGAAGATCAAATTCAGCATCAGAGACTTCACTTTCTCCGTTATAATAAGAATCTTGGTAGCGAACAATTAACTGTTCAAGTTCCTGTACGCGAGAAGCCTCAAACAAGTCCATAAAAATTACTCCTGTTCGTCTTTAAGAAAATATAATTCGTAAATACTGCGACCTGCGTCAATGCCTTTTTGTTCAAACTTTGTGCGTGGTCTCCAACTTTCTTTTTGTGCAAAAGCTTCGTAGCGATTGTGCAAACTTTCTGTTTGTGTCAGTTCTTCAAGTGCCAGTTGACCGTATTCTTCCCAGTCTGTTGCAAAATACAAGTAGCCACCGTAAGCCAGTTTTTGTGCCATCAAATTAGTGTTGGGGCGTTGCATAAGTCGTCTTTTGTGATGTTTTTTCTTAGGCCAAGGGTCTGGGAAAAAGACATGTATACCTTCAAGGGAATTGTCAGGTATCATTGTTTCTAGAACTTCAAGGGCATCGTGTTCTATAATGTAGACATTTTTTAACTGAAGGCGTTTAATTTCTCCCAAGAGTTTTCCTACTCCAGGAACATGAACTTCAAGACCAAGATAATTTATATCTGGATGTTCACTTGCAATTTGAGCTGTTGCGGCTCCCATACCAAAACCAATTTCCAAAACAACGGGGTTTGTGTTTCCAAAAATTTCAGTAAAATTAAGTGTTCTGTGTTCAAAAGGAATACACCATACTTGATTAAGTTCAGTGTAATTGCGCTTTTCATTTTCGGTCATTCTTCCCGCACGAATAACATAGGTTTTAACCGTTCGTCTAAAATTGTCTGCGGAAGGTGGTTCTGTTGTTTCTGACACACTTTGCTCCTTTTTATTTTAATGCAGATTTTCTCTGCTTAACATACACTGTAGTGTTCCCTCGTAACAAGAAAGAACAGTGCGCTTTGTTCGTGCCGTTGCATACTTACTAATGTCAAAATCTTCATCGCCAAAATAAATAAGCACTCCGTCTGAATCGTATAAAGCAGTATAACGAGTAACAGCTGTGCTTTTTAAAAATGTTTCTGCTTGACTTTGCGAAAGAGAAAGCAGTTCTTGTGGATAAGTAACAACAAAAGCTGCAGAGGCAGTTTCAGAAGCGGCATCGGTACAACGACATTCATATTTTCCTATAGGAAGTTCTTGACCTTGCACAGGACAAAAATTGCGGTAACCAGCCCATGACTTTGCATTGCGAGCAGGAATAATTTGTGGAGTGTTTTGAGTCCATGTGTATCCGCTTTCAAGATGTTCAATACTTACGCTTGCAACTCGTTCTGCATCGTAGGTAGGCTGAACAAAAACCGAAAGTGTTACGGAAGGAAGCGAAGTTTCATCTGCATAATCAAAAATAACAGCAGCATCGATTGCAGAAATGCCAGCGCTATTCTGAGCACAGGAAAAAAAAGCTAAGGCCATAAACGCACCAGTCAGTGCAGAAAAAATGAGTTTTGACAGTGACAGAGATGCGTTTTTTTGCATGGCGCTAGAAATTAAATGTAAGGGTAATAACGGTTAGATCGCTGGAACTAAACTGGTTAACCAGAGAATCAAATTTAACGTTAACTTTCTTACAGGCATCATCAAGATATGAAAGATAGTACAAACCTAAATCGGTACCTTCTTCGCCTTCTGGCATTTGACGGTAGAAGTCAATAAGGGACTTTTTGTTAAGGTCTGCAGACATCTTGTTTTCAATATTTTCTTTTGCTTCCTGGAAGTCGTCGTCTTTGTTGTAAAGCGTAATTTGCAGTTTTCCCTGAGTACCAATTGCAGTAGAACCGCCACCTAATTTCCATGAAAGGAAAACCACTTCATGTTTACGTTTTAATTCCTGAACAATTTTAGAACGAATTTCTGGATCGTAAATAAGTGTGTCAGAATTTTCAATTCCCTGATACAGATGACGCGCTTCTTTTTTCATGTTGGTATTTTCGCAGTTAAGGGCAAGTTCCATAACCATTACCGAAATATATTCAGCAACTTTTGACTTGTCCATGTATTCTGCAAGTTTTGCACGAATGGCGCTTAAAATTTCTCCGAAGCCGTCAGTTTTGTAGAATTTGGTAATGATATACCAGTTCATAAGGCTCAGACGGTTAAGGTACTTTTCGGTCATAAGCAAAAAGATGTTGCGCTCTTCAGGAGTGTAGTCTCGGTTAGCCATAATGCCCTTCCATACGGGGTCAAGAATGGTTTGTCGTGCATTCTGAATGGTATTGTTTTTTGTAGAAAGCGCTTGACGCAACTGCTTATCTGACATTTTGGTTCTTTCGTCAATCAACTGACCTGGGTTTGAACGGTTATGACGACGAACACAATCGCACTGAATAAGAGCATCAAAAATTTGGCGATCAAACTGTTTGTAGAGAATTGAAAAAACAATCAGTTTGGAAAGATCCATAATTTCTTGACGACGAGAAACAAATTCAGGCATGGAAATTTCAATTTTAGAAATGTAATCAACCAGAATCATGTTCTGGACTGAAGAAGGAGAAAAATGCTCCAGAGCAATGCCGTACTCTTCGACATTATCTGCAAGTCTAAATCGTAACAGTTTCTTCTTGTGGCTTATAAAATGAGATGAACCTTCCTCCGTAAGAATTACCTTGAGCGGTAAATCCAATGTAAATTTCTTTTCGGATCCCATATGCCAGCACAACTCCTTTCTTTTATATTATACATCATGTTTTCTATATTGTAAACATGTATACCGTACTTGCAACGGCTAGTTTTATGCTATACAATAATATGCATGACAAGGTTGCGTACCGCACTAGCACTGCTCCTCTTTTTATGCATTCCCCTTAGCTTTTTGAATGGACAAAGTATTGATGGAATTGCACAAACACAAGAACTTGCAGAGCGATTGCATTCTTCAGGATTTGACTTTACCTTGCAGAGTCTTGTCACTGCAGATCAAACAACATTCCCTCAGAATATTATCGTCACAATACCCCCACTTTCTGCACCCCCAAGTGAAATAAAATCAACAGTTTTTGTATTTACCCAAGATTTTGCTTCTTTACATCCAGACTTTATTGATGCTTTTCTTGAAAACCTCCAGAAACTTAAATTAAGCGACGAGATTCTTGTTTTATTTTGTGCAGACGAAGCAGATATTGAAGCCGCAGCAAGTACAACTCGCATTGAAGGTTCAGAAGTATACACTTACAACATTGAAGATGAAGATAAAGTCTGTGCCGTTATTTATGAAGAATCTCCTCTTATGCAGGTAATTCCCGGTTCAGATGGAAAGACTGCTCCCTTGTGGTTAAGTCAAGCGGTTATGGAAGCAAGCAAAAACGCTCATTGTTCACCTACCTTTCCTGGAAACCTTATGCTTTTATACAGGCTGTCTCTCTTAGACGGAGGAAAAAGACTGTCGCTTTTTTTGAATGCAGAACTTGCTTCTATTGGCATTTCTGCTCCAGCTGATTCAAAAACAGCAGACTTTCTTGCCCAGACAGCTTTAACCATAAACACAATGAGAAGTGACCAGTGGGACAATCACTACACTGCAGTAAGAGCTGGTGAAGTAATGCTGTGGACAAATGAATTTTTGTTTGTAGTGGGACACATTGTTATTGTTACCTTTATGCTTATTACCCTTGCCTTTTCAAACTTTTCTGATTCCAGTAAAAATGTTGCTTTAAAAAAAGATTTTGCACGTACGTGGTTTACCTT
>ODAI012530612.1_pt1 | contig 13173 bp, 11 predicted proteins | sample 1539321 | NCBI WGS metagenome assembly ODAI01 (sample SAMN02144231, study PRJEB22623) | gut metagenome | biome: sheep rumen | host: Ovis aries | place: New Zealand | reverse complement strand
TAACCTTGTTGTGCTGCGATAGATGTCGTTGGCAAAAGAAACGAGCACTCTGTCTTTCTGTTCGATTTCCGCCGACATACACAGATACCCTTGTGAGGTATGTACGCAGTGTTCCCAAATATCCGGGCGGATGGTCAAAACATATACGCAGGCGATATGGTCATAATCATCTTCATTGATTTCATTCATAGCCGCCTCAAACGCCGCCTTATGAGCTTTGTTGTAAAAGAGCTTGTTGCCTTTGTACTTTGCAAGCATATTGATAACGCGGTGAGCGAACGGTATATATGGATTATCTACAAGAAAGGTCTCAACCAAATCTCTTATGAAAATAGAATTGGAACGAATCTTTCGCTTGAGATATGGACAATGCGCCTCCATGCAGCTCTCGAGCTTACACTTGTAATTTTTGCAGTCGCGGCAGCTTTCCGCAAACTCCCAAACCTCTTTCCTTTCGAAATTTGGGACGATTTTCATCTCACGCTCAAATCTCTGCAGTTTTTTATCATCGGTGAAATACATTTCTCCAACTCCTTCCTCGTTTTTGTTTCAAATTCTTGTTTCAGTTTATAGATAAGCCAGACTCCATCTACTGAAATCAGCGTATTAAAATACGGAGATCTGAAAAAACTCTCACATTCAATGATGGTATGCCGGGCATTGACACTCCTTGGGCATAACCACAAGTCTTTCATTGCTTTTCTATAATCTTCAACAGCCTTTATGATAATGGCATTTGCTAATTCTTCGGCTGCGTAAAGCTTAGGGTCTACATACAAAATAATCACCTCTTAAAAAAATTTTTGCAACAAAAAAAGAGCCAATCACTATACTTCTAAAACTAGATTAGAAATATAATGATTGGCTCTCAAAATTTCTTATGTACCAACCGCCAGATTTAAAGGCGAGACAGCACAAACAACAGTGAGAATATGAGGGCTTTTTTGGAAATGGTTATGACATTTATTATTCGCAACAACGATGCCTATCCGTTATGCTTGACACCTAATTTGTCACAAGCAGTAAGTTTGTTACTAATTTAATCTTTCAAATCAATAAACAACGAAATTGCAATTCAAAAGATTTACTATAGTCCACTTTCGATTTCTTGAGAAATTCTATCCTGCTCATAGAAAAGCCAGCTTTTATGTGTGCCTAAAACTTTTAGTTCTTCACTTATTTTTTTAGGAAACAATATATTGATTTTACATAAAGTACCCTTGATTTTTGAGTTGTTTTCCATTTTAAAATAATCCAAATTATTATAGGAAGTATATAACCTATGGCTTGGGAATGGGAATAAAGTAAAAACTCCATGTTGAGAACGAATTCTTTCGTTATTGATAGGATGAATTATTGCCAGTGGAGTAGTCATTAGAATATCTGATTCCATAGAATCGCCCTCAATATATGCGTTTGCTAATAAATAGAAAAGAGGATTTATAGTATGACCAGAAAAAGCTAAACGTGGGTTTGTTTTTGCTGCTTCAATTAGTTTATCAAAATATGCTGGATTATAGATATAATCTAAATGCCTCCAATTATTGTTTGGATTACTTTCCACAAAAATTTTTTTGTATTGATCGTAGTTTTTTTCGAGCATGTCAAAGAGCTCAAGAATACTTTTAATCTCTTCAGCACTAACTGAAAGATTATCGATTATTCGACGAGCCATCTTTGTTGCGTTACGGGTTATTTCATCTATAATTATTTTATTCAATTTTTGCGGTTTTAATATCCACAAACAAGGTATAGCGGTATTTCTAGATTCATTTGAATCAAAAAACTGATTTAGCGCAAAAACAAGAGAATGAAATGCTGAAGTAGACCAATCAAAAAAACGAGTATTTATTCCAAAATGTTGTGCCATGCCAAGCCATTCTGTTTTATTTTTTCCACTGTCTTTGATAAAAGGATAATTTTTCGCATAATACTGTTGCATTCTCATGTCTTCAGCATAATGAATACTGTTGTAGTTCTTATTTTCATCAATAAAATCAACTGTTTTATTTCTGTAAAGTGTAGGCAAAAGACTATATTCAGAGTTTTCGTGACCTCTAAACCAAACCATATCACCATCTGCAAATTCAATTATTGAAGAAATAAGCTCTTCAAGAGTATGTACATTGAATTGTCTATTGAACTCCATTATAATGACCTCTAATTCTTGAATTTCTTAAATTGATCCTGCGTATTTTTTCCTATTTTTGTAATAGTACTTCAAAATAAAATCAATTTCACGGTTTTGCAAAGGTGATTGTTTTTCGTTATTTGTGCGTGGTTTCGCCAAAATTCTTTCTTTTACAAAAGAAACATCAAAACTATTGTTGTCATTAATTATTTTCATATTTTGAATAGATAGGCAGATTCTATTGAATGTTACCCTATAAAGAATACTGTCAAGAGTGTTTTCGTAATGCTCAAAAATCAAGTTTAAAATACTATTGTTTATTTTGTGTTTATTACAATAATTGGTAAATCGATTTTTATATTCTATTTTTATTGCATTAAAAAGATTATCTGCCATTTCTTTTTCATCCTTAATATTTAATCCTTCAAATTCTTTTTTAAATAATAAATATGAAGAAACGATTACTAAACGAGATGCTGTTTGATATGCATACAAACTTTGAATATCATAATATAAGTCTAATATTTCTATAAGGTATTCTTCTAGGGATAAATTCAAATTCACACACATTACAATATCCGCTATACTTTCCTCGTAGCAAGATCCCAACTGCTCAATATTATCATAAGGAATATTCAAACCTTTAAAAGCTGCACTAATTAAATTCTTGAATCTTTCTTTATTACTATCAGGCAATAGCTCAAGATTACTATACATCCCCCAAAAATTTTGCGAACTAGCATCATCAAAGATATTATATCGATCAAAAAACAGTTCTGTTATTCTATCGATTACCTTTGTTTTGTTTTCAACAAAAATCGATAGTTGTTGACGATTAATTGTTTCTCTACTGTTTTCTTCAAAGTATATAAGATTGTGTTTGTTTATTGTTTTAACAATAAATAATAGACATTCTTTAATTAATATCAAATCTTTTTTTATGATTTTATAATTTGGTTTATTATTGCTGTCTATAGTAAGTTCTTTTGAAATTTTCTCAAAACAATCACAATACTCTTTAATTAGCTGATCAAAAGAATCACCTTCGAATGCGTCTAATACATCTATTTCTTCAGAAATACGAAAAGAAAGTAATTGTGAATTCACAGATTCTAAATTATGTAATAATTTTGATAATTCAGATGAAGAGTTTTCAAACAGTAATTTATTTATAATGTTTTTTAATGAATTGATAGATGAAGATATTTTTTCAATACAATCATTTACTATAAAACTGACAACAGAAGTTTCATTTGATTTATCTATAGATAAATCCTTGGATTCTCCAAAAATAAAATTGTAATCGCTTAAATATGAATCATTAAATTCTTGCTTGAGAAGGTTCTTTGAATTAATATCTAAATAAACATTAAAAAGATTTTCAAAATCTTCGTATAATTTTTCAAAAAAGATATTGCTAGGATAACAGAGATAGTTTTCTAAAAAGCCGGATGCTTTTTTATTGTCTGCTCCTAAAAAGAACTCTACAATAGAAAGATAAATACATTTTTTTAAATGTTGGACTGTATATGAGGTTAGTAAAGAAAGATTTTGCATTTGATAACTTGCATCCGATATCGATAGGTATGCTTTAACAATGCTTTTTGAAATGCAGTCAATGTATAATTTAACTAAATCACTATTACGTTGTTTTCGCGTCATTCCATTACAATAATGCCCCAGCTCATGAAATGAAGAGGCAATCATAGAAGATATGTCTTTATATTTTTTCATATCTTGACATATAATATAAATGGGTGTCAAATTATCGGATATATATTTTTCCCAGTATTCTTTTACGGGAGTCCAGTCGTTAGCAATATTTTGTGAAAACAAAGTTGCCATCATATATTCGCTCTGCTCATCGAGAATTGAATGCATATAAGGAATCACCAGAGGGCAATATTGGGGAAAGAATACAAATTCAGCGTCATTTATCTTTTTTCTTTTCTCGTAATATTCATTAAATACTTCACTTAAAAATTCTGTATACGCAATCGGAAGCTTGACAATAGTACACTCATCTTTTTCCACTTCATATTTAGGTGCTTCAAAGGTGCTGCCATTTACTGAAGATACAATTTCTATGTATTTTTGTACATAGTTAATTCCAGATATAAGATTAATTTTAAAATCTTCTAAGTCGACGTATTTTTTTTCAACCAACTCTAAAGTCATTTTAATTTGTTTTAGAAACGCAATTAAATATGATTCTAACATTTTTATGCTTATATGGGTATCATATCTAGGAAGGAGAGCAGTATAAATATGAATTATATTTTGGATTTTTTCTTTATATCCATCTAAAGTTGAATTGCCTTTTTCTAAACAATCAATAGCGTCATTGATTTCTTCAAAGAGTTTTGTTAATGAATCATCTTCATTCACAATTTTGTTTTTTCCCGATTCCAGTTTTTTACCGGAGGTATCTGAGTTAAGATTATATTTACAGTTAAAAAACATTCTTACATTAATATACTCTGCAAAATTGTTTTGAACAAGAGTAAAATATGTATTATCTTCATCAGGAAATGATAAGAAAGAAGAATCCGAAAAATTCTTACCGAAAAATGTATTAAAAATATTATTTAAAACAAAAGGCAAAACTTTAACTATATTTTTATAACCATTTAATCTTATTGATAAATCATACCTACCTGGCAAAGTGTGTGTATCTGTTATTATTCCAAGAGATACATTACCATTTTTATGTTGGGTTTCTTCATCAGTGAGATTTTTAATGAAGTTATCGTTTTGACCTTCAAAAAATTTTTCAGAAAGGTGAATACGAGCTACCATTACCGTATCATTGCTCATATATTTATGTGTTTCATTTTCTTCTGTTTTAAATTCCTTTGAAATACCCATAACTGTATAAACAGAAAATTTCAAATAGCTTTTCCCGTTCGATTCAATTCTTGTTTTCCTAATTGAATTAGAAAGATATATTGAAAAATCCAAGTAATTTGAAGATAGAACTACACAATAATCAGTAGCATTTACTGTGTTGTAAATCTTATAATTGACGATAAACTCATTTTTAGAAGACATATTTTCTTCATTGTTATTAATAAAGTCAGTTTTAGCTTTTTCAATTATTGACTCTAATTCTTCAAGTTCATAATCAGAGTTAGAATATAAGTTATCTGTAATTAAGGAGTGTACAACAGGATTGCAAGTTACTTGTAAAATAGTTAGAAAGGGAATATTTTTACTAAGTTCAAAAGGATCTACAGATTTTAAATTATTATTTTTTCTAAATAAACCAATACTTTGATATGCTTCACATGGAATGTTGTTCTCTGATACCATACATTCCGCAAAAGTATCAACTTTTTTTGAATATATAAAATCAAAGTAATCGAGAGCAACACATTTAATGTTTTTAAGATCAGCTTCTTGTATTTTCTTTACTACAGGATTCCTTATGAATTCTACATATTGAAATTCATTATATTGTTTCTCTGGTGATTTCTTCATAAAAATAACCCCTTATCTTTTTTGCTTTTAGAAGATAATAAAGCCTGCAAACAAGTTGCAGGCTTAAAAACTTACTGTACTAAATCCTAGAATTTTAAATTTGATAATCTATCAATTGATTCGCGATGTTTGTTAAAAACAATAGTTTTACCATTTAGAAGATACGTTCGTTCTGAATCTGCATGTACCGCATCCTCATCTAGAAGAATATAATTATCTCTGTTCAAAGGATTAATTCTTCGGTAAATACCTTTTTTTGTATTAACTTTAATTCTGCCCAATGGCTGTTGAAAACTCATCTTCACACTCCTAGTAAAACTAATAAATTTAATATAATATTCTATAAATGGGATATGAAAAAACATAACCCATTATTATTATAACCCTAATTCACAAAATTGCAATACTTATTTTAAAAATTCAACTAAAACCATTAAAACCATTTAAAATGCAATTAAGTTATTAAGATGGCTTTACATAATTTTATCACGGGTGCGAAACAAGTATTCGAAATAAAACAATAGCTAGATTTAGTATATAGTCAATAAACCATATGTAACAATTATCTTAACAATAAAGATTATACCATAAATGTTGATAAATTTCCACATTTTTCCGCACTTAATACATAGAAATTAAATGGTGTTTTCTGGGAAAAATGCACTAAAAAAAACACACTCTTTTGTGAATAACCATTTGAATATAGAAATACTCACTATCAGGTGTTGGCATCTCCCTATTTTCACACCTCGTCGCCAAGGCACTATTTTCGGCACCACTGAGCTTAACTTCCGTGTTCGGTATGGGAACGGGTGGATCCTCAGCGTCATCAACACCAACTGCTGATAGTGAGTATTCTTTTGGCTCCCCGTGCTGGGCTCGAACCAGCGACATCGTGATTAACAGTCACGCGCTCTACCGACTGAGCTAACGAGGAATATCTCTCCAAGCATAATGTCACTTTTATATTAAAGTTCAGCTTTCATGTTACTATAATTTTAACCCATAATTACTGAAAAATCAAGTAATTCGTTAAAATCAACTCGGACGTTTAGAGTGACTGTAACACTACCGACTGAGTGTTAACCGTTTTTTAGAAAACGGCTAAATCAAGCCATTCACACGCGATGCCATATTTTAATCATGATTAATTTGCAATCCTCTGTAATTATTAATTGACTTGGGAAAATTGGTTAAACACAGGTATATCCACCGTCAACGGGAAGCATAATACCGTTTACATAGGCGCTGTTATCACTTGCAAGAAAGATAGCCGCTGCGTCGAGTTCGCCTTCCTCGCCGTAACGCTCGGCAGGAATTACACTGTCGGCGTACTGCTTAAAGCTCGGAGTATCAAGCGTTTCCTTTGTGAGTGGTGTATAGAAGTAACCCGGGCAAATCGCGTTGACGGTGATACCGTGCTTGCCCCATTCTGCGGCAAGCGCTCTGGTGAGATTCACCACGCCGCCCTTAGCCGCGTGATACGGAGAAGAACCTGCGATTTTGTTTCCGACTAAGCCGTACATAGAAGCTATATTGATGATCCTGCCGTATTTCTGAGGAATCATCGCCTGTTTAGCAACCTCACGAGCAACCTTAAACGTTCCGAACAGATCGACATTTACCTCATTTGAAAACTGGTCATCCGTAATATCCTCGGCAGGAGCTACGGCTCCTGTTCCTGCGTTGTTAATCAGAATATCAATTTTTCCAAAGTGGTCGAGCACTTTTTTGACGGCTGCTCTAACCGCTTCTGTATCTGTAATATCGCACTTCACGGCGAGAGTATCAACTTCAAACTGTTCCTTGATTTGCTTCGCAACAGCTTCAATTTTATCCTGCCGTCTTGCAAGGGCTACAATATTCGCTCCTTGATTGGCAAGCGCCTTTGCCATTTGAACGCCCAAGCCTGTTGAACAACCTGTTACGATGGCTGTTTTTCCTCTTAAATCAAAATAATTTTTCACATAAATCACTCCTTTAATACGTCGCCGATAACTGATTTCAACGTATCAGCGGATTCTTTTAATGCCGCTTTTTCCTTGTCATTCAGCTCAATCGGCACGTGACCTTCTACACCGTGCTTGCCTACAATAGCAGGCATACTAAGGGCAACGCCGTTTATTTCCTCACCTGTCTGTATGCTTGAAACCGGCAATACGGATTTTTCATTCCTGATGATCGCCTCGCAAATTCGCTTGACCGACATAGCAATTCCGTAGTAGGTAGCATTTTTCTTTTCGATAATCTCATAAGCGCTGTTCTTCACGCCCTCGGCAATTTCTCTCATTGCCCGTTGATGGTTATAATGTCCGCGCATTTCACAGAACTTGTGAAGCGGCACTCCCGACACATTTGCGCTGCTCCAAGCGGCAATCTCGCTGTCGCCGTGTTCGCCGATGATAAAAGCGTGAATGCTTCTGCTGTCTACACCGAGATGTTCGCCGAGCAAGTATTTCAGCCTTGCGGTATCAAGCACTGTACCCGAGCCGAACACTCTGTTTGACGGAAATCCGCTGAGCCGTTTGGCAACGCATGTCAGAATATCCACGGGGTTGGCAACCACCAGTAGGATACCGTCCTTATTATATTTCGCAATCTCGGGAATAATCGACTTAAAGATCGCAACATTCTTTTTTACCAAATCAAGCCTTGTTTCACCGGGCTTCTGTCCTGCGCCTGCGGTTACGATAACTACCGCTGCGTCGCTGATATCCTCATAGCTGCCTGCGTAAATCTGCATAGGCTTTGAGAAAGGAAGTCCGTGGCTGATATCAAGCGCTTCTCCCTCGGCTCTGTTCTTGTCAGCGTCTATCAGGACAATCTCTGAAAACAAATGACTTTCCATCAGCGCAAACGCCGAAGCCGAGCCTACAAATCCACAGCCGATAATAGCGGCTTTTCTGCTGTTAATTTCTACCATAGTAGTCACTCCTTTTCTTTTCTGATTATATTATATACCGTATTGGTAGGATTATCTGTTGCCACAGCAACAACTTTATATTTTCAAAAAACACGCTGCCACTCGGACAGCGTGCGTTCATTTAGGTTTACTTGGAAACAGCAGAATTTGAGCTTATGCCGATAATGCTGCATATTGTTACCTCAGCTTACTCCAATGTCATCAGCAGCGCCATTTTAAATCTGCCGTTTGCCTTGACCCAATGCTTGCCGCCTGCGGCGAACTTGAAGTTCTCGCCTGCCTTGATTGGGTGGGTTTTGCCTTCATAACCGATAACGCCTTCGCCGTCAAGGGCGAAAATCAGTGCTTCGCCGGGAGCGGCGTGTTCGGCAAGTCCTGTGCCTTCGTCAAAGCTCATGATCACGAACTTCATCTTTTCGTTATGAGCGACGTCCATATTGATGATTTTGCCTTTCTGATAGGGCAACAGCTCTGCGAGCTTGAATACTTCTCCTACTTTGATTGTGTTGTTCATCGTGTTCCTCCTGATTGATATTTCTGTATAAATCGCTTTGGTATTTGTTCTCATTCCGACAGGAATATCAGTCGGCGTCAGGATACAATCACCCGATTTGAGCGTAAAAACTTCCTTGTCTGTATAGACTTCCATATCGCCCTCGTGGAGAATCAACAGCTTGTGATAACCGTAAATCTCCGCACTGATGTCGGTGTCCTCAGCAAGCGAGAAATAGGAGATATAATCCTGTCCGCTTGCGTAGACTTCTTTTGAAATGGTGCAGCCTGCTACGGGCTGATTATTTTCTGCGATACGAAAAACTTTGCCTGTTATTTCTTTCATAACTTCACTTTCCTTCGTGAGTTTTGATAAGCTCATTTAGCTTGCTAATCAGCGTGTTTTCATCTACACCCGACTTTTTGCTCATATCGGCTATGGCAGCCTTTTTCAGCATTATCTTTCCCATAGGCGTTTTAGCCATCTTGAACCTGTCGCTGATTTTTGCAAGCTCATCAATCAGCCACGGATACCGGGAAAGAATATCTGCGATTTTTGTATTGCTGTTAATATCCATTACATCACCTTCACATCGGGATTTTTCTCGCCGAAGTTTTCCATTAACACGGCTTTGATCTCGTCACGGCTTTTGCCCTTGCTCTCCGCGTTTTTGATGGTCTTGTATGCCTTGAAAAGCGTTGACGGCGCTATCTCGGAGCTGAAATAGCCGATGCCCTGATTCCACGCCAGCAGCTCGAAAACATCATCGAGCGCCGCGGAATCCAATCCGTGAATATACGCCTTGACAAGCTCTCGTGTCGCCTGTCTCATTCTGCCTGCGCCGACAGCGTTGGTCAGCGAAAGGAGCAGGCGGATTTCATAAGGGAGATGGCGTTTTTCGTTGTTCCAGGTGACGTCCCAGAAATGCACCGCCACCTTGCCGAGTTCCTCGTCAATCAGCGGCATATTGGTGAGAGCGGCAGGGCGCATCGGAATTTCTCCGTTATCCTGCTTTTGCTCTGTGCGGTAGAAATAAGCGTGAAATTCGCTGTCACCGAGTTGTTCGGTGTGGTGCTCAAAACCAAGCTGCTCCATTACCTCATACAACGGAATCGGGTCGAAGCTCTGCACAATTTCCAAGCCCTCACCGACAGGGGTGTTCATCGCCTGCTTCTTCAACCCCTGAAAGAAGTTGCCCTGAATACCACGCACGTCGATTTTCTTGAATGAATCTGTTTTGTTTTTCCAATCTATATAGCTCATTGTTATTCTCCTTAATCTAAAATCTGACCGTCCCTTGAAATCGTCACGACCTGCCACGGAATGAACTTTCCGCTGTTTTTGAGCGCCTGCTCCGCGGCTCTCTGCAAGCCGCCGCAGCACGGCACTTCCATTCGCACGATGGTAACGCTCTTGATGTCGTTGTTGCTGATGATCTCGGTCAGCTTATCGGTGTAGTCTACCATATCGAGCTTTGGGCAACCGATAAGGGTTATTTTGCCCTTCATAAATTCCTCGTGCATATTGGCGTATGCATATGCGGTGCAATCGGCGGCAATCAGCAGCTTTGCGCCGTCATAGAACGGTGCGACCGTAGGCAGCAGCTTGATCTGGCAAGGCCACTGGTTGAGCCTTGATACCGGCTTGCCTGTTGCGACAGGTGTTTCTTCAATTTCGGGCTTTTCAAAGGTCATCATTCTTGAACCGGGGCAGCCGCCCTGATGATGTTGCATTTTCATTTTCTTATCCTCCTGTGCTTTCTTTACTGCTGTTTCGTCATATTCGGGAGCCTCGCGCTCCTCAAAGGTAATTGCTCCTGTCGGACAACCCGGCAGACAATCGCCGAAGCCGTCACAGAAATTCTCACGCATCAGCTTTGCCTTGCCGTTCACCATATCAATCGCGCCCTCGTGGCACGCATTGGCGCAAGCGCCGCAGCCGTTGCATTTTTCTTCATCTATTTTGATTATCTTTCTAATCATTTTTCTCACCTCTTGTATATATCATAATTTATTCACCATCAAAAAGCTGTTGCCACAGCAACAAATTTATGATATTCTTAATATGAGGTGATTTTGATGCTTACAAACAAAGATTACATTTACTCTATCCGCAAATGCTACCTGTTTGACGGAATAAAAGATGAACAGCTTGCGGATGCGATCAAGCTGGTGAACGGACGTATAAAAAAGGTCGTAAAAGATGACTATATCGTTCAACTAGGCGGAACGATACAATATGCGGGATTGTTGTTGAAGGGCAAAATTGAGAGTTCCTTCCAGAACGAGAACTTTGACCAAATAACAATGCACACCTTCACAGGCGGTTATCTGTTCGGTGAAGGCTTGGTCATCAATCACGCAAAAAACAGCCCTGTTCAAGTCAGAGCTGTTGAAGATAGCGTTGTGCTTTTTATTGATTTGGAAATGATTTACGCAACTGCGGATAATACCCCGATACGAAATATTCTTGCGAGGAATCTGATAAAGAGCCTTGCGAAAAAGAATCTTATCCTTAACCAAAAAGTAAGAATTCTCAGCCAAAAAAGTCTGCGTGACCGGATATTTATTTATCTCCGCACACTTCCGAAGGACAAGGACGGCTATGTAAAGATTCCATTCACGCAAACCGCCCTCGCCGAATACCTCGGTGTAAACCGCAGTGCCTTATCCCGTGAACTCGGAAGGATGCAGAATGAGGGCTTACTTATAGTTAATAAAGGAAAAATGAAGCTACATTAGTATCTTACTATACAAAATCCGCGTAATCGTTTCTCATCATCACCTACCTGATTCTTTGTGGATACCCTATATAAGCAGTACAGGGTTTTGATAGCTTTATCACGCTTAACAACTTCAACTTTTTTCTGGGCGGGTAAAATAATCATTAAAACACATCTTATAATAAAAATGATGATTGTGTATATATCTACAACAATCATCAGGAATAAAACGTGTTATAACGATTCGTATTTATACAAGACCCCACCGGGCACTTACTTCTATCGCAGTCCACTTTTGGATAAAGAAATACTCACTATCAAGTGTTGGCATCTCCCTATTTTCACACCTCGTCGCCAAGGCACTATTTTCGGCACCACTGAGCTTAACTTCCGTGTTCGGTATGGGAACGGGTGGACCCTCAGCGTCATCAACACCAACTGCTGATAGTGAGTATTCTTTTGGCTCCCCCAACTGGGCTCGAACCAGTGACATCATGATTAACAGTCATGCGCTCTACCGACTGAGCTATGGAGGATCATATAATTGAGTAGTTTTATCGGTTTTTGCTACTCAAATTTTTGAGTAAATTTTGTGCAATTTCGGGGATGGTTGATTTTTATCAACCAAACGCCGACATTGCACGTAGTGCAATGGAGGCGCGAAATTTTTTGTAAAATACACTCTGATTTTTCCTCTTATAACTTCCCGATAGTGTGAGGTTTGAATGTACGTCTGCACTACCGACTGAGCTATGGAGGATCATATAAGATTTCTCAGATTTCTCTGAGGATTTCCTCTAAAATCCAGTCTAATGTCAGGTACTTAAATGTACGTAGCCACTACCGACTGAGCTATGGAGGATCATATAAGTTTTCTCAGATATCTCTGAGGATTTCCTCTTTTGCCTACCCGTTAGTGTGAGGTTTGAATGTACGTCTGCACTACCGACTGAGCTATGGAGGAATATGAGTGTTGGCATCTCCCTATTTTCCCGGGCCGTCGCCAGCCAAGTATTTTCGGCACCACTGAGCTTAACTTCTGTGTTCGGTATGGGAACAGGTGGACCCTCAGCGTCATCAACACCAACTATTAAGTTTGACCTTGCGGTCATATATATTAAACACACTAATGTTGTTTAATCATTTGGTGACTCGTGGGGGAATCGACCAAGAGCTTCGCTCTTGATGGCTCGCATCACAGATGCTCACCGCTTTGAGCTAAAAACAGTCCACCGGACTGTTTTCTTTACGCTCAAACCCTCGCGGGTTCGATTCCTCAAAACAGAATCTATATATCAAAATCGTCTTTTTCAGACGTTTTTTACCATCTGGTGACTCGTGGGGGAATCGAACCCCCGTTGCCGGCGTGAGAGGCCGGAGTCTTAACCGCTTGACCAACGAGCCATATTTAGCTTAGGGGCTCG
>ODAI012272641.1_pt1 | contig 13173 bp, 9 predicted proteins | sample 1539321 | NCBI WGS metagenome assembly ODAI01 (sample SAMN02144231, study PRJEB22623) | gut metagenome | biome: sheep rumen | host: Ovis aries | place: New Zealand | reverse complement strand
CGTTGGTTGGAGCAGAATGAGATGCAACCGGGTGAAGAGTCACCGCTTGGATTACTATTGTGTACGGAAGGAAGCGAGGAACAGATAAACTTGCTTCAATTGGATAAGTCGGGCATCCGGGTAGCGCAATATCTGACCGAATTGCCATCCAAAGAGGTTCTTCTGCGCCAATTACAAAAATCCTTAGCCGCCGCCAAAGAATTATCCACCGACCGACTCACAACCGTGAGATGACCGAGATACAAATTCACGTATAACAAAGAGAAACAGCAATAATAATATGAGTAGAACATTCAACGAAGCGACGCGAGTGCAGATGCCGGCTATGGTACATCTGTGTCGGTTGGGGTATCAGTTCTATGGCAAGATGCACCTGTCCTCGGAGGGCGACAAATACGACGGACAGACCAACATCCTGCTGGATGTCTTTCGCAAGCAGTTTGGCGAACTCAACCCCGGCAAAGAAGCGGAGTTCCCCTCGGTATTAAGCAAGATACAGGAGGAACTCAACTACGACGATCTGGGCAAAGCGTTCTATCATCGTCTCGTTTCCGTGTCGCCGTATAAACTCATAGATTTCGACCATCCCAAGAAGAACTTGTACCATTTCACGGCGGAGTTCACCTGCCGCAACGGCGAGAACGAGTTCCGACCGGATATAACGCTCTTTGTCAACGGTCTTCCGCTGGTCTTTGTTGAGGTGAAGAAGCCGAATAACGCCGGTGGTATGCTTGCCGAGAGCAAGCGCATGAACCAAGACCGCTTCCCCAACAAAGCTTTCCGCCGCTTCATCAATATCACGCAGCTGATGATCTTCTCCAACAACATGGAATACGATACACGCGGCGGAATAGTGCCTATCGAGGGCGCTTTCTATTGCACGGGCGGACGCAAGAACGTTCCGTTCAACTGTTTCCGCGAGCAGAAGAAAGCCAATGAGGATATAGCGCCGTTTCTGAAATACTATCCCTATTTGCCGGACGAACATTTAGCGCCGACAGAGCACATGATCCTCTCGGCGTACAATAACGAAGTGATCGTCCACGACCCCGAATACAAAACCAACAAAGGGCTGTTTACGCCGACCAACAGCATTCTCACGTCCATGTGTGCGCCGGAGCGATTGCTGTTCATCTTGCGTTACGGCATCGCGTACGTGCAGCAGGAGAAAGAGGAAGACGGCGAACTCAAAGTGCGTGACGAGAAGCATATCATGCGCTACCAGCAGCTCTTTGCCGCGTTGGACATCCGCCATAAACTGAAAGAGGGCGTGCGTTCGGGTATCGTTTGGCATACACAGGGTAGCGGCAAAACGGCACTCAGTTATTACCTGACCAAAGTGCTGACAGATTACTATGCGTCCATCAATACCGTTCCGCGGTTCTATTTTGTGGTGGATCGTCTGGACTTGCTGACCCAAGCCACACAGGAGTTCGAGGCGCGCGGACTACGCGTCAATACCGCCAACACACGCGAAGAACTGATGGAGCAGTTCCGCCAGAACCAATCCATGCAGGGCAATACCGGCGAAGCGGAGATCACGGTGGTCAACATTCAGAAGTTCGCACAGGATACTGCCAAAGTGTCACTTCCTGCGTACGCCACCAATCTGCAACGTATCTTCATCCTCGATGAGGCGCATCGTGGCTACAAGCCCGGTGGCTGTTTCCTCGCCAATCTCTTTGATGCCGACCAGAACGCGATTAAGATTGCCCTCACGGGTACGCCTTTGCTCAAAGAGGAACGCTCGTCTTGCAGCGTCTTCGGCGATTACCTCTCTACCTATTACTACGACCGCTCCATTGCCGATGGCTACACACGCCGTATCATCCGCGAGGAGATAGAGACTTCCTATCGCGAGAAACTGAATGAGATTTACGACAAGCTGGATCAACTCGTCACGAAGAAAGATGTGCAGAAAGACCAAGTAATCGAGCACGACAGTTATGTGGATGAACTGCTGCGTTATATCATCCATGACATGAGCCGTTTCCGTTCGGGTTATCCCAATCTCAATCCCGGCGGAATGGTTATATGCGAGACTTCCGAGCAGGCCGTCAAACTGTACGAACATTTCTCCAAGATACAGGACGAGCACAACGCCAACTACGTCCTCAAATCCAATATGCGCGCTGGTCTGGTACTCTATAACAGCGGTACGAAAGAGGAGATACGAGCGGTCATAAAAGACTTCAAGAAGAACGAGACCATCGACATCCTCTTTGTCTATAACATGCTGCTCACGGGATTTGATGCCCCGCGGCTCAAACGCCTCTATTTCTGCCGCAAGATGGACGGACACAACCTGCTCCAAGCGATCACGCGTGTCAACCGTCCGTATGGCGAAATGCGTTACGGCTATGTGATTGATTTTGCCAATATCAAGAAGAACTTTGAGCAGACCAACGAGGCTTATCTGCAAGAGTTAGCCAAGCACGACGATCCGGATATGCCGGACGGACAATCGCTCGTAGAGACCTTCCGTTCGGTCATGGCGGGTAATGACGAGATTGTGGAGAACATGCGCGAGATACGCAGCAAACTCTTTGACTACTCGCTTGATAACGCCGAACTTTTTTCCTCGCAACTGGACACGTTGGAGGACAAATCCGCACTTATCGACCTCAAGAACGCACTCCTTGCGGCACGCGATATGGGCAACATGGTTCGTACCTTCGGCGACGAAGAGATGCGTACAAAGTTCGCCGAGATAGATATAGCACGCTTGCCGGAGCTGATCTCCGAAGTGCAACATCGTATCAACCTCATCAACGCCAAAGAGAGTTTCGAAGTGGCGGCTGACAAACGCATCCTCATCAACGAAGCGATGGCGTCTATCGAGTTCACCTTCTCCAAGATCGGCGAGGAAGAACTGACCATTGCCTCCAAGGAAGAGCTGCAATCGGCGTACGCGCATCTGATACACACCTTCACTTCCTTTGAGGACCAAGCCGACGAGGAGTTTATCTCCATCCGCGAAGCGTTCTTGCAGCGTTTCCGCGAATATGGCTTTGAGATTGATACCGTGGCTAAGTTCAACGAGCAGAAGAAGATGTTAGACGAGATCATGGCGCATTTGCATAAACTCCAACTCGCCAACAAAGCCTTGGCGGACCATTACAACGGCGATTACAAATACGCCCGCATTCACAAGCGAATCCGCGAGGAGAACCAAAAACGTCAGCGTAGCCATAATGCCCATATGATTGCCAAAGCGGATGATTTGATTATTGAGCAAGTGCTCAAATCAATCAAAACGGGTATCGATACCGCCGTCTATGACGACTACCATATCCTAAAGAAAGATGCGTTCTTCCGCCAGAAAGTGCAGAACATCATCGCTACGCACACCTCGGCGGTCATCAATCTCGGCGCAACACGCGAGGATTGGGAGTTCATGACTCCACGCATTTACCAACAATATGTAGAACAATACGACAGGACTTATCCTGCTGCTTAATATGGATATTAGAGAAAAGACATTCCATCTCATCGACGACCTCAAACTAACCTGCCAATCGTACGGATTGGGCAACGACGGCAACGAGTACAAGATCATCACACAGATGTTCCTGTATAAGTTCCTCAACGATAAGTTCGGCTATGCCATCAAACATACGTGTACAGACCTCAGTATGATTATCGCGCATTCCGATAATTGGGAAACGGCTTATGCAGGCTTGCAACCCGAAGAACGCGAAGAACTGCTTTATGCGCTCGACCCGAATGTGCCCAAACTGCAACCCGAGCACCTGATATCTTATCTTTGGAACAACCAGACCAAGGGTGAGTTTGATGCGCTCTTTGACAGCACGATGGAAGCGATTGCGCATGATAACATCGATATTTTCTCTACCCAGACAACCGAGCGCACACGTATTCCTATCTTCGAGCGGCTCACGGTCTTTGTGACCGATACCGCCAAACGTGCTGATTTCGCCCGTGCACTTATCGACAAACTCGTCAATTTCTCTTTCGAGGAGACTTTCGAGGAACACTACGATTTCTTTGCCGCTATCTTCGAGCATCTTATTAAGGACTACAATACCGATTCGGGCGGCAAGTACGCCGAGTACTACACGCCGCACTCGATTGCTACGATCATGGCGCGTTTGCTCGTCGGCGATCATCCCGACTTGCGAGGAATGGAAGTTTATGACCCTTCCGCCGGAACAGGTACGCTCCTCATGGCGTTGGCGCATCAGATTGGCGAAGAACGATGCACGATCTATTCGCAGGATATCTCCCAGCGGTCGAATAAGATGCTCAAACTCAATCTTATTCTCAATAACCTCGTTCACTCGCTCGATAACGCTATCCAAGGTGACACCCTGACCGCTCCCTATCATAAGAACGATGCAGGAACAGCACTCCGGCAGTTTGATTTCATCGTCTCTAACCCGCCGTTCAAGGTGGATTTCGTTGATACACACAAGACCGTAGCCGCACAGACAGCCCGTTTCTGGGCAGGTGTGCCCAACGTGCCCAAAGAGATCAATCCCAAGAAACCCAAGATGGCGATTTATACCTGCTTCTTGCAGCACGTCATCAACTCGCTCAAACCCGGTGGTAAAGCCGCTATCGTCGTTCCGACGGGATTCATTACCGCCAAATCAGGTATCGAGGGCAAGATTCTCAAACATATCGTGGAGAACCATATCGTCTATGGCTGCATCTCTATGCCCAGCAATGTGTTTGCTACTACCGGCACAAACGTATCTGTCGTTTTCCTGCAAAAACCCAAAGCAGGTGAAGACACCTCTAACCGCAAGATCACGCTTATTGATGCCTCCAAACTGGGTGAGGAATACAAAGAAGGCAATAACCAGAAACTCCGTCTCCGTGACGAAGAGATTGGCAAGATTGTAGATACATTCGCTAACCAACAAGCCGAAGACGGTTTCTCTGTGGTCGTCAGCTATGACGAACTGATGGAGAAAGGTTGCTCGCTTTCCGCAGGGCAGTATTTTGATATCAAGATTGAGTACGAAGATATTACTGCAGAAGAGTTCGCTTCGCGTATCAACGGCTACAAGCAAACCCTTGCATCCCAATTCGCCGAAAGCCGCCAATTAGAGGACGCTATTATGCAGCAGTTAAACAGCTTGCAACTACGATAGATATACGATACATATACGTTAGATACACGATAGATAAAGCCAACAATAAGCCAAGATGAAGCTAACGAACATAGCAGATTATGTAACAGAGAAAATCAGTAGTGAAGATATATCTTTGGAGAATTACATTACTACTGACAATCTTCTGCCTGATAAACAAGGCAGAACGATTGCTTCTAATTTGCCTCCACAAAAATGCACTTTGACGAAATATGCAAAGGGAGATGTGCTTATTGCAAATATTCGTCCATACTTGAAGAAAATATGGATGGCTGATGGAGAAGGAGGTGCGTCTAACGATGTATTGGTATTTCGAGCAAAAGATGGATATGATAATAGTTTCGTATATGCAGTACTGCTACAAGATTCTTTCTATAGTTGGGTAATGAAAGCTCCAAGAGGTTCCCAAATGCCACGTGGAGATAAGAACCATATCATGAACTTTAATGTTTCTGATGTCCCTGGTAAAGAAAATATCGGAAAACTTCTTTCGAACTTAGATCGTAAGATTGCGCTTAATCGTCAGATCAACACCAATTTGGAAGCGCTTGCGCGCCAGCTTTATGATTATTGGTTTGTCCAATTTGATTTCCCAGATGCCAACGGCAACCCCTATAAATCCTCCGGCGGCAAAATGGTCTATAACGAAAAACTAAAGCGCGAAATACCCGACGGATGGGAAGTAAAGAATATATTTGATGCCGTAGATGTTCTCTATGGTTTCCCATTTAATGCAGACTTATTTACTACGGGAACTACCACAATTCCAGTTATTAGGATACGGGATATACTCGAAGGTAATATATCAACATATACTACCGAGTGCGTTAATGAGAAATACCGATTACATGAAAAGGATGTAGTTATTGGAATGGATGGTAATTTTCACATGGGAATTTGGCATAATAACGATGCATATCTAAACCAACGATGTGTCAGACTGCGAGCGAATGAGAAAACAGAAATTTCTGCGATACAAATACTCTATACGACTCAACCATATATAAAGTACAGAGAGAAAACTATTATTGGTTCTACTGTTGGACATTTATCAGACAAAGATATGAAAGCTTTGTATATTTTAGTACCTGTTGGTAATAAATATTTTGCTCCTCGTAAAACAATGGATAGTATAACACAGCAGATAATTGAAAATAAGAAACAAATCACCTCTCTCACTCGCCAGCGTGACGAGTTATTGCCTTTACTCATGAACGGACAGGTAATAGTTCGAGAGTAACGAGATAAGAAGTAAAATTGAACAGCAATGTCGCGAATACTCTATAAATATCTGGATATTACTGGCGCAAAATGCATGATTGGAATGGATGGCGTTCTTAAACGTCCTAACATCCAATTTACTAATGCCTCGCAATTAAATGACCCGTTTGATTGTCACCCGAATTTAATGGATTATTCAGAGATACCTGAATACATACTAAATTTACATGGAGCACCATTGGAATGGTATACAGAAAAAGAGAAAAATGATGCTCTTAACTTGCGAAATGACACGTGGTTGAGTAGTTTTTCAAAAACGAATGATTCTCTTTTGATGTGGAGTCATTATTGTGCAAACCACAAAGGAATTTGCATCGGAATGAATTTGGTTGAATTGAGGGAAAATATGCCATCCATGGGTGTTGGAATGTATCTTCTTGAACCTTTGAGATTAGAAGTGGAGTATCAGGATATTTTGAATCGTCCGAAAGCCTATCACTCACCGATTGATCCGCATTTTTATCAATTACTTACAAAAGCGAAAGCGTGGGAATACGAACAAGAAGTAAGATTAATTATTGAGAAACCGCATCCATGGCTGGCGGCATTTACTCCGGAGCAAGCGAAAGAAGCAAAGAAAGACAAGCACAAAATATGGGATTGGAAAGAGATTCATCATTATTTGCCAATTAGAGGAGAGCGGTTTAAGGAAATATATTTTGGCATCAATACAAACCCAAATGAGAAAGAAAGGATTATTAATTATGCCCGTACAAAACTCAATCCCGACATTAAACTGTACCAAATGCAAGTAGATCCCGATGCCTTCCGCCTCAAACCAGAACCAATAATAGAAAAATAATGCCCTGTCCACATAATCACATATCATGCCCTTGTCCGAAAGACTGTCCGCGGCACGGTCTCTGTTGTGCTTGCGTAGCACATCACAAAGCACACGGAACCAAACTCCCCGCCTGCCTCCGAGGAATAGACTGGCAAAAATAAAAAAAGTTGCTTTTAAGGTGATAGATTTCTTATCCCCAAGGGAACGATCACTACGTGTGCAGGTCTTTTTTGACATCTATATGGAGGGGTATATATAAACACAAATCAATTAACACAAAAACGCAAATGAATAAAGAACCATGCGGAGAAAAAACGACCTATTCGCCGCAAAAGTGCGGAGATTAGGCACGATTTTTGTTGCAAGATATAGAAAACAAATACACTATGAATACCGTTTATCTATGGCAAAATGGCAGGTTTCCCCGTTTCGAATGGGATGCCGATGCGCTGCTATTACCTTTAGGCGAAGTACACACCTTGCAAGGGCAGTTGCTGGGACGCATGTCTGCGTTGGGCTTTGAAGGCCTTGCGCAACAGGTGGAAGCCGTCACCCAAGAGATCATCGGTTCATCCCAGATAGAAGGTGTGACGCTGAATGCCGACAGCGTACGAAGCAGTGTAGCACGGCATCTGGGATTAGAAACGGCGGGCAATGAGCGAAGTGACCATTATACCGAAGGGGTGGTGAATGCGATGATGCAGGCCACACAAGCATTTGCGGCTCCACTTACTGCTGAACGGATGTTTGGATGGCATGCCGCTTTCTTCCCGACCGGTTATAGCGACGGCTACAAGATAACGGTTGCTAACTGGCGTGTGGGAGACGAGCCGATGCAAGTGGTTAGCGGACCTATGGGCAAAGAGAAAGTGCATTTTGTAGCTCCGTCAAGCGATATGGTTCCGGCAATGATGGAACAATTCACCGCATGGTGCAACACCCCGAATGACACCGACCCGATACTACGTGCGGCTATAGCACATTTATGGTTCGTAACAATCCATCCTTTTGATGACGGCAACGGACGTATGGCACGCACCATTACCGAGATGATGCTTGCACGTGCGGACAACAGCAGCCGGCGTTTCTATAGCCTTTCGGCAGAGATAATGAAGCAGCGCAAGGAGTACTACGATGCGTTGGAACAAGCGCAGAAAGGTGCAATAGATGTCACGCCATGGTTACTATGGTTTGTAAAAACATTGCATAAAGCACTGCTCTTTTCGTTGCAAACAACCGACCGAGTACTGCAGAAAGCATCTTTCTGGAGCGAACACAAAGAGACAGAACTGAACGAACGGCAACGGAAAATCATCAATCGGCTATGGGATGGTTTCGACGGCAAACTGACTACGCAGAAATACGCCAAGATCAATCATTGCTCGCAAGACACAGCGCTGCGTGACATACAATCCTTGATAGAAAAAGGCATTCTCCGCAAGACTGATGAGGGAGGTCGTTCCACCAATTATGAACTAATAGAAAAAAGTTGCTTTTAAGGTGATAGATTTCTTATCCCCAAGGGAACGATCGCTACGTGTGCAGGTCTTTTTTATGGAGGGGTATCTAAAACCATTAGTGTCCACTTAAAATCAATTCCCTTCCGAGTAGGCGGATGCCTGTTTATTCGGAAATAAACCGAAGTCTTGGACGGAAAACGGAACGAAACCCCCAACCCGCTCTCAAAAAAGCAGTACCTTTGCACTCGAAATCGAAAAGGCCATGGTTTGGCACGATATTTGCAGTATTTTTAGTGAAGAGATACACTTGAACAGATCTCTGCAAAAATGAGTAATAACCCATAAAATTGTATCATCATGAAAAAGTTCATTATCGCAGCTTTCGCAGCTGTATGCAGCATCTTCAGCGCATGCGCAGACAATGACCGGATCATCACTTTCGACCAGCTTCCGGCAGCCGCTCAGGCTATAGTACAGCAATACAAGAACGTAGCGGACATCGCTTACGTCAAACTGGATCCCGAGTTCTTCGGCGGAGACGAATACAGTGTCCGCTTCAACGACGGGAAGGAGTTTGAGTTTGAAGAGGACGGTTCCCTCCGCAAAGTGGATTACCAGTATGAGGCGGTTCCCGAGGCACTGGTGCCGGAGGTCGTTCGCCAGCAGGTGAAAGCCTCTTTCCCGCAAGCTCTCATCGTTGAATGGGGCAAAAGCGGATGGGGATGGAAAGCGGAGTTGAACAACAAGATCGAGATCAAGTTCGACCGCAATCTGCAAATGCGCGGTTTGGATGACTAATCCGCCGGCGCTACAACAAAAATCGTCCTTCGGGGCGATTTTTCTTGCGTATGTCAAATAAAAGTTGTATCTTTGCACGCAAAAACGATATGAAACTGTTACTGACCATACTGACTGTCCTCAGTTCGTTTATGGCGAACCTGGAACAAAAGACGCTGCATTCGGCTTTCACCGTGACGGTAGCGGAAGAGGTAAACGCCCCGATGAATTTCCCGGGTGAGATCATTATGCAGGGGAACAAGTTCCGTCTGGAGATGATGGACATAGAGGCGGCGTACGACGGCAAGACGATGTATATGTACTCCGCTCAGACCGACGAGTTGACGCTCTCCAATCCGACCGAACAGGAGCTGGTGGAGGCGAACCCGTTGCTGTACGCCAAAGCCCTTGTGCCGGTTTGTAACGTGACGGAAAGAACGACCCAGGACGGACAACAGACCATCGTGACGCTGACCCCGAAAGACCAGAGTATAGGTATCAACCGCTTTGTGCTGAAACTCCGAAACAGCGACCTCATGCCCCTGTCGGTGGAAATCAAAGAAGGTAAGAAGACCTCAACGCTGAAGATGAAAGAGCCGAAGTTCGTGCCAACCAATCCGGAGGATATATTTATCTTGAAACCAAGCAAAAATACGTATGTCAACGACATGCGCTTCTAAATGACTAAATAACCAAATAAATGACCCATACGGCGAAGCAGATCGTTCGACCGGAGGGAGATTAGAAATGGTAAATGAAAAAATGGTAAATAAAGTAAAATGTTTGATAATAGGCAGCGGTCCTGCGGGATACACGGCTGCCATCTATGCCAGCCGTGCGAACCTGGCACCGGTACTCATCGAAGGTCCGCAACTCGGCGGACAGTTGACCACTACTACCGAAGTGGAGAACTTCCCCGGCTACCCGGACGGCGTGGAGCCGTTCCAGATGATGGACGACATGAAAAGGCAAGCCGAGCGCTTCGGCACGCAGTTCGTATCAGGCGTAGTGACGAAGGTAGACTTTTCTGTAAGCCCGAAAAAAGTGTGGGTGGAGGATACGGAGGAGTATGAAGCGGACGCTGTCATCATCGCTACCGGCGCGAGTGCCAAATACCTTGGTATCGAGAGCGAGCGGACATACAAAGGTCGCGGCGTGAGTGCCTGCGCCACCTGTGACGGTTTCTTCTACCGCAAGAAGACCGTAGCGGTAGTGGGCGGCGGCGACACAGCCTGCGAGGAAGCGAACTACCTCGCCGGGCTCTGCGAGAAAGTCTATATGATTGTCCGCAAACCGTATCTGCGTGCTTCGGAGATCATGCAGCAGCGCGTATTGAACAACCCGAAGATCGAGGTGCTCTTTGAGCACAACACGGTTCAGTTGACGGGTGAAGGCAAGGTGCAAGGTGCCGATTTAGTATATCGCAAAGGTGAGGCGGACGAGGCGATGAAGCATATCGCTATCGACGGTTTCTTCTTGGCTATCGGCCACCACCCGAACACGGAGCTGTTCAAGGACTACGTGAACCGCGACGCGGAGGGTTATATTATCACCGAAGGAAATAGCACGCAGTGTTATAAATGTCAAATGTCAAATGACAAATGTCAAATCCTCCCCGGTGTCTTCGCTGCAGGCGATTGTGCCGATCCGCATTACAGGCAGGCGATCGTGGCAGCCGGCAGCGGAGCCAAAGCCGCTATCGAGGCAGACAAGTATATAAAATCGATTTGAGGATTTGAAGATTTGAGGATTAAGGTATCCATAGTATTAGCAGCACTGATGGTGTGCGTGGCGGCAGTTCATGCCGCTGAGGCGGATAGTGCGCGTGTGGCGAAGAAAGAAGCGGTGAAGAGTCATCTCAAGCAGCATTTCAAGCCCTACGGCTTTATCCGCAACTACTTCACGTATGACAGCCGTGAGTGTTACGCCGGAACGGGCGACCTGTACCATTTCCAGCCGAAGGACGAAGCGTGGAACCAGACAGAGGCGGAAACGGCGGTGTCGGGCGTGCCGCGTGAGGACATGAATGCCGTCAGCAGTTTCCGTTTTCTCTCGCTGAGCACCCGTGTGGGACTGAATATCGTGGGGTACCAGTGGCGCGGAACGAAGTTCGGCGCTAAGATAGAAGCGGACTTCTACGCCGGTTTGAGTGTGAAAGGGATGGGTCAACACCCGTTGAGCGGTGCGGCGCAGTTCAGGTTGCGGCACGCGTATCTGACACTCGCGTGGGACAGTCTGAAGATGGGCAAGGACTATGCGCGTGTGGAGTTGCTGATCGGTCAGACTTGGCACCCGATGGCGGCGGACCTGAGCGATGTGATTGCGCTTAATCCGTGTGCGCCGTTCGGTCCGTTCAACCGCTCTCCGCAGGTGCGCATGGACGCTCATTTAGGACGCTATCTCACGCTGACGGCGGCTGGTCTCTGGCAGATGCAGTATTGCTCGGTCGGACCGGACGGAGCTTCGGCGGAGTATATAGCCTATAGCAAGACGCCGGAGGGATATTTAGGAGTTTCTTTCCATCACCAAGGCTGGCTCGTTCGCGCCGGTGCCGATGTGCTGAGTATCAGTCCGCGGCATTTGGGCGAGGTCAGAGGCGTGCGGGTGAAGGTGAAAGACCGTCTGACGACGGCTTCGCCGTTCCTGTATGCGCAGTATTGCAAGGGCGAGTTCTCCATCAAAGCCAAGACGATCTTCGCGGAGGCAGGCGAGCACATGAACCTCAACGGCGGTTACGGCGTGAAGAAAGTGAACGCCGACGGCAGTCGGGAGTACACGCCGACAAGGACATCCTCCTCCTGGGTGAGTATCGTCTATGGCGGCAAGGTGGGCAAGCAGGAGGACAAGCACCCGCAGAAGCTGCAGGGTATTCTGTTTGGCGGTTACATGCGCAGTTTCGGCACCAAAGAGGCGTTGATAGATGCGGACGGCAACGGGGCGATGGATTTTTATGTCCCGCGGACGAGCAACCTGCACCAGATGTGGAGAATGTCGCCGACGATACTATGGACCATCGGTAAGTTCCAGTTGGGCTGCGAGTATGAGATTACGTCCGTGCAGTACGGACGCGGCGCAGTGGGCGCGAACGGGTTAGTGAACGAAGGACTGCATTGGGTGACCAACCATCGTGTGCAGCTGATGACGAAGTATAATTTCTAACAAATCCCCATTTATAGGGATTGCGTATTCCAAATAAAAGCAGTACTTTTGCAGAAAATTTTGCAATGATGTACAAAAAGTATTACGTCATAGTATTATGTCTGTCCCTTTGTGTGGGTATGCGGGCACAGGAGAAGAGCGATTTCGAGGTAGAGGAGATCACGGTGGTGCAGCGCAAGAAAGGGAAAGTGAAGAGTCGTACGGAGGCTTTCGACACCGAGAAGATCAACGGAGAGGAGTTGTGCCGTGCGGCATGCTGCAACCTGAGCGAGGCGTTTGAGACGAATGCGTCGGTCGATGTGGCGTATTCGGATGCCGCCACGGGTGCCAAACAGATACGTCTGTTGGGTCTGAGCGGTACGTATGTGCAGCTGATCCAGGAGAACACGCCGGCGGTAAGAGGTCTGGCGCAGAACTTCGGGTTGGAGTATATACCCGGCCCGTGGATGAGTTCGATACAGGTAAGCAAAGGCACCTCGTCGGTCATCAACGGCTATGAGGCGACCTCGGGGCAGATCAACGTGGAGCTGCTCAAACCGCAGATACAGAACCCGCTCTCGCTCAACCTGATGGTGAACTCCGAGGCGATGGG
>ODAI013167548.1_pt1 | contig 13174 bp, 11 predicted proteins | sample 1539321 | NCBI WGS metagenome assembly ODAI01 (sample SAMN02144231, study PRJEB22623) | gut metagenome | biome: sheep rumen | host: Ovis aries | place: New Zealand | reverse complement strand
GCATACCGTTTTCCCGGAACTTATACACTTCATAATTAAGACCCTTATATAAGTTTATGTCCTCAAGGTACTCAAAAAGCGCGGTTGCAAGTGTAAGAGCAGTGTTTTTGCCCTTTACCGCCGCGGCAAATTTCTGTATCGGCGCGGCGATTTCGCGTCTTAATTCATCAATCCTCTCCGATGCCGCGTCAGCTTCGTCGCCAAACGCCGCCTCCATAATGCCGTTCTCTTTCAGCCACGGCTCCTCGCCGAGCCACCGTTTTCCCCCGCGTATGCCGCAGCGCAGGACAAAGTTTTCAAGCGTGTCAATCTCGTCCTGATTAAGCGGAACGGCGCCCTTTTCCGTTTTTCTGTAGATAAAGCCGGCTCTTAAATAACGGAAAACCGACTCATAGCTCCAATCCTCCTCCAAAATATCAAAAAGCGAAAGTATTTGCAGCGCAATCGGATGGTCTGACAATATAATTTTACGGTCTGCAAAATACGGTATGTTGTATTCGGCAAATACCGCTTCGATAAGGTTTATATACTCGCTTTCATCGCCGCACATAAGCGCAATGTCACGGTAGCGGTACCCGCCGCCGCGCACCATATCGGTTATGCGCGCCGCAATTCTCTCAATTTCACCGTAATTGTCGCGCGACTGGAAAAGGCTGATATTTAACGGCTCGCTGTCATACTCAAAATCCTCGTTAAAACGGCTCAGGAGCTTATACAAATCCGGCCTGTCACGAAGGTACGAAAGTCCCTTTCCTGTGTCCACGCTCTCTGTGCCGCCGTAGGCTTTCTGCAAGCGCACTGCCGCGCTGTAGCTTTTCTCCACGCGCGCGTACAGCTCTCTTTCATTTTCCGAGCCATTTGCGGGATAGCAGCTTGTCATTGTCATATTAACGCCGCACTTTAAAAGCGCTTCAATTACGCTTAACTGCTGCGGCAGATAGAAATCGAAGCGGTCTACCCAAACATAGGTATTGTCATCATAGCCGCCGTCGCGTTCAATATGCTCCGCCAAAAGGCTTAAATCGTTTTCACCGTCCGAAAAGCCGGATTTTCCCACGAACTCCGTATACTTTCCGTATCCCCTCGAAAACGCCGTCAGCTTGTTTCTGAGCGTCTTGTTATCGCCCGCCATATCCGCTTTTTCGCTCATTTCGGACGGCTCGACAAGGTAACGCTTCATCTCGCTTATGAGCGACGACGCCACGTCAAGAAAACCGCGGCGGCGCATTGCAGCCAGAAGGCGCATATCGGCGTCCTCCTCGTTCTGCAGCTCGTCGCAGCTTTCGCTTACGGCTTTATATATCAACATTTGCCGTCCGGCTTCGGTAAGATGGTTGAGTTCCGTCTGCGTCAGCGTGTTTATCGCCATACGCTTTAGGGTTAGTACCTCAATATTATTAAGTCCTATACCGCCGAACCGTTCAACCGCCTGCTTTTCCGCCTCGTAGGAATAGTGGTCGGGTATAAGCATTATGCACCGCGCGGAGGGGTTTTCGTTGTGTATTTTCTCTATTTCATCAAGGCAGCGGCGGCTCTTTCCCGAGCCAATCGCGCCGTAGATTATCCTGACTGCCATTTTAAGCACCCTTTCTTCGGTTTCTTATTCGCTTCTTATTTCATTGTAGCACATTTCCGGTACAAAAAAAAGGACTTTACGCAAAAGTCCTCAATTTTATTTTGATGAAATATATTCCTTCATTCTTTCCAAAACGTCATACGGCACAAAACCCGTGCTGACCTCTCCAAGCTCAATAGAGGGCTTGTTCGCGCCGTGGAAGTCGCTGCCGCCGGATTGGAGCAGATTGAGAGTGCGGCACATCTCGCGGCACATTTTTGCAAATTCGCTTGTATAGTTGTTATAATAACACTCCATACCGTCCATACCATATTCCTTCATTTCCTTTACGATAGGAAACAGCTTGTCATAATCGGTTGCAATCAGTATAGGGTGCGCCAAAATCGCTATACCGCCGGCGGCGTGTATCATATCTATGCTTTCCCTTGGCGAATACGTGAGCCGCTTTACATAGTACGGATTACCGCGCTTTATATATTTTTCAAACGCCTCCGACGTGTCACGGACATAACCCTTTTTCACCATAGCCTTCGCGATATGCGCCCTGCCGGTATTCGCCATTGTCGCGCCGTCCTTTTGGGAGGTGATGTCCTCCTCTGTTATGTCAAAGCCGCCTTTTTGCAAAAGCTCTATCATTTTACGGTTTCTTACCTCGCGTCCGCCGCGCAAAAGCGCGAGCTTTTCGGTAAGCTTCCTGTCCTTTGCATCAACAAACAACCCGACAACGTGCATTGTCTTGTCGTGCTGCGCGCTTATCTCAACACCCGGTATACCCTCTACGCCGATTTTTCCGCATTCATCTAAGAACTCCTTAACGCCGTCCGTTGTATCGTGGTCGGTTATGGCGCAGGCTCTCAGGCCGTTTTGTTTAGCCCTCTCAGCTAACTTTAACGGTGTCAAAGTACCGTCTGAAGCGGTTGAATGTGTGTGTAAGTCAATTTTATCTGTCATTTATAAGTCCCTGCAGCTCCGCCATAAAGGTGTCAATATCGTCAAAGCTCTTGTAAACCGAGGCAAAGCGCACATATGCAACCTCGTCTAAAGCCTTTAATTTTTCCATAACCTTTTCACCTATGAGCGTGCTGTCAAACTCGCGCGTCATAGACTGGTAGAGCTCGCTTTCTATATCGTCCGCGACCTTTTCCATCTGCGCAAGGGAAATCGGGCGTTTTTCGCACGCCGTTATAATACCCTTCAAGACCTTTCCCCTGTCATACGGCTGGCGCGACTGATCCTTCTTGACAACCACAAGAGAGATTGCCTCAAGCTTTTCGTATGTAGTAAAACGCTTCTGACATTTTAAGCACTCGCGTCTGCGTCTTATTGATGTAAATTCATCTGTCGGTCTTGAGTCGATAACCTTACTTTCGGCAAAGCCGCAATACGGACATTTCATTAGTTTAATCCCCCAATTTATCCAATTTTTTGTTTACATAATAAGTATACTATAAATTATTTTAATTTTCAAGTCAATTTTTCCTGTTCGGAGGTAAAAAATTGCACGAGTATGATTTCCTCGCCCACGACCTCCACCGCGCTCCACGGAATTATAAGCTCCCCGCCGCCGAACAGCCGCCACCAAAACGCGCCCCGCCGCGGTACGATAATGGCCTCAATATTGCCCGATTTCTCATTTATCTCCACATCACGTATGTAACCCAGCTTTTCGGCTGTTTTAATATTTATTACTTCTTTTTGCCGCAGATTAAAACCACGAAACATAATAAGACCTCCCAAAAGAAAAAATCTCCCGTAACAATTATATTACGGGAGATTGCTTTATATTCAATTTGTATTTATAACAGGCGGAATCATACCGTTGTAAACGGGCACCTCATACGCCGCGGCAGCTCCGCCGAGGGAAGCAAACATCTTGCTTATGCTGACTGCCTGCTTGACCGCCCAGCCGATGTCGGTTGCGTACTGGTGGTAACCGGGACGCTCGGGGTTCCAGAGCATTTTGTAAAGCGTGTTCTGCCTTGTAATGCCGCTGTTTATATAATGCTCGCTTATCCACTGCGCGCCGCCCATAATTGACGCTTCAACGCTCGTCCAGCCCTGTTGGTACGCCCTTAGCGCGCCGCTGGACAACGCGCTGTCGTCATACGCGCCTATACCGAACATATTATAAACCGTTGTGCCGTTCACCTCCTGCCCGCGTGAGAGCTGCGAGGTACCGTTGCCGGTTTCAAGGCACGCGTGCGCCACAAGGTAAATTTCGCTCAGTCCGTACTCGTTCGCCGCCCTGATGAACGCCGCAGCCTGACCGCTGAGAACACCCTTGTCGGCAAGGTACGCATTTAAAGCCTCCTCGCTAACACCGTTGGGCATTGACAAATCGAGGAACTGGTACTTATACACATCCTCAAAATAGTTGTTAGGATTCATATATTCAGCCGTTTCCGCTTCGGTTGCATATACTCCGCCGCCCGCCGTCCACTTCTTCGGCGGCGGATTTTGCGTCATCTGCGTTGCAACAGCCTCGGGGAAGGTTACGTTGTATGATGTATAAACAACGCTGCCGTCTGCAGGATACTCGCTTTCCGTTTCCTCCGGTTCTTTTTCGGCGGCGTTTACGGCCACCTCAAATGTAATTCGTATACCGTTCACGCTTTCCGCAGTGATATTTGCCGTACCCTCGCCTACCGCGCGTATGCGGCCCGTCTGGCTTACAGAGGCGACAGAAGTATTGCTGCTCGACCATTTGAGCGTCTTGTTCCTCGCATTTATTGGCGTCACGGTCACAACGGCGTTTACGCTGTCGCCCTCGGTCATAGTCATATCGCGGCCGTTTTGAAGCGTCAGACTCTCCACGTCCACGGACGGATTTACGACGGTTACAAAGCACTTTGCCTCAAAGCCGCCCTCCTCGGTCGTAGCCGTAATTTCGGTCATACCTGTGCTCACCGGTTTTACGGTGCCGTTTTGGTCAACCGTTGCTATACGCGGATTTTTCGACGACCACGAAACGTTTTTGTTTGTCGCGTTCGCGGGGAAAATACGCGCGTCAAGATACCTCGCGCTGCCGCCCTTGTAGAGCGTAAGCGTGCTTGTGGGAAGTATAACACCCGTCACCGGCTGACGGATTAAAAGCTTTGCTTCCGCCACTGCGCCGTAGTTTACAAGGCGCGCATAAATACGCACTCTTCCCGGCGCTTTTGCCTCTATTACGCCATTTTGGTCAATCGTCGCGTATTCCTCATCCGAAACCGACCACTCAATCTGTGTATCATCCATATTGATAGGATAAACCGTCGCCTTAATACGCGCTGTTGTTTCACCCTCCGCAAGGTTTAAAACGCCGTCAGTCCACCCCAGAAAGATTGAACCGCGCTTTATGTCGCTGTGGTCGAAGGTCTGATATGTAAATACGCGCATACCGTACTGTCCGAGCGGTACATATTCAGGGAAATAATCTGAGTTTTCCGAGTTTTTCACTGTCGAAACAAGCATCGCGCCGAATGCGACAATAAGCGCGGCAAACGGAATAATTATCTTTAATTTATTTCTTTTTATAAATTGTGAGAAACGGTTGTTTTTTATAAAACCAATCGCCTTGTCTCTCTTTACAGGGAACGTTACATACGCAAATCGCGCGAACGACTTATTGCGGCAAAGAAGCTCCCATATGCCGCGTCCTATGCGCGCGAAAAAACGTCCGAGCAGCGCAAAGAAGCCCCCTATCGCCTTTAAAAGGCGCATAAGGAGCGTGGGTATCTTCCGGATTATCCCAAAAATCTTTCCCTTCACACGCACTCATTCCCTTTGATTACTTCTTAAATCTGTTCACAATATAATCGTTGCCCTTATTCTCCAGCTCGTCATCAAGCCTTGTAAGCCCCTTGAAATCAGGGTATTTTCTCTTTATTGCGTTTGTTAAAACATAGTCGCAGAGCTTTGGATTTTTCGGCAGCAGCGGGCCGTGCAGATATGTCGCGATAACGTTTTTGTACCGGACACCCTCCGCGCCGCTCTTTCCGTCGTTGCCGTAGCCGTATAAAACCTTGCCGAGCGGCTTGTGAATACCTATGTCTGTCCTGCCGCCGTGATTTTCAAAGCCTACAATCTCGCCTTCTATAAAGTCCGGCTTCAAAATTATGTTGCTGATAAGGCGCTTCCTGCCCTGCTCGGTCTGTATGTTAAGCACACCCAGACCCTCTATTGTTTCATCGCGGAGCTTGTAATACTTGCCGAGAAGCTGATAGCCGCCGCATACCGCGACAAGCGTACCGTTATCCTCAACATAGTCCTTTATAGCCTGTTTATGCTCAAGAAGCTTATCGCACACGATTTTTTGCTCGCGGTCAGAGCCGCCGCCAAGGAAAAGTATATCAATATCGCTCAAATCAAAGCCTGTATCGTCCACGGTGTATGAAACAACCTCCGCGTCTATTCCGCGCCAGATAAGGCGTTTACGCATACATTCAATATTACCCTTGTCACCGTATAGGTTTAACAAATCGGGATAGAGGTGCATTATTTTAATCTTCATCACGCAACACCTCCCAATTTCTTTAACACCGCTTCGGTCGAATAAAGCGCGGTGTAGTTTACAAGCACGTACACAACCTCGCTGTCGGTTTCGAGGGCCTTTTTGACAGCCTCCGCCATATCGTTTGTGATAAAATCAACCTTAACGTCCGCGTATTTAAAGCGCAGGCTTATGTCGTACACTCGTATACCCGTTGTGGCGAGCGTGTTTAAATTCTCGTCCGCAACCTTGTCAAAGTCAACATCCCAGAGCCACGAAACGTCGCGTCCGTCATTTGCCTTGTCGTTTATCGCTATAATAACGTCCTTTTTGCGCTTGTCGGTGTTGACGGTTGAAATTGCCTGGTTAAAGCCGGCTGGGTTCTTTGAAAGGCTCAATATGACAGGCTTGTTGAACTTATATTCCTGCATACGTCCAATCTGCGGCTTGTATGCCGCGAGCAGATTTTCAAAGCCGTCCGTACTCTCGCCGAGCGCGCTGAGCGCGCCGTATACGGCTATGAGGTTGTATATGTTGTAGAAGCCCTTGTAGTTTATCTCCATCTGCTGACCGTTTATAGTGAACTTCATAGGTGTGCCAAGCGACACATTCTTAACCTCAAAATCGATTTTCGGACGCTTGAAGCCGCATTTGGGGCAATAGAAATCACCAAGCTGGCTGTAATGATAATAATTGTATTTCTGCTCACTGCCGCAAACAGGACAAAACCTGCCTTCCTTGGTATCGTCAAGCTGAGGCAGCACCTTTTCCGAAATACCGTAGAAAAGCGCGTCAGAGTGTCTTCCTTCGCCGAACTGCACGCACAGCGGGTCATCACCGTTTAACACAAGCTGCACATTAGGCGCCTTTGCGATAGCACGGTTAATTATTTCCGAGGTAATATCAATCTCGCCGTAACGGTCAAGCTGATCGCGGAAAAGATTTGTTATAACCATCACATCGGGCTTTATATAGTCGAATACAATAGGCGTATACGCCTCGTCAATTTCAAGACACGCATAGTCAACCGACAGCTTGCCGAGAATATTCATTTCCTGCAAAAGCGTAGTCGCAACTCCCGAAAGCATATTTGCACCAAGACGGTTGCACAAAACAGAATAGCCCTTCCCTTCAAGCGCGGTTGCCATAAGGTTGTTTGTGGTCGTTTTGCCGTTTGTGCCGCAAGTCACGATAATGCCCTTTTTTACACACTTACTTAGCTCTCCTACCAGGTTCGGACAGATTTTAAGCGCGTACGCGCCGGGTGAGGAGGAGGATTTTTTTCCTATTATTTTGCCGAGTACAGTCAGCGCTTTGCCAAACCATACAGCGAGAAGTTTACGCATAGTTTTGCTTCCTTTCGTTTTATCGCAAATTTTCACATATATAATTATACTACATCAATGTCAAATTTGCAACCGTGGTTTACAATATGGCAAAAATATGATAAAATAAAGAGCGGAGATGAGATTTTATGAAGCAGAATTATCAGATTATTTTAGATAAAACCCTGGACGAACTGAAAAAATCCGGCAAAACACCAACGCTTTTGCTTCATAGCTGCTGCGCGCCGTGCTCAAGCTATGTTTTGGAATATTTGTCGGAGTATTTTTATATAACGGTTTTCTACTACAACCCCAACCTTGACACACAGGCGGAATTTGACCGCCGCGTGAGTGAACAAAAACGGCTTATACGTGAAATGCCGCTGAAACGCACCGTTAAATTTATTGAGGGGAAATATGATAAGGAAAGGTTTTATGAAATTGCCGAGGGCTTGGAGGACGTTCCCGAGGGCGGCGAACGGTGCTTTAAATGCTACCGCCTGCGTCTTGAAGAGGCGGCGAACGAAGCAAAAAAAGGCGGCTTTGACTACTTCACCACCACCCTTTCCATAAGTCCCTTAAAGAACGCGCAGAAGCTGAACGAAATAGGAAAAGAATTCAGCGAAAAATACGGCGTTCAATATTTGTATTCGGATTTCAAGAAAAAGGAAGGCTACAAACGCTCCTGCGAACTGTCAAAGGAATATGAACTCTACCGCCAGGATTACTGCGGCTGCGAGTACTCTAAAAAAGAAGCCGGCACAAGAAAAAAAGCTGCAAATTGAGCAGCTTTTTTTATAACCGGAGATTTTTACCTAATCATTTGTATTGACCATATGATTGAGCCTTGCCGGAAGCTCGTTTGTTACGATAAAGTCGACACCGTAGCCTATGTACTTTTCGGCCGTAGCTTCATCGTCTATCGACCACACACCGCAGTACACATTCTGGTTGTGCAAAGCGGTCACAACGTAGTCCTCAACCTGCGGATAATTATAAAGAACTCCGCGGTTCTCGCCTACCCCCGCAATCTGTTCAAGACACTGGCTGTAAGGTTCGGGATAATAGCCTATCACAAACACAGGTATTTCGCCGTTTCTTGCTCTGACTTCTTTAAGCGCGTCTATAGGACCGGTAATTATGCACCTTCCCGCCAGTCCGCTATTATAGATTACCTCCATAAAGCTGTCATAATTTTTTATCGTTTTAATTTCTATAACCGGAACACAGCCGTACCTGCCGCAAATACTAAGATATTCCTCGAAGGTGGGTATTTTGCGGTTTTGGGTAGTGCGGAGATAATTTCCGCTGTCAATCGAAAGCTCCTCAATCGCCGCAAGCGTATAATCGCCTATTTTACCGTCACCATCGGTTGTGCGGTCAACGGTTTCATCGTGCATACAAACAAATCCGCCGTCACTTGTTTCACTAATATCAGTTTCAATTCCCCAAAAGCCCATTTTGCCGGCAAGTTCAAACGCCGCCGCACTGTTTTCAGGCGCGTATCCACTGTAGCCGCGGTGCGCGACAAACCTCTCGGCTGCGCCCTCAAAAATCGGCTCGTAGCTTATTTCGACAGACGCCGTTTCGCCTCCGGCGGCAACCGACGGCGTATAGCCATCGTCACGCGGAAACATCCACGAAAGTACATTGCCTGCAGCAAACAGTATTGCCATCAGAATGAGCAATTTCTTTCTGATTTTATACATATTATTCCGTTCTTATCACAACGGCCTGCCTGTCACCGTCCCAGTCAACAGTAAAGCCGACCATATCACTTATATCACGTATCTTAAAATATGTATTGCCATTGATGTTATACGAAAGCATATCGCGCTGGTTACCGTCAACAAACACAGGCGCGCTGCTCTGGTTTACGTTCAGGGCGCTTTCCTTTTCGTTGCTGAGCTCGCCGCCCACGATGTTATACTTCATACCGCGCTGAATTGAGATACCGCCCAGATAATCGTCCCAGGTAACGTTGAAACGCGCTGAAGTGGTACGAAGCAGCATAGCTATATCGCGTATCTTGTAATAGTTCGAGTCGTTTACAGTGTAGCCGTTTATTGCAACGGTTTCACCGTCTACGATAAAGTTCGCGTCCGAATTTGTCGCGGTAAGAGTGTTTATGCTGTCGTAGCTGTCAACAAAGTTCTTTATCTTTGTTCTGTTCGGATAGCCGTTTGTAAGAAAATCCCTGCCGTACATATCCTTATACGGTACAGTCGGGTATGAATCAACGTAGGATTTTAGAATTTTTTCGGTTGTAAGCTCCTTACCGTCAAACATAAGCTTATAGTAGTTTATAACGGAGGAATATCTCGGAACCTCACGTCCGACAAAAATAAGTCTGCCGTTGTCGTTGTAAATAGTTATATCCGAAAGGCAAGTGCCTATAATGTTTCCCGATACATTTATTGCGGAAATGGAGTTGCCGCTCATAGTAAAGCCGGCCGAGATACCGCCGTCCTTGCCATCACGCAGGATAAACGCCTCAGGTATACCATTGCTGTCAAGATCGGTAAGAGCAACGTGATTATATGTCGGATCGGATGACATTATTTTCATTATACGCGTAACAAACGCCTCACGCCAGCTTTCCGCCGCACCTGCCGTTACGGAAGCCGCGCCCGTAAGCATTGCCGCAATAAGCGCGGCTGATATTATTTTCTTCATAATCTATAACCTCTCTTATTACTTCGTTTAATTCGTCACAAAATCTTACTCATTTTATATTATACTAAATTATTGGCGTGTTGTCAAATCACGCCGAAAAACCGGCAAAAGAAAAACCGCATTTCTGCGGTTTTTGTGTTACCGGAAGTAATATCTGAACGCATATACCTGCGCGAGCAGTTCACGCGCGCAGCACACCGGAAGCCGGTACCAGGGAGTTCTTGCGCCTATGTGTGTGGCATTCTTTATTCCGCAGATGTCAGCCATCATAGCAGAACGCAGAACGTGAAACTCACTCGTTACAAACACAGCTTTCCCGTCAGCAACCGCGTCCCTTGAGTTCAGAAAATTCTCATATGTATTAAAAGCGCTTTCTTCAAGCAGCACCCGGCCTTCATCTATTCCGCCCGCAATAAGATAATTTGCCATTGAACGCGCCTCTGTCATTGAGCTGTTTTTGTCCCGCGCACCCGAAACAATGACCTTGGCGTGTTTGTTGCCTTCAAGATATTTCGCAGCAGTGTCAAGTCTTGTTTTAAGAACATCACCGGGTTCGTTGTTCTTCAAGGACGCGCCGAGAACTATTACATAGTCCTCGCCCGACGTGTAGTTATTCATAACGCCGATAGCGCATATGGCAACGGAATAGGCTATAAAGACTGCCATACATACACTAAACGCCGTTTTAAGAAAACGCAAAAATTTCTTTGACCTGAACGCGTCATAAAAAGCTGCCCATATAAGAAGAAAAACGCCGTCAGCAACAATCAGCATCTCGCCTATATTCATAGAGCCGGTATAGCCACAGTACAGACCGTCAAGCGCCAGCCCCAGCCCTAATATAAACAGTATTACTCTCAAAAAAATCACCTCAAATAAATTCTGTCAACACATAATATATCAAATAGTACACTTTTTGTCAATTCTTGCTTAATTATTTTTTTATTTTTTTCAAAAAAACTGTTGACAAATGTTTTTTGGTGTGTTATTATATTACTCGTTGTTGAGAACAACATGCGTGATTAGCTCAGTTGGTAGAGCACCTGACTCTTAATCAGGGTGTCCAGGGTTCGAGCCCCTGATCGCGTACCACAAAAACCGCTTAAACACTATGTTTAAGCGGTTTTTTATTGCTTTCTTTGATGTAATATTTTCGAATTTGCAGCTATCGTACAGCTACGAGGGTAAATTTTTAATCTATTCATTTTCTACATTTTTTCGTTCAATATAATTTTATACTCTTCAATAACATTTTGTAGCAGTTTTTCTTGATATTTTTTGTCAAAATCTATGATATAATTACTGTAGCAAACATTCCTTCCAAAAACTGGTAGTGCATAATCATCTATCTCAATAGACAATTCGCCCTGAAAAAGAATTACACTTTTTTTTATACTATTACATGGTATTATATGTAAATTGTTACTGTTCAAATTTTTTTCTATTTGTTCCATATTTTCTTTTGCTTTATATTCATTTTTATTAAAAATAAGATATATTTCTTTCTTTTCCAGAATATTGGCAATCTCTCTAATAATTTCATAATTCAGAACATTTCTTAACCTTTTTAAGCATAGTATTATACGCTTATAATTTAGACTGGTATTGTATAAAAAATAGCTAATATATTCTTGATCGGTTAAAGAATATCTTCTTGACAAAAAAAGATTAACATCATACATTTTGTTGTGTTGTTGCAATTCATTTTTAGCATCTATTGATGCACTCAAAAGTTGTCGATCCGGAATGAATGTTTTATTTTTTAATTGTTTGATATAACTCCTATCTCTTTCAAAGAAATTCTCTAAGCAAGGCGGGATTTGCCCTTTTAATTGCTCATATAGACAATTTTGATATTTATCACCTGTATCTGATGCAAAATGAAGCTGGAAATCATTTGAATCATTAGATTTATATATCCACAAATCATTTTGTATGTAAGTTAACTGTGTATATGTTATGCCGATTATTTTATATAACTCTCTTAAAATAGCACTTGTACCAAAAACGCTATCCTTTTCTTGCCGGGATTGGTATAACTCGTTGAATACCTTAAAATTAGATTCTACAAAAGATTGGTCAATCCTTATTACCTCTTGCAAACACACTGAATCTCTGTTTGAATTTTGCAGATGCAAGTTGTCATCATCACAAATTTCTCCAGTAATCAAGTTAATCATAATTCTGTTCAGATTGTTTTTTCTTATTTTTACTATTTTTTTCTCTTCGAGAATCCTTTTTCCCTTTTGCGTCATTCTTAATTTATTTTCAGAAACTGCTATATAATCCCCCTCTGCCATATCTACAACTGCTTCTTTAAGAATTTCAAAATCAACACCCAAAATAATTGCAATTTTATTTGTTTCTCTTATCCCAATATCAACAAGATTGAGAATGCTCTCAAAAAATAATCCAATATCAGATATTTCTCTTGTTAGAACTTCAATCCCTATTTCCATATACGGAATGAGAATTTTCTGTGTTTTTACACACTGAAAACCTTCTATATCACTTGGAAAACGCGTTTCTATATGATTTAATATTTTTTTCATTTCATACCTCTATATAGCTGTTATTCGACAATACTTTGGATTTTCTATAATATAATCTATTATATCTGGAAACTTGCTTTTTGCAGACTTGCCACCACTTAAAAATTCATGATCTCCCACAATTATTAGTAACGATTGTGCTCTTGAAAAGGCTACATTAAGCCTTGCTTCCGATTTGAGAAATCCAATTCTTTTTTGATTATCGCTACTTCTTACAGTAGAATATATAATAATTTCTTTTTGACTTCCTTGAAAAGCATCAACGGTATCTACTTCAATTTGAAGTTGATTATACTGTTGCTGTTTAATCATATTCATTATCTCATATTTTTGGGCACTATATGCAGTAATAACTGCAACTTTTATGTTCCTTTTTGCTTGCTTATCGATTGATTCAAGTTTTTCTTTTATCGCTCTTACTTCTAAACTGTTTTTATATGTTATATGTGGATATTTCCCCTGTTTTTTTTCATATCGTTCTTTGGGGGGTCTTGATGAAGTAGACAACCATTCTATTGCAATATCTGCATATTCTGCAAGACCAATTTGCCTTTTTTCTTTTTCAATACCGTTT
>ODAI010710768.1_pt1 | contig 13176 bp, 14 predicted proteins | sample 1539321 | NCBI WGS metagenome assembly ODAI01 (sample SAMN02144231, study PRJEB22623) | gut metagenome | biome: sheep rumen | host: Ovis aries | place: New Zealand | reverse complement strand
GAACGGTTTTTGCTCATTCCACATCTTTCGTTCATGAAGAAGTTCTAAGGCTTGTGCAGATTGTTTGAATTGTTCACACAATTCTATTTCGCACAGAGTTTCGCAAGAGCCTGAGTTGTATCAGATCAGATCGAAATGGTGCGGGAGCATTTCCCGCAGTGTATACACCTTATAGTCCTCCTCAGTTCTCGCGAGGATGATCAGAAATGTATCCGGATCACAGAACTCAGACATGACCTGCCGGCACACTCCGCACGGCGGACAGTAATCTGCAACGATTCCGTCCGGTCCGCCCACTATGCAGATCGCCTGAAATTCCGTCTCACCCTCGGAGACCGCCTTGAAAATGGCAGTCCGTTCCGCGCAGATCGTCGGGGAATAAGCTTTGTTTTCAATGTTGCAGCCGCCATAGACTTTTCCGCTTTTTGTAAGGAGAGCCGCCCCCACATGAAAATGGCTGTAGGGTACATAAGACATCACGAGCATATCCATCGCTCTTCTGACAAGTATCCGGATCGTTTCATCCTGCATAATATCAATCAGCCTCCAGACTCTTTGCAATCTTTACCACACGGCTTGTACCAAGCCTGTCTGCTCCAAGTTCAAGGAAATGCTCTGCATCCTCCAGCGAGCTGATGCCGCCGGCGGCTTTCATTTTCACAGCCGGACCGATATGCCTGCTGAACAGTTCTATATCTTCAAAGGTCGCTCCGGCTTTGGAGAATCCGGTCGATGTCTTGATATAATCTGCCTTTGCCTCCGTGACACATCCGCACAGAGCGATCTTCTCTTCCTCAGTCAGAAGACATGTCTCGATGATGACTTTCAGTACGTGATCGCCGCAGACGGCTTTAAGGGCTTTGATCTCCTTCGTGATGGCGTCGAAATAGCCGTCCTTCGCCCACCCGATATTGATGACCATATCGATCTCGTCCGCACCGTTCCCGATCGCGTCCGAGGCCTCGAAGACTTTCGCGGCAGTGGTTGTGTAACCGCCCGGGAAGCCGACGACGGTACAGATCTTCATTTTTCCTTCCACGTATTCCTTCGCGCGCTTGACATAGGCCGCCGGGATACAGACTGATGCCGTCCCGTACCTGATCGCGTCATCACACAGACTCTTGATGTCCGCCCACCGGGCATCCGGCCGAAGATCCGTATGGTCCACATGCATAAGAATCTCTTTGATTTCCATAATTAACCTCCATGAATCGTCAACGGTTCGCAGCAGCAGATGCTGTCCGCATCATCAGAAACGAATAGCTGATTCCAGCGCAAGCTTCATCATATCCTTGAAAGAGTTCTGTCTGTCTTCTGCGCTCAATGCCTTTCCGGTGTAGATCTCGTCGGAAATCGTAAGGATCGTGAGTGCCTTCTTTCCACAGCGTGCAGCATTCATATAGAGGGCAGCTGCCTCCATCTCGATGCACAGGACTCCCATCTTTCTCCACCGGTCACTGTCAGAAGGATCATCCCCATAGAAGACATCGCTCGATAAAATATTTCCTACGACTGTGTTAATTCCAATCTCCTTCGCCGTTCTTGCTGTCGTCTCGAGGAGATCCCAGTCTGCGATCGGAGCAAAAGTGCCGGGAAGTTTGAAGGTGTTCACAAAGGAGGAGTTCGTGCACGCCCCCTGTCCGAGAACAATATCCATGACATGGACTTTGTCACTGATCGATCCGGCTGATCCGATACGTACCAGGTTCTTCACATCATAAAAGTTAAAAAGTTCATAGGAGTATATGCCGATGGACGGCATTCCCATGCCGGTCCCCATGACAGATACGCGCTCTCCCTTATAAAGACCCGTAAATCCGAGCGCTCCGCGGACACCGGTCACCTGCTTTGCATCCTCAAGAAATGTCTCTGCGACAAGCTTCGCTCTGAGCGGATCTCCCGGCAGAAGCACTGTATCCGCAAAATCACCGTATTTCGCATTAATGTGTGGTGTCGGAATCTGATCTTTACTCATAGTTATTCCCTTTCTCCTGTCCCATAAGTATCCTGATTGCCTCTATTGCCGTTCTGATCGCACTGTCCGTGTCATGCACGACCGGATTCGGGAGCCCGGCTTTCGCGCGCTCCTGGTTTGCCATGACAAGAAATACGGAACCGACGCGGACCCTGAGAAGGCTTCCCACGATAAAGAGCGCTGCACTCTCCATCTCGGAAGCTTTACAGCCCATGCGCTTCCAGGCTTCCCATTTGTTTTCGAGTTCCCAGTACACGGCCTTGGTCTCCGGCTCATGCTGTCCGTAAAATGCATCCTTGCACTGAACGACACCGGTATGATACCGCATGCCGAGATTTTTGGCGGCGTCCGCGAGTGCATTGGTCACATCAAAATCCGGAACGGCAGGGTACTCGATCGGAGCATACTCTTTGCTCGTCCCTTCCATGCGGATCGCGCCTGTCGCGACGACGATATCCCCGCTTTCGATTTCCTTCTGCATTCCGCCGCAGGTCCCGACCCGGATAAAAGTCTTCGCCCCGCAGCGGACGAGCTCCTCCATGGCGATCGAAGCGGATGGTCCTCCGATTCCCGTAGATGTCACACTGACAGGTCTTCCGTCAAGGGTACCCGTGTACGTGACATACTCTCTGTTATCCGCCACAAGGACGGGATTTTCAAAATAAGCCGCGATCTTGCTGCACCTCTTCGGATCGCCCGGCAGGAGAACATATTCACCGACTTCCCCCGGCGCGACCTGAATGTGATACTGCCTGCCCTGATCCTCCGAATAATTAATCATTGTCACCGCCCCTTTCCATTCATCATGCGGATGCATAATACTTTTCCGGATCCGCATCCGCAATTTATGAAAATCGCAAACATATTATACTACTTTTTGCATATGTTTTGTGTAAAAACGACAATAATTAAAAGTAAAATAGTGCATAAAAACGCAGTGCTTTATCTTCCCCCGATTCCGAATACTGCATCCGAAGGCTGCTCCGACGTTTCCTCCGTGTCATTTTCCACGGCCGAATTCTCTGTACCCGCAGTCTCGGTCGGATCTGCCTCTCCGGTTCCCGGTCCCTCTGATCCTTCCGTCTCTCCCGTTCCCGTGCTTGGCAGAAGATCTGCATTCTTCTCCGAGGTATCAAGGGAAGGATCCGACGATTTTTCCACCCTGCCGAATACGACCGGATGGATAATATTGATCACCGCGCCGGTAAGCAGGGACATTCCGCCCTTGTCCATGACGTTTCCGAGGAACGGGATCCCCTTCAGGGACTCCGGATCCCCTGCATAGGCAATCCCGTCCATGATAATATCGTCCCCGGGTCCCTCTGTGACGCGAAGTTCGATCTTCTCCTTCTCAAAAAAGAATTTGTATTTCCTGGAACAGGCTTCCTCAAGAAATTCTATATCGAGGATAAGTGTCAGCCTGTCTTTCTCATCCGTCTTCAGGCTCCCCTTCACCGCAACGAGATAGGACTCTCCATGCTCCAGGACACTGGTCTTCTGCCAGGATTCGAATCCGATCTGCATGCGGTGGTCATCTTCTCCCTCCCGGAAGGAAATGAAGAGCGCATCCTTCTCCGCCTCGAAAGAAACCGAGCTGATCCCGTCAGTAAAGTTATTGTGAAAGACCTGCATAATAAGCGGGAAGAACCCGACGAACTGCTGCTCCAGCACATATGTCTTCCCATTGACAGCATTGCGGAAGGATTCCGGGGATATTCCGATCCTGCTCCCGGAGATACGGCGTCTGTCCCGCTTTCCCCAGCCTCCGCGGAAGATGACCGGATTTTCCCGGCTTCTGCCCTCGAGATGCCGGATCTCATTTTCAAGGCGCAGATATGCTGCAGGATCCTCCGGAAGAGGCTCATCCGAAGGCTCGTAGGCTTTGCCCCAGAACCCTCTCATAATATCCGTAAGGTTGCCCATCTGGGCAAGCTCGCGGTTGCCTGCGAAGATCACAAGGATGATCCCGTCATCCGGGCAGACGATCACATCCTGACCGAGCATCCCGTTGTAGGCAAAGCTTCCTTCCCTCTCATCAAGCCAGATCTGGTATCCGTACCCGAAGGAGTCATTGTCGATCTGCTTCCTCGTAGACTCTATGACCCAGTCGGCAGGAATGATCTGCTGCCCCTTCCAACGTCCCAGGTCAAGATAGAGCTGCCCGAGCTTCGCGGCATCCTCCGGCTTCAGGAACATGCCCCATCCGCCCTTTGTATACCCCTCGGGAGATGTTTCCCAGAAGACCTCGTCGATCCCGAGCGGGTCAAAAAGCCTCGGCTTCAGATACTGAAAAAGCGTTTCTCCCGTCCGCTTCGTAACGATCGCTGAGAGCATGTAAGAGTTCATACTGTTGTAGTCGAACCTCCTGCCCGCCGGTTCCTTCGTAGCAGACTGCAGATACTCCCGCTTCCAGTTGTTGCCGGAGATCGCGCCTGCCTCGGAAAGGCTGACGCCGGATGTCATGCGAAGCAGATCCCGTACCGTCACGTGCTGCTTTCTGCGGATCCCCCAGGTCGTACTGTCCTCACGAAAGATCTCCCCGATTTTCTCATCGAGATCGAGTTTTCCCTCCTCAACAAGGAGGCCGATTGCCATCCCTGTGACAGATTTGCACATGGAATGGGTGATATGCCACATATTCCGCTCACGGGGAGCGAAGCTGCACTCTCCGATCACATACCCGTTCCGGAGGACCATCGCGTGATGAGGGTTGGCCTCACTGTCATCCGCGAGCGCCCTGAAATACTCCATGATATGCGCAGAGCGGACACCCTGGGACTCAGGTGTGGCCCTCGGAAAGGGCTGACTGACCGGAAGTCCCTGAAACGCAGGCTTCTGCGGCGTATAGTCAACGCGGCTTATGTCTCCGGTCCTGCGGCCCAGCATCCGAAATAAAAGTTCATAAAATGCGAAATCAAATCTTGCCATCTGTAATCCTCTCATGATCTAAATGCAAAGAGGGATCCCGAAAACGCATAAACGTGTCCGGAAATCCCCCTTTTTTATTCATTATTTTCCCAGGTATTCGCAGCAGCCATTCCGAATGCCTGATCCATATACTGCGCCTCGACCCAGCCGTCGTAGTCGCCCGATGTTATATGATAGCTGAAGGCGCCGTCCGCATCAATATATGCTCCGTCCGTCCCATCAGCAGCCGTATTCGCGCTGCTGAGAGAATAGGGATATTCAGCGAGGTCATGGTAGTTTTCTGCAGTATCAAAGTATCCGTACTCCACGAAATCCCCGTTCCAGTCCCAGTAACCGATCAGGAAATTTCCATACCTGTCGTAATAGCCCTCATACTCTCCGTATTCATTTGTCCAGGTATAATAGTCGCGCTCAGAATCTTCTATCATCCCTGCATCTGTTCCGGGGATCCGGTACAGACCGTCAATCACGACCTCCGTCCCGGCATGCAGTGTGAGGGTTGTATCCGTACACTCCTTATCCACGCTCACAAGACATGTCTTCTGGAGCTTTGCCTTGATCCCCTTCTTATAGAGGGTTTTCCCGTCCTTTTTGTCGATGTAACCCACCTGGCTCACACCGGCCTCTTTATCGTCCTGATCTTCGAGCAGGATCTGCAGCTGACTGACCACGAACTTCCTTTTCTGGACAGGCGTTTCACTTCCCGGGATCCTGAGCTTCATGCTCTGCAAAATGAACAGACTGCCGTCCCCCGGTACCTCTCCGTAGACGAATGTGCTTCCGAATGAACCTTCCGTGAAGGGAATCTCAGCGACCGTCCCCTGCCTGTAGGCGAACAGTTTTGTCATCGTCCCTGTTTCAGACTCATAGACCGCGACCAGATTCCGATAACTGTCCTTCGTGTTCAGGTCGACCGCAAAGAGTCTGCAGCGGACATTCCCGCTGAAATCCTGGTTGAACGTCTCCGCAAAAGGCTCCGTCATCTCGGGTGTCTGCACACGAATATGGATCGTTCTGCTGCGCGTATAGAGCGTATAACCGATCTTATCTTTCACGCCCTCCGTGACTTCATATTCCGAGAGCGAATCCTCACTCTCCTTCACTTCGAATACAGGCTGATTCTTCACTTCTTTTTCGGTTCCCGAATCCGTTTTCCTGCTCTCAGCGGTACTTTCCGAAGCCATGAGCGCGTCGATTTTTTCCTGAATAGCCTGGTCATCCGCACCGAGATTGATCGCGACCTTATAGTCTCTGACAGCTCTGGTCTTATCTCCCATCAGCGTGAAAACATCGCCCCGCAGGATCCACGGACGGGACTGCGTATCGTCGATATCGATTGCTTTTGAATATTCGCTGAGCGCCTCTTCATAGCGGCCGGCGTTCTTATAGGCGATGCCCTGACGAATGCATTTGTCATAGCGATACCCGTCAGAGGTATAAAAAACAGCCAGCGGCAGTGTGGACGCCAGCAAAATGACGATCAGGACAGCGAGCGCGATACGGATCCTTCTTCCCGAAAGTCTCCGCCTCAGATTTTCTCCGATGGTCTCGTCTTCCAAATCCCCTTCGCCGAGTTCTTCCCTTATTTTTTTCCAGTCCCCGTCAAAGACCATGGCCTTCATCCCGAGATCCTTCGCCGTCTCGACATTGGCCTCAGAATCATCGATAAAAAGGCATTCCTGAGACCGAAGTTCGTTGGTCCTGAGCAGGTGAAGGTAAATCGACGGATCCGGTTTCAGCTTGTGGACATCACAGGAAACAACAACGTCGTCAAAGATCTCAAGAGGATATTCCTTCGGAAAATAGTCATAGAAAGCAGGCGCTGCGTTAGACAGCACATAGAGATCATAGCCTGCTTTTCTGACTTCCTTCACAAAATCCTTCGCGCCGGGAACCGGGATCATGCAGACCGTCCAGTTCCGAAGGCAGTCCGAAAGGGCCTTATGGAATTTCTCCGGGACCCTCTGCTTTATCTGCTCAAGGCTCTCCTCAGGCGTCATCTCGCCCTTATCCATAAGGACCCACTCCGGTCCTTCAAAGAGCTCACGCAAAACGACCGCCTCTTCCTCCGGAGACTGACAGAACTCTTTACATACAGCGCGGGGATTATATTGAAGAAGCACTTTGCCCATATCGAAGACAATGTTCTTAATCAAATTAATTCCTCCGGATCACTTCAAAGTTCTTCATTCAAAAGTTCTTCCCGAATCGCCTGCTCCCGGACAGCTGTCCAGGCTGCAAGCCGATACGTCACATATCCGGCAGCGGCACAAAGCGCGCCGGCAGCGAAGACGGCAGGATAGAGCAGAATTTTTATTTTTCTCATAATGCGTTTACTTCTTCCTCCGTAAGTCGCCTGTATTCTCCCGGCGAGAGTGCCGGATCGAGAACAAGACTCCCCATGCGCAGTCGTTTGAGGAAGACTACTTCCTTCCCCAAAGCCTCAAACATCTTCTTGATCTGATGAAATTTTCCCTCGCGGATGACGACGCTGACAGAGGAGATCTCTCCGCTCTCAAGGATCTCAAGCTCCGCCGGCATACAGGTATACTCGCCGTCAATCGTGATTCCCTGAGCAAAACGCTCCTTATCCTCACCGGTCACACGTCCGCGGACTTCCGCAAAATACTGCTTGTCAACATGCTTCTTCGGAGACAGCAGGCGATGCGCGAGCTGCCCGTCGTTCGTGATGAGAAGAAGCCCTTCCGTATCCCGGTCGAGACGACCGACCGGAAAGAGGTCTTTCCTCCTGTGCTCTTCGTCGATGAGGTCGACCACGGTCTTCATTTTCCTGTCCTCGCTCGCCGAGATCACGCCCTGCGGCTTGTTCATCATGTAGTAGGAAAAGTTCTCATACCGAACAATTTCACCGAGATAACGGATCTCCTCTCCGCTCTGTACGGAGAATCCTGCGTCCCGGATCGTTTTTTCCCCGACACTGACCCGGCCGGCACGAATGTTTTTCTTAATTTCACTTCGCGTCCCGCATCCCATGTCAGATAGATACTTATCAAGTCTCATGCTTTACTCTCTCGCAAGAATCAGGATCGGCTTCATCTCATACTCTGTAAGTACGGCGCCGAGATTCTGCACATTCATCTTCTTATCCACGTTCAGAGAAAAAGCAGTCACGATCCCCGGATCCGAAGTATCGAGAGACAGGGATGCCTTTCTCCCGTTGACAGTAATTTTATAGGGCGAGACAAGAGATGTCTTTTCCTCTGTCTGATCGCCCTTTCCATCGACGGAAAGATGTGTGCGGTCTATCGTACAGTTCCCATTCTCCTCAAACCGGACGGTGTACGTCTCCGTATGCTGCACGGCAAACGGGTCCTCCACGATGAACTCGGCATAGCCGTTCCAGCTCGTCCCGGCCAGCTCCTCCCTGATCCGCGCTTCAGCGCTCCTGTTCCTGCTCACTCCGAACCAGATCACTGCCAAAAAGACGGCTGCCACGATCACGAACACCGCTATGTTCGTAAGAAGACGCTTTTTTTTCATCTGTCTGATCCGCTCCGGATCCCTGCCGGCATCCGTCTTAAAACCGCAGACTTTGCAGACATACATTCCGTCCTTCAGAACGACCTTTACACTGCCGCAGTTGCTGCAGGCCTTCGGATTTTTCAGATTGATTTCCTGAGGGCGGAAAAATTTTTCCAGTATTCCTGACATATTGATTCCTTCCACTGACACAGACGGATCGAATCGCCGCGAATCATCCATCGCTTACGCCCCGTCCCATAAATGCAATGGTACCATCTTTCGTAAAATATCTCAAGTCAGTTCACTTCTTCTACACAGTTTATACACATTTGGAACGAGTGAGGAGACCCATGACGATGCCGGCGAGCAGGCCGCCCAGATGCGCCGTCAGACTGATTCCCTTATTGTAGAATCCGGGAAGGACTGCCAGCGTGACACCGAAGACTACGCGGAGGACCGTATCCCGTCCGAGCCGGCTGCGGTTTTTGAGAAGAATCACAGCGTAGATCCCGATCAGTCCGAAAATCGCGCCTGAAGCACCTGCGGAGACACTCTGCTCCCCGCTCAGAAGCTCAGCGACATATGTCAGGATGCTGCCGGAAAGGCCGGCGATCATATAGAAAATGAAATACCGTACATGACCGAGCCACTTCTCCAAAATGCTTCCGACCGCGACAAGCGCGATCATATTATTGACCAGATGTCCTATTCCGAAATGCAGAAAACAGGACGTGATCAGCCTCCAGTACTGTCCGTCACGAATGTACGGCGTGTACGCAGCGCCCAGCCGGAGCATCGTATCTGTGCTTCCCGGCCTTCCTGCAAATTCCGTAAGGAGGAACATGACTGCGTTGATTAAAAATAGTACTGCTGTGACCGGATACGTCTTAAGAAAGTCTTCACCCTCGCGCATAAAACCTCCAAACACGAAAAAAAACCGCCAACGGCGCGAAGCTCGTCAACGGTCTCTTCTGTGACGATTCGCATTATAACTCTGTTTTTTTCATTTGTGTGGTCAGATTCCATCATATTCAGGACAAATCTTGCATTTTCAGCACTTCCTTATGCCCATAAGTAAGGAATGACATGCAAGTATCGTCTGTCAGCGATCCGGCTGTCTCTTAAGATAAGCCGGGCACCCGGAAAATACCTTTTCAGATCACTTTCTTACAGATATCCGAGAGGCAGCACCGATCGCAGTGCGGGTTCGTCCTGGCCGTACAGACATCCCTGCCGTGCAGGACCAGACGGTGACAGAAAGCATTCCCTTCCTCGGGCGGTATGATCTTCCAAAGTGCCATCTCAACTTTCCTGGGGTCTTTCGTCCCTTCCACCAGCCCGATCCGGTTCGTCAGACGGATGCAATGGGTATCCGTAACGATCGCGGGTTTTCCGAAAACGTCTCCCATGATCAGATTCGCGCTCTTCCGGCCGACACCCGGCAGCGCAAGGAGCTCCTCGAAAGTTCCGGGAACTTTTCCTCCGTATTGATCCCGGAGCACCCGCATACAGGCGGAGATGTCTCTGGCCTTGCTTTTTCCGAGTCCGCAGGGACGGACGATCTCCTCAATATCCTCGGGCTCGCAGGATGCCAGGGCATTGACATCCGGATACTTTTCATAGAGCTTCTCCACAACGACGTTCACACGGGCGTCCGTGCACTGCGCGGCAAGACGGACGCTGACGAGCAGCTTCCAGGCCTCATCATACTCGAGCGTGCAGTCGGCATCAGGGTATTCATTTTTCAGTCTCTCGATCACGGAGAGTGCAAGTTTCTTTTTATCCATAAAGACACCTGTCCTTTTTGAGCTTCCTTAGTTCTTCTGAAGATCGGTATGTGTATCTCTCATCATACATCGTTTCGGGAGAAAATTCCATCACTCGGTTTTACGTCCTTATGTATGGGATTTCTCAGGAAAACCTTCCCGCGAGCCGCACTGCCGTCGATTTCCTTGACGCGTTTTCTCTCAAATGTCATAATTGAAACGGCAAGATTTCGGGAGCAACGTGCAGACAGACGTTACCGATCTCCTCGATATTCGTTGATATGCGAGAGCATGTGATTCCCGGTCACAAAAGTCCCGGCTGCCCCGGTATGCGATGCGCACGCCGGTGCGTTCCTGATCACATTCATATGGAGAGCAGACTACAGCAATGAAAGCAGAAGAAAGAAGGAACAGAATACTGGAAACACTGAGTATCGCCGCACGGCCGGTCAGCGCTGCGTCCCTGGCAGCGGATTACTCTGTCAGCCGTCAGATCATCGTCGGGGACATCGCCCTTCTGCGTGCCGGCGGGTATGAAATTGCCGCGACTCCGAGAGGCTACATGATCCCAAAGAACCGTGCCGTAATTACGCACAGAATTGCGACAAGGCATGAAAATGAAGACATGGAAACTGAGATGAATGCGATCGTGGACGAGGGCTGTACGATCCATGATGTCATCGTCGAGCATCCGATCTATGGTCAGATCACCGGGCTCATAGATGCCTCATCCCGGCGGGATGTCTCTGATTTTATCGGAAAATGCAGGGAACATCCGGAATCACTCCCTCTCACCGACCTCACGAACGATATCCATCTGCACACGATCCTCTGCCCGACGGAACAGGCATACAAAAATGTCTGCGCGTCTCTTGCAAGACTCGGGTTTCTGCTTGATGAATGAAGCTTTACTTCAGGAACGCCCGGGCATCCGCGGAATCCCCTGCGTCCTGTGTTCACAGAATTATCACTTGACATCTCCCCATATTTACTGTATACATGTGTCTTGACACCAGTCCTTTTTAGTCAGGCGGACACATTGTCTGCAGGAGGAAATGCCATGGATAAGTTCAAAGCTTTTCTCAAGCGGAAAGATATCGAAATTTCCGCGAAACGCTACGGTATTGACGCCCTCGGCGCAATGGCCCAGGGTCTCTTCTGTTCCCTTCTCATTGGCACGATCATCAACACGGTCGGTTCCCAGTTCGGCATAGGCTTTCTCACTGCTCCGGTCGCAAGTGTCGCAGGCGCTGACTACACGGTGGGCGGACTCGCTTCCGCCATGAGCGGTCCTGCCATGGCTGTTGCGATCGGCTATGCGCTCCATTGCCCGCCTCTGGTCCTTTTCTCCCTGATCACAGTAGGTTTTGCCTCCAACGCCCTCGGCGGTGCGGGCGGACCTCTCGCAGTCCTTTTCGTCGCGATCATTTCGTCCGAGATCGGCAAAGCTGTATCCAAGGAAACAAAAATCGATATTCTGCTGACTCCGCTCGTGACGATCGGTGTCGGTGTCGCGCTCTCCGCATGGTGGGCTCCGGCACTTGGAAAAGCAGCCATGAAAGTCGGCGATATCATCATGTGGGCGACCGATCTTCAGCCGTTCCTCATGGGTATTCTGGTCTCCCTCGTCGTCGGAATCGCACTCACTCTTCCGATCTCCTCCGCTGCGATCTGCGCAGCGCTCGGTCTGACCGGTCTTGCCGGCGGAGCTGCTCTCGCCGGATGCTGTGCACAGATGATCGGATTTGCCGTGATGTCCTTCCCCGAGAACAAATGGGGCGGACTCATCTCACAGGGCATCGGCACCTCCATGCTGCAGATGGGTAATATCGTAAAGAATCCGCGGATATGGATCGCCCCCTGTGTGACGTCCATGATCACAGGTCCGATCGCGACCTGCATTTTCAAATTAAAAATGAACGGAGCGGCCGTCTCCAGCGGCATGGGCACCTGCGGCTTTGTCGGTCAGATCGGTGTCTACACCGGCTGGCTGAACGATATCGCTGCCGGGCTCAAGACTTCCATCACAGCCTTCGACTGGATCGGCCTGCTTTTCATCTCCATTGTCCTGCCGGCAGTGATCTGCCCCTGCATCAACATTGTTCTGAAAAAAATCGGATGGGTCCGTGAAGGTGATCTCAAGTTAGACTGATCTGCAATATTTGACACACAAAATTACAGTATTTTCCCCGGATATTCATTATTATTTTGAAATATCCGGGGATTTCTTTCTGTTTTTCGTCAAAACCTGCCGTCACTTAAAATTTCGGTCTTTCTCCAAAATGAATACACGAGAAATTTCAGTCAATATCTTGCATTTCCAAATACATTGATAGTATTATATTAGTGTAATCAAACGCTTGATATCATTATTATCAAGAACGCCTCGGCGTTCAGAGATTAAAAAGCTTACGCACCCGAGCGAAAACCCCTTGCCCGGCGTAAGAACGGCCCGACTGTATTCCTGACAGCCGGGCCGTTTAAATTGCATCATATTTGTTTTTCTCCCAGTCCTCTTTTGCGCAGCCCCTCCGCCACCATCTCATAGGCCGGCATATAGACGTGGAACTTTCTCGCCATCTTCACGACATCATAGACAAGTCCGTCGATCTCAGACGGCCCTCCCGCCTTTATGTCTCTCTGCATGGACGTCGTGGCATCTCCCGGCTGATTCTTCAAAATATCCAGATTGACTTCAACATAATCCTTCTCGAACGGAAATCCCATCTCGTAGGACAGCGCCATGATCTCCCGGATCATTGTCTTGAACATCGTCCGCGGTTCCCCCGGACGCTGAAACGCATATGCGCTCACATCATAATAAATCCCTGCCGCACCGATCGGAGAAACATAGGAAAACTTCTCAAGGCAGTCTCTCTCAATATTCTCGGAAAGATGTGTCTCTATTCCCGCATAATTCAGATCATCGGCGATCTGGCGGAGCTCAGGTCCTCTCTCCCCTTTCCTGGGGCCGAAATAGACCCTCAGGATCTCACTGTGCTGCAGGATCCAGCCTGGGCTCTT
>ODAI012464745.1_pt1 | contig 13178 bp, 9 predicted proteins | sample 1539321 | NCBI WGS metagenome assembly ODAI01 (sample SAMN02144231, study PRJEB22623) | gut metagenome | biome: sheep rumen | host: Ovis aries | place: New Zealand | reverse complement strand
TCTCCTTCTCATTGTAAAGCAGCTTCACAAGAACGGGGTCTTTTTTGCCGCGCTTGTAAAAAATGAGCTGGACATTGGAACCCATTGGAATGAGCCTGGCGCTGTTCCAGCGCTCATCGGGCCTGTCTTTGAGGACATATACGCCGTCAAACCCACGGGCGTTCATAAGGCCCATTAGCGGAACCAGGTTTGCGTCATGGCCGTAACGAATGGTAGCGGCTGTCTTGCCCTCTGCGAGTGCAGCGTCGGCCTTGGTCACGATGTCGTCCAGAAGTTCCCTCTGGGATTCTATCCTGCCTTCTAGGAAAATGTCGCTTCTGAGGCACTTGAGCGGGAGATTCATGTCAAACCAGCTGGCCATGCTTTTGAGCTCTGCGTCTGATAGCCAGGCGCTTATGTCAAAGATGTCGGTTCCGGCGCAAGGGGCTTCGGCCCAGCAGTGCCAGATCCAGCGCGCAAGGACGCAGGCAGAAAAGTCATCCTTTTCATAGTCCGTATAGAGCCGCTTCACGATTTCTGCCCACGGATGTGCCTTTGCGGTAACCGTGTCAAGTCTTGGGCCGTACCATGCCTGAGCCTCATGCAGGAGCAGTTCGTTCTTGAGGTATTTGGTGGTGGAGGCATCGGCCTGGGTAGAGATGGAGATACCGGGATGGGCCTTTTTAATTACGGAGGTGGCGGCTTTCATGCTTGAAATGCAACGCGGGCGAATGGTCGCATAAGCTTCTACGCGGCGTTTTCCCTTGAATACTGGAGAAAACCGCGACAGCATTCTGGAAGCTATGGCCTCATGTTCCAGGGTGCCCCTTTGGGTTAGCTCTCCCCATTTCCCGTCACTTGATGCATACAGGGTTTCAAGTCCTTGCAGGACTGTTTTCCCAAGGGGAGTCAGGCTCCCTCTTTTCCCGGCGGCGCGAAGTGAATCAAGGGGAGTGCCGATAATGTACTGTCTCAGGTGATATCGGCTTCCGTGCCTGCCGTAATGCCCGATATAAACGGGTTTGTACCCTTTGGGGGCCGTAGTGTATGCTGCATCCGGGGCCTTGTATGTCATGTACATTCCGCGAAGCGAGTCCGCCCCTTGCGCGGCGGCGCTTAAAACGAGTACAAGGCAAGCTGCTGCTGCAAGTATTCTTTTCATTTGAAGACAAATGTTGCGGTTACGGGGCAATGGTCTGATGGTACCGGAACAAAGTTAGCGATTTCCCGGTGAACCGTATGCTCTTTGACCAGAACTTTGTGCTCGACATAGCGGTTGATGCCGATAATGTCGAATTTCGACCCCCAGTCCTTTGGCGTATTGCCATCATAGAACCCATCTGCAGGAACACGCGTAGAGAAACGGGTGTCCGGGAAAGGATACATAAGGGCCGATGCATCTGTCCAGTAGTTCAGCAGCGAAAGCCATACCTGGCCTTTGGGAGAGGTGTTCATATCGGCAAGAAGGATGCATGGAAGCTGTTCCTTGTTCAGTTCGCGTTCAATCTTTTTGATGGCGGCACCTTCGTATTTGACGGGGTTTTCTCCGCGGGCGAGTTTCCCGGCAAGGACAAAGAACTTCTTTCCGCTGGCCTTGTCTGTGAAAACTGCCGATTGAAGTGCCCTGTATGCATCTCCCCAAGGTTTTGATGGCGTTTCATAGTCGCCTCCGGTAATCCACGAGATTCTCTGCTTTGAGACGGAGAAGCGTTCTGCATCATACATGATGGCTGTGGCTTCACGGGCTGTGTTTTCCGGGTCTTCGTCAGAGAAACTGATCCACAGTTTGTACTTTTTGCCGCAGGTTTTCTTGAGCAGTTTGGGAAGGTCCCTTGCCATTGGATCCGTGAGTTCCTGGAATGCAATGATATCGGTTCCCAGAGTTGGTACGATTTGCGCTATGGATTCTTTTACGCTGTTCCAGGTGGGAGCTTTACGCTCATCCCTTTCAACCGTGCTGAATAGATTCCATGTCCCCACTTTGACGGAAAAATCTTCGGGTGAAGGCTTGAGGTCAAACCAGTATTCTTTCTTTTCGGGTGCGGCGGAGGTGAAGCGGAGGTCGGCATACACGGGAAAATGGTCCGACAAATGCTCCACGCCCTCATACGCATCTCTGTCTATAGCAAAACGGAGGCCTTCGAGGGCGCCGGAGAAGAAGATATGGTCTATCTGGCCGCCGTCTCCGCTTTTTCTTTTATAACCGCCGTGGGATATGCCATGGTCTGTTGTCGGACAGGCGTTTACAGCTTCCTTCATCTCCTGGTTGAGAGGAGCATAGTAGCCTTCGATTCCTTTGCTGTTGAGGTCTCCGGTGTAAAGCATGGGCAGTCCGTCAGGATTGATTTCCCTCATTTTGGAGAGCAGGAGGGTTAAACTCATGGCCCTGTTAAGTACGGCGTCAATGCCATTCTGGAGGTGATTGTTGATGTAAACAAACTCCCTGCCGGTTGGTTTGTGGCGGAACTTTCCCCAAACGGCGTTACGCGGCTTTTTTGCAAACCAGTTGAAGGTGCATGTAGTTTCTGGATTGAAGGCATACCAGAACAATCCCTGGTCCAGCAGTTCCATGGGCGCACTTTCATAAAATATGTAATTGCCTGAAGTGGCATGTTCTCCCGTTTCTCCGGATACGGATGCCCCTATATGGCGGTATCCGGTCATCCTCCCAAGGATATCATCCCTCTGCTCGGAATTGCATTCCTGCACGCCCAGAAGGTCCGGGTGCCGAAGTTCCAGCATGGCCAGGGCTCCTGGCTTCCTGACATTCCATCCACGTCCAAGCTTGTTGCCAATGTCACCTCTTTCCATGTTGAAGGACATGATACGGAAATCGGCCTCCTGCGCCTGCAGAAGAGTGGTGATGAGAAGAGTTATGAGAAGTATCGTCTTTTTCATTTCTTCTTGGTTTGATATACTTCCGATGACTGGAGCACGTGGTAGTCCGTTGAATTGGCATCCAGGACGAATACCTGCCAGGATTTTCCGCCTTCATAAACGCGCACTACAATGTGTCCGGTTCCTTTTATCTTTGCCCAAGCATCCTCTCCCATCTTTGCCCTTCCGGCTTCAGATGTGGTGTAGATGTCGCGCCTGCCACGGTACTGCGGGTCCGTAATCCGCTCCACTGTTTCCCTGCGGGGGTGAGAGGCCTCTGCGGCGTCCACGATAATGGCATCTGGCTCGGTTTTCCAAAGAAAATAAGGATTGGTGGAGTCCCTGTAGCCGTGGTGGTCGGCCTTCACTACATCACATTTGCCGATTATGTCTGCAACGGGAGTTTCGTAATATCTGTCGAAGGGGAGGGCGGCAAGGTTGCTACCCGGGAAATCACCGCCGCTGTAGTACTTGAACGGGCCGTAGGTGAACAGCTGTACGCATGAAAACATGTTCTCGTCAAACTTGGAGATATCCTCCCCGCTCTTGAACAGCTTGCCCTTTTTGACCGCCTTGAGATTCACGGCTATGTTCCAGACCTTGAAGTCCCACTTTCCGGATTTTGTCCTGAACTGCTTCTTGGAACCCAGTTTGAACTGTTCTGCCTTCATGCCCTCGATCAATGTCTTGAACGTGACGAATTTCTTGTAGTCCGGCATCATTTTGCACTGCTTTTCCACGCGTTCAACCGAAGGGTAATCATAGCGCGGATAACCTCTGTCAACAAGCGTGCCGATTGTTTCATATTCCGCCAGCTCCGTAATGCCGGAAAGCCTGTAGCCGTGCGTCCCTTCCTTTGAGGCCGATATATGGCCCATGTGGTCCGAATGGAAATGGGAAACAAGGACATAGTCAATCCTCCCTGGAGTGGGAGAGAATGTGTCGATATACCTTGCAGCCCACTGCGGCGGCGTTTTTGTGTCATCCGGCAGAGCCTTGCTATGCGCCCATCCCTTTCCTTGTCCGGTCATGTCGCCACAGTCGATAACCATGGTAGTCCCGTCCGGAAAAACCAGCAGCTGACATTCTCCCTTCCCGGTTGAAATGTGGTGAATGTCAAAATAACCTTCCTGCCATGCGGGAAGAGTCTGCGCCTGGAGGCTCAGAAAGCATAGGAGTGCGGCTGCAAATGTGCCGATATGCTTCATAGACTACTGCTTTTCAAATACCAAGACCGCCAGGCCATGTTTCCCAAGGCTTACCTTTTTCCCGTTCGCGGACACTTTTGCTTTGCCGATGGTTCCGCAGTCGATGTACTTGTAACCCGGTACGGAAAGCCGTGTCGATTGATTCTTCTCCTCTTCCGAAGTGACCACCACGGCAAGAGAGCTGCCGTTTACAAAACTTCTGGCCTCCACTTTCTCATTACTCGAGGTGAAGAAGTCCTTATATGAGAAGCGTCCCATCAGGAGAAGGTCTGAGAAGCGTTCTTTGAGAGCGTTCACTTTGGCAAGATATGCCTGATAGTGAGGTGTTTCGTCAATAAGGCCGCGGCAGCGGTATATTTCGATGTCGTTGCGCAGCCCTTTGAGTACGGTAAGATTCACCCGGCGTTCTATGTCGGTGTCGTCACGGACGCCGCGGTCGCTTAGGATGAGTTCTGGGAAGGTGTATCGGAACCAGTCAATCATGGAGAGATGTCCGTCCCCATGAGTGTAATCCACATACATGGAAAGGTAGTCGGTAATGTGCTCGGCTCCCATTGCCATGTCCGGAGAGACCTCATCCATGCGCTCACGGCATTTTTTCAGGATTTGTGCCTTTGCGGTGAGGGGAGCGAGATCCGGCACCGGAAATTCTCCGGAAAGGTCCCAGTTCACGGCATCTCTTTCCACGGCGCCCATCTGGTCATAGAAAATGCTGCTGGCGCCGGCTTCTTTGGCAAGATCTATCCATGAGAGCATCATTTCCTGCCACTGGGGATTCCTTGTATCGGCAACGGCAAAGCTCCTGTAATTATACTTTCCAAGGAAGGACCCGTGGCCGGTGAACTTGTAGTATTCCAGGTCTTCGGCCCCGGTCTTTCCGGTGAAAGTGACGCCTTTGGCTTTTCCGCTGCGGTAAAAGTCGCTCTCCGTGTCAATCAGTTTGCCGTTTACATACAATGCGGCCTTCCCTCCATGGCCTTGATACTCCTGTATTGCCTTTTTCAGGCCGTTCATGCCGCCTTGTGCGGGATCGGGGATGTAGTCGGGATTGGAGTTGTCCATTCCTTTTTCCCACCATCCAAAGATGAGGACGGCATCGCTTCCTACACTCTTTTCTGCGTCAAGAATGCGGCCGGAAAGGTCATTGTAACGGAAGAACTGCTCTCCGTACTGGTGCTTGAAGATGATTCTTTGCCAGCTTTTCATTTCCTTTACCCACTGCGGCGGTTCGCGGCGGTCCCACCAGGTGGCATCCACCCACCTGCGGTATATGCGGGACGTTTCCGTCCAGGTTCCGTTGTAAGGAGCGATTACGTTTGCATTGCACTCCCACTTTTGACCGTTCACAATATTGGGATACTTGTAGAAACCGCATTCCAGACGGTCGAAAACTCCTGGTTTCGAAGGGTAAACCCTGAGACCGTGACCGGTGTTCACGAATGTGCTGTCATGACTGCCGAAGTAAAGTCCTTCCTTTTCTCCGACAAGTGCAAAACAGTTTGAGGCGACAGCGCCCCTCGGGTATTCCACGGTCTTTTGTCTGAAATATTGGGCAGGTGTCATGTAAGGATTCTTTATCCCTTCGGCTGCGATATGCTTCTTCACGTTGTCTATCAGCACTCCGCCTCCGATAGTGGTGAGCAGTTTGTGCCCTTTGGGCAGGTCAAGGTCGCCCACCAGAGGATACTGCAGTTCCCGGATAATGGTGTGCGGCTCATTATTCACAAGTGCCGATGCAAACCGTACCTTGTCCTCTTCCAAAGTAATGGTAAGCGTGAGGGAGAAGTCTAAAGAACCCTCGAGTCTGGAGTCGGCCTTCATGCCGCTGCAGGAAATGACTATCGAGTCTCCTTTCCTTTCCACGCGCTGTGACTGAAACCCTCCGCTTATTTGCACTTCCTGCTGCTGAGGTGTGTCGAAGTACAGCCTCCACAGGGCTCCGGAGCCGGCATAGTCGGTACCGGTCACCAGATTCTTCAGCTGCGTGAGATTGCCCTTTGAATCTACGCTCACGGCAATCCTGTCATTCGCGAGGCGCTCCTGTGCCTCAAGGCTGCCCGCAAACATCAGCAGTGCCAGCGCCCCTACTATAATCTTTTTAATCATAAACTTCCTGCAGTATATTTACTGAATCCTCAATTGTCTCACCCCAGCCGTCGGTGTATGATACGGTTACAGTGTAATTCCTCTTGTCCCTGTTGGTTGTGGGCAGCACGTCAAAGCAAAGCTGGTATGCTGTGAGCCTCAGTTTTGAGATAACATTGTCGTTGGATGCCGATACGGAAAAATAATCCGACGGCAGATTGGAATAAACCCTTATGTTCACCGCGCATCCCTCCGCAGGGGCCAGTACGGAGTGCTCAGACAGACTAAGCGTTTCCCGGTAGGGCCCGTCCTGTTTGACAAGCAGACGGTCTTCTCTACCGTCGGCACTGATTTTCAAAACGGCACTGCGGCGGAATCCCTCATTCTCCTTGAAAGAGAAGGAAAGAGTGTCGCTTCTGCTGATTCCGGGAGCCAGCCACTCCTGACCGGAAAGGATCTCTACGGAGTAATCTCTGTCGGCAATTACCCTTACCCCGTCCTCACCGGCTGCGGCGGGGACGGTTATGCTTTCCGGGGCTATGCCCAGGGTGATGATGTCCACCTTCTCTGGAAGCAGGGACTGGCAGGCGCACACGGAAACTGCCGCGATAAGTGTTAAAAATCTCTTTTTCATCATTCCGCGGGCTGAGTTATCTTGATTTCACATTTTTTACCCTGGCCTTCAACCACTACCGTAGCAACGCGCTGCTCGGTTCCCAGATTCTCGTCATAATCAAGACGGGGATAAGCGATTCCTTCACCGCCGCTTCGGTCAAGGCGGGCCCAGGCATCTTCGGCAGATACCTTTATGGTCCAGCTGCCGTTGGAGAAGACGGTGATGAAGCAGTGGCCGGCCTGGGATGAGGGAAGAATGATTTCTTCATGGTTCACCCCAAGGTCTATTGTGGTAGTATATGGTTTTTGGCATGCCCATAAGCTAAGCAGCATGGCCAAAACGCAGATCATCAGCTTTTTCATAGGCCGTATTTGTTATATTCCTTGTTGTCCAGGGCGCCGTGGGAGTTGATGATCTGGTCGTCCGGGATGGGATAGTATTCGTGGCATGGTTTCATGTTGGCGCGCAGGCGGGTGTTGTTTTCGGCCACTACGTTGTACTGCCATACCATGTCGTACCATATACCCCAGCGCACCAGGTCATGCTTGCGCTGGAATTCTCCAAAGAGTTCCCTTGCATATTCGTCCTGGATTTCGTGCAGGAGGTCTTCGTGGGTGGCAAAATCTGCAGGAGAAACGGCGGGTAGTCCGGCGCGCTCTTTGACCATGTTGAGGTAGTAGCAAGCCTTTGCGTCGTCTTCTCTCATAAACCATGCCTCGGCAAGACCAAGAACAGCTCCGGCATAGCGGAAAACTTTGTAACTGTTGCTGTCAAGGTTGTACTGCATGCCAAAGCACCAGAACTTGTTGCCAAGATAAGGGCGCCCGTTTGCGTTTTTGGGACTGTTGAAGAACCGGAATACCCTTGGAGCCACGCTGCGGTCATCGTCCTGATAATATCCGGGCCAGCCCCAGGCCAGATAACCTCCGCCACCCTCGATGGGCTCGCCGGTACTGGTGTATGCCGCACGCCTCAGGTCTTTTGAGGAGTATGGCATCAGTTTCTGGTAGAAGCGTTTCGTGGGACGGAAAGGCGTCTGGGTGCGCATCTGGTCCCCGAGTTCGGGAATGCCTATGCCGTCGTATATGTCGCCGACAAGCTGAGCCTCTTCGTCTTCATCGTCCTCGTCTTCACCCTCGGCAGAATTGACTTTCCTGTATGGAGTGCAGATGGACGCCAGGGTGCCTTGGACCTGAAGGCCGTAATCCACGGCGATGTTGGAGATTTCCATGATGCTCTCCGGAGTCTGCCTGTTTGCGAAGGGAATGTCGGAAACAGGATACTGGGAAAGGTCGCCGTAAATGTCCTCAAGGGCAGAGAAGAATTCCACTGCATCGGCCCAGCGCTGCTGCCAGAGGCAGAATTTTCCGCCAAGCATGAGACCAAGAGCGGCTCCGGCGCGGCAATACTGGGCGTTGGAAAGGTCATGGGTGCGTTTCATGTCCAGAGCGCCCTCTTCCAGAATCCATTTGTGCAGGTCTGCGATGAGGGTGTCCCGGGTGTCGGACGCGCTCATCCTTGGAAGGCGGGAAATCCTGGAGTTTGTCTCGTCCGTAACCTCATCCTTGTAGAAGGGAACGTCGCCAAAGTTGGACGTGAGGATATAGAAGAACAGGCTGCGCAGGACAGTGGCTTCTGCAAGAAGAGGCGCCTTTTCTTCATCGGTGAGCGGAGAACGGTTAATTGCAGCTTCCACGGAATTCACTCTGCTTACGCCTATGTAGCAGTACGTCCACATGGTGGAACCGAAGCGTGGTGTTGAGGGAGTCACCATGAGAACCGCGTTGGGCTGGTCTGAACGGTTTATGTACAGCAGGTCGCTCTGCCCTTCGCAGACAACAAAGTATTCCTTGTTGTTGTAGATGTTCCTTATATTGGTATAGCAGGAGTTGAGGCCGGTGATGCACTGCTCCACCGTCTGGTAGTATGAATCCTGCGTGGATGAAGAGAGAATCTTTTCATCCAGGGAGCAGGCCGTGAGAAGACCGGCAGCAAATAAGGCAAAAAGAAGCTTCTTCATACTAATAGCGGAATTTTAAACTGAACATGTATGTCCTTGGATTGGGATATGCCGCATTGTCCAGACGGCGTACCGAAGAGGAAGAGGATATGTCCGGGTCATAGCCGTTGTATCCTGTTATGAGGAAGAGGTTGTCGATGTATGCGCTAAGGGAAAGGTCTTTTGCCCATTTCACCTTTTTCGAGAGGTCAAATGTATAGCTTACGCTAAGAGTCTTGAGCCTCAGATAGGATGCATCGTGGACATAACGGTCGCTGCGGTATGAGTCCTGCGCATAAGCGCTTGGAAGATTGCCCTCTGGATTCCTTATGGGATGCCAGCAGTCCATCATGTAACGGTACTTGTTGGTGTTGTTTATACCGGAACCCAGGTTGAACTCGCTCAGGTTGTAGATGTATCCGCCTATGGAGTAGGTGAAATACACGCCCAGGGAGAACTGCCTTATGGTAAAAGTGTTCTGCAGACCGCCGAATACAATGGGGTCTGAAGAACCAAGGTATGCCTGGTCGCGGTAGTCCAGGATGCCGTCGTGGTTGAGGTCGGCATATTTGGAGTAACCGTCAACCTGCTGGTATGAAACCCAGGTGCGTGTGGCTGCGTTATCTTCCCTTTCCTTAGCATTGTGCCACACTCCGCCGAACTTGTATCCCCAGAGTGCGTTCACCGGATAGCCAACCTTATAACCATAGAGCATCTGTGAACTGTTGGAGTAAGTTGCCACCTGCTCATAGTCTGCGCCGATGTCCGTCACGATGGAGTTGTTGTGGCTTAGGGTAAGGTCTGTCCTCCAGCTGAAGTGCTGGGTTGCGATATTTCTTGAGGAAATTGCAAGTTCCCATCCCCAGCTGCGGGTGTTTCCCACATTGTCGAAACGGGTGTCGAAGCCTGTCTGTTTGGGATTCTGGACTTTGAGGAGGAGATCCTTTGTGTCCGAGAGGAAGGCATCGGCAGTAATAGTGAAGCGGTCATTCAGAAGGGAAATGTCGATGCCGGCATTGTAGCTGTCTGTCTTCTCCCAGGTGAGGGACTGATTGTCCAGACGGGTGGGATAGGTGGACAGCTGCTGGCTTTCGCCAAAGAGCCATGTGGAAATCTCACTGGTGAGGGCCTGCTGCGATACGTAGCTTGATATGGCGTCGTTTCCGCTCCGTCCTGCACTCAGACGCAAGGAAAGGTTTGTGAGGCCGTTTGCCTTGATGCTTGCCATCCATGGCTCATTGGAGATGCTCCAGCGGAAGGCTGCGGCAGGGAAGAATCCCCATTTGTGGCCTTCTGCAAAGTTGGAGGAACCGTCATAACGGGCAGTTGCCGTGAAGTGGTAGCGGCTCTTGTATGAGTAGTTTGCCCTTCCAAGGAAAGAAAGCCTCTGAATGTAGGACAGGGAACTGCGCTCCGTGAGGTTGCGGCGGTCCATGATGGCGCCCATATTGTAGGGGCCCACATTGTCATCAAGGTATCCTACACCCCTTGTGTATTTGTAATTGGTGGTTTTCCTTCCTGCCGTAAAGCCGCCCATAATGTCCAGGTTGTGACTTTTTTTGAAAGTCTTTTTCCAGGAAAGGGTGGTCTCGCTAAGGATTGAAGTCCTGTCATCTGTAACGCGTGTGGCTGTACCTCCAGTTTTCCTGACTTTTGCTAAAGGCAGGGATGACGGAGAATATGTATAGGCGTCATTGTCTGTCCAGCCTGCAGAGAAGGTAGATTTGAGGGTGGCGCCCTTGAACGGATATACCTCTACCCATGGGGCGATATTCAGGTATTTGATGTCCACGTAGTTAGTGGCTGTCGTGGCGATGAGATAAGGGCTGTTGTAAACAGAACCGCCGCTGCCGCCTTCATCGGAATAACGGTTCCATTCGTCGGTGGGGCCAACGAGTGGGCTGAGGCATACTGCCGATCCGTTGCCCACGCCATTTATCGTTACCGAGTTACGGTCGTTGCGGCGGATGGCGAAGTTGCTTCTGAGTCCCACCTTGAGCCATGAGAATATCTTGCGGTCCAGTTTAAGGAGGGCTGTATATTTCTCCATTCCGGTGCCGATGACGATACCGTCCCTGTTTTCATATCCGAAGGACGCGTAACTGTGGGATTTCGAGTCGCCATAGTTCATGGCAATCTTGTATTCCTGCTGTACGGCTTTCCGTGTGAGGATCTCTTGCCAGTCTGTCCCTTCTCCGTAAACGGAAGGGTCCTCGAAAGGATATCTGCCACTGACCTGTGGATGGTACGGCTGAGTGCCGGATGCCGCTCCGTAAGAGGACATGAGGCGGTAGTCATTCCTGAACTGGGCAAACTCGGTTGCATTCATAATGTCCAGTTTCTTTGGAAGTTCACTCATGCCGGCGCTCGCAGAGAAAGTGAGGGATCCCTTCGAGCCGGTGTTGTCTCCTTTTGTAGTTACCAGTATGACGCCGTTTGAGCCTCGTGCACCGTATATTGCGGTAGATGAGGCGTCCTTGAGGACGGTGATGTTCTTGATATCGTCAGGGTTTATGTCAGAGAAACTTTCTACTGCATCCACCACGCCGTCAACAACGATGAGCGGGTCATTGCTTGCCGATATGCTCCTTGTTCCGCGGATGCGGATGGAAGTTGCCTGGCCGGGCTCTCCACCGCCGGAAAGGATATCCACACCGGCGATTCGGCCCTGAAGAGCCTGATCGGTAGAACCTGTAGCCGGGGAGATGATTTCCTCCATGTTGACAATGCCCACGGAACCTGTGAGGTCTGATTTTTTCTGTGTACCATAGCCGATGACCACGGCATCGTCAAGAAGCTGGGTGTCAGAGACCAGGACCACATTTATCTGCTTGCGGTCATTGACGCTCTGCACGTCGTCCTTGAAACCGAGGCTGCTGAATACCAGGACATCAAAACTCCCGGCCTGGATGCTGTATTTACCGTTTTCATCCGTTATGACGCCGCTTGAGGTTCCCTGAATGAGAACGGCCGCGCCGGGGATGGGCATTCCGTCATCTCCCACAACCTGGCCGGTAATGGTACGTTTCTGCTGGGAGTACGCACTGAGGGCGGCTGCAAGCAGCAGGGTAAATAAAAGTATCGCTTTTTTCACTGTGCTTCCTCCTTAACCATTACTGTGAAACTCAAGGGTGCCGCCGAAATGCCGGTGATCTTGTCGTAGGTATTGCTGCCTGCAAATATCCCGGCACCGGAAGCCTCCATGCCCCTTGCCTTGAGGCAGTTGACAAAGCCTTTGGATGTCAATTCATCTTCCATGGCAGAGAAATCTCCGGTGAATATCCACTGGAGAGACGGATTTGCCCAGAAAGTCTCTTCCAAAAGATTGTTAAGGTCTGTCCATTCTCCGGTGAAGACTGCAAGGCTCTTGTAGCGGACAAGTGTACCTCCGTCAGAGAGAGTCTCTGTCCAAAGTCCTACAAGAGAGGTGCTTACACCCGCGTCTGTTATGACGATATCGGCACCGCCGCCCCCGAAACTGACTGAAACGCCCGTTAAAGCCTCCTGGGCCGGGAATTCCACAGAGATGTTGTGGTCAATGGTGATGGCCTTTTCGCAGGAGATGAAACATACTGCAAGCGCAGCCAGAACAATTATAGACTTTTTCATAGCTGCATGCCTTTTTGGTGAACGATGAGGGTGTCGATCTGTGCGCCGTCGGCAGTTTCAATAAGGACTTTGCCGCTGCGTGCCGGCCTGTGCAAGCCCTCTATCGACTGATTGGAGCCATAGTGAACAGTGACGGTATAGGTTTCACGGTGCCATGAGTTGTCCACGCTAATCCATTCGTCAAGGGATTCTGCTTTCCAAACGCAGTCGGCCGACACCAGCACAGGGAACTGCCCGGCGTCGGATTCGACCGTAAACTCTCCGATTATTTTGCCTGTAGGGGAGAGAACCTCCTTGGCGCAGGCGGCCAGAATGATGGCGGCCAGGCCGATAAGAATCAAACGTTTAGTCATAATCTACCTCCTCTGCTTCGAGATTGCCGGCGTCGTAATCGACCTTCTTTTCCTGTGCCGTAGTGGATGTTTCCTTCCCGGCCGATACTTGGAACGGCCCCTCTATGATGGTGGAAAGGGATTCATCGGCACCCGCCACAGTGATGGAAAAACTGTTGTAAGTACCTTCGGGCAACATCACCCAGACGTCAAGCGGGGATGCCATCGTGCAGGGACGGTCGATGCCGCTCACGGTTACGCTGTAGCCGGGATTGGTAATCATTTCCTCCTCGGCCCCGGTAATATCCAGCCAGCCGGAAAGGGGAAGGGCCGATGTCAGGGTAACGCGCTGAACGTTCTCTGCAAACTGCATCTTCACTTGAAGGTGCAGAGTTCCGCACAGGTAACGGAAGCGGAGGAGTCCGTCTTCATCGGCAGCGGTTACAAGCACCGTGTTCTTTTGAATCTGTTCT
>ODAI011532223.1_pt1 | contig 13178 bp, 11 predicted proteins | sample 1539321 | NCBI WGS metagenome assembly ODAI01 (sample SAMN02144231, study PRJEB22623) | gut metagenome | biome: sheep rumen | host: Ovis aries | place: New Zealand | reverse complement strand
TGCTTTCAGTAGAGCGTTGTTAGTTTTTGCGCGACCAAGATCACGTGGGCACACATGCAGCGGGGTAGCTTCTTGCGGATGTCGTTGATATGCTTCTCGATGCAGGTAGCGCCTTCTTTGAGCTGGATGATCGCTGTAGCGATCTCGCCCAGGCGCTTGTCGGGAAGGCCGATGACGGCCACGTCGTTGATGGGCTCGTAGGTGTGAAGGAAATCCTCGATCTGCACGGGATAGAGGTTCTCGCCGCCGGATATGATGACATCCTTCTTGCGGTCCACAAGGAAGTAGAAGCCGTCTTCATCCTGAATTGCCATGTCGCCGGTATAGAGCCATCTGTCGCTGTCCATGACTTCTTTGGTAGCTTCCGGGTTGTTGTAGTAGCAGACCATGACGCCGGGTCCCTTGACGGCGAGCTCGCCGACTTCACCCTGCTTCACTTCCTGCCTGTTCTCATCGACGATCTTGCACTCCCACTTGTAGCCGGGCTTTCCGATGGCGCCGACTTTGTGGATATTCTCTACGCCGAGATGGACGCAGCCGGGTCCTAAGGACTCGGAGAGACCATAGTTGGTGTCATACTCGTGATTGGGGAAGTATTCCATCCAGTGCTTGATCATGGACGGCGGTACGGGCTGCGCGCCGATATGCATCAGGCGCCACTGATCCAGGGTGTAATCCTCTTTTTTGACACTGCCGTTGTCGAGGGCGTCCAGAATGTCCTGGGCCCACGGAACGAGAAGCCAGACGACGGTGCACTTCTCGTCGGATACAGCCTTGAGGATGGTCTCGGGAGTCGTTCCTCTAAGGAGTACGGCCTTGCCGCCGGAGACGAGGCTGCCGAACCAGTGCATCTTGGCGCCTGTGTGGTACAGGGGAGGGATGCAGAGGAAGCAGTCCTCTTTCTGCTGGCCGTGGTGCTTCTGCTCCATGATCGCGGCGTGCATAAGGCCCGCATGGGTATGAAGAATGGCCTTGGGGAAGCCTGTGGTTCCGGAAGAAAAGTAGATCGCGCCGTAGTCGTCGTCCGTGATGATCACGCCGGGAGCCGTGCTGGAATAGTTGGCTGTCTGCGAGACAAAATCCTCAGCGAAGGAAGGGCATCCGGGTCCGACGTACAGAAGAAGCCTTCTGCGGGAAATGGAGTCCGCGATTTCCTCGACGCGGCCGATAAACTCCGGTCCGAAGATCAGGACGTCCGCTTCCGCGAGTTTGACGCAGTACTCGATCTCGTCTGCGCTGTAACGGAAATTGAGCGGAACAGCGATGGCGCCGGTCTTGAGAATACCGAAATAGATAGGAAGCCAGTCGAGACAATTCATGAGAAGGATCGCGACCTTATCGCCCTTGACGATTCCGCGGGCGAGCAGCATGTTGGCTACGCGGTTGGCTTTCTCATTGAAGACGGCCCAGGTGATCTCCTGGCGGCTTGCGACTTCGTGAAGAGGCTGGATCAGTTCATATTCTTTCCATGTTGTCAGTCTCGGTACCTTGATATCGGGATTTAATTCCACCAGGGCGACGTCGTTGGGCCACTGTGCGGCGTTTCGTTCCAAAAATTGTGTAATAGGCATTACGGGGTCCTCCTTTGTACTTTGGCAAGTTAAAGTGTAACGCTTTTATGTGCGAAAGTCAACCTGAGCCATACATCTATTTCAGGGAAATCCGCGAATCCTTGCGTCTTTTTCTTAAAAATTTCTCAGAGAAGCTTCTTCCGCCTCGCCGGATTCCTCCACTTTGCGGATGATCGCCGGATAGGAATAGTCCGCGCTGACCCTGACCTGGACCGTATCGCCTTCCTTGTGGTGCAGCAGAGCTTTCCCGAGCGGAGATTCTATACTGATCAGGCCCTTGAGACTGTCCTGTCTCATGGTGCTGACGATGGTATAGGTCTCCTCCACATCGTCTTCAGGAATATAGAGCGTCACCTTTTTATTGATACCCGCCTCATTTGCCGCGGCGTCATCGTCGATGATCCGGGCGGTCTTTATCATTCTCTCCAGAAAGCGTATGCGGCTCTCGTTCTGGTTCTTGGCTCTTTTGGCCACGTGATATTCAAAATTTTCGCTCAGATCTCCCTGCGCTCTCGTCTCCTTGACCTCCTCGAGAAGACGGGGTCTTTCGACCAGCTTCCTGTGGTCGATCTCGGCCTGCATTTCCTCGATATCCTTGCGTGTCAGTCTATTGTTCATGTTTACCTCCGAATCCGGCAAAATAGAGAAACATGCCGGATACAAGCAATCATACTACAGTAAGCCTCAATCTTGCAAAGAAATTTATAACCCTTTATAATTGGAACTTAAGTATCATACATGTATGAACTAAATTATGCGATGTTTTGCAGGGAGTAGAGTGAAAGATGAATTTTAGAAACAGCAAAGGCAGAAGGGTCGCCGCATGTATTATTGCCGGCATTCTGGTCCTGGCCATGATCGCGCCGCTGCTTGCAGCGATGTCCTGACGGAAGGCGCTTTCCGGAGGGACGGTAAATAACTGACATACGATGAAACTCAGATATGGAAAGGCCGGCGAGAACACTCTCGACCGGTCCGTACAAAAGAGAATACGGGCAGCGGGGCGAAGCGGAGACAGGGTCACAATGAGCGCAGATCCTGTAACCATCGATGTGACTATGGCCGGAGAACTGGCTGTATACGCCGCTGTAAACGCGCTTTCTGCAGAGAAGATCCTGCCGGAGAGTTTCCGCCCGGTGATCCTTCTTCCGCCCGGAACGGAGGAAGAGAGGCTCCGGGAGATCATGGACCGGATCTGCCGGATCTGCGTGCAGGAGGATCTCACGATCGAGGGCGGCCACACGGAGGTGACGGCCGCAGTCAACAGACCTGTTGTGATCGGCGCCTGTACGGGCACACCTATAGAGGCGCAGACCGGGAAAAGCATCGGGAGCACGGAGGGCAGCTCCGGACACAGGCAGATCGTGATGACCAAGTGGGCCGGGATGGAAGGCAGCTATATTCTGGCAGAGGAGAAGAAGGAGCTTCGGGAGGTGTTTCCGGAGACGATCCTGATGCGTATGCGAAAGCTCGGAGACTACCTGAGTGTCCGCCGGGAAGCGCAGATCTGTGCGCTGAGAGGGGCGGAACAGCTTATAGATCTGTCAGAGGGCGGCATATACGCGGCGCTCTGGAGGCTGTCGGTGAGTACCCGCTCCGGACTGAGCGTCGATCTGGCGGCCATTCCCATGCTGCAGGAGACAATAGAATTTGCCAATCATTATGACATTGATCCTTACAGGATGAGGTCCGCGGGAAGCCTCCTTGCAGTGACGGAGGATGGGGACGCGCTGATCGGGAGCCTTGAGGAAGAGGGAATACCGGCTGTGAAGATCGGGGAATTGACCGGCAGCCGGGACAAAATACTGATAAACGGAGAAGAGATCCGCTATCTGGATCTGCCGCAGCCGGACGAGCTCCTGAGAGTGATCATGTAAAAGGAGCCGGAAAGAAAAGATAAATCGGAGGAAAGACCATGAATATGCTGGAAGAGAAAGTACTGGGAATTATCGAGAAGAACAGCCGCGTCTCCACGAGAGAGATGGCCGTCGTTCTGGGAACACAGGAGATCGAAATCATTAACGCGCTTCAGAGCCTGGAGGAAGCCGGCATTATCTGCGGCTATCACACGATGATCGACTGGGACAAGACCGATATCGATAAGGTGACGGCCCTCATCGAGGTGCGCGTGACGCCTCAGAGAGGAAAGGGATTTGACGATATCGCGGAGCGCATCTACAAGTATCCCGAAGTAAATTCCGTTTACCTGATCTCCGGCGGCTATGACCTTCTGGTGACACTGGAGGGAAAATCCCTGAAGTCGGTCTCCGCCTTCGTATCCAGCAAGCTCTCCACTCTCGATACGGTGATCAGCACGGCTACCCACTTTATTCTCAAGAAGTACAAGGATCACGGCACGATCATGACCAAAAAGTACGAGGACCAAAGAGAGATCATTACCCCTTAAGGAAAACAGGGTGACGAAAGAAAACTTGTGAAGGAAAGGGGCAAATGAATGAGTAAACAGGAAAAACTTCTGGCGGAGAAAACCGTGGGTCTTAAACCGTCCGGCATCCGGAGATTTTTTGACCTTGTCAGCGAGATGAAGGATGCGATCTCGCTGGGCGTGGGCGAACCGGATTTTGACACGCCGTGGCACATCCGCGACGAAGGGATCTACTCCCTCGAGAAGGGGCGCACATTCTACACATCCAATTCGGGCCTTAAAGAACTGCGCCAGGAGATCGCGGCGTATATGAAGAGAACGCAGGGGATCAGTTATGATCCCGTCAGTGAGATCCTGATCACAGTCGGCGGATCGGAGGCCATCGATCTGATGTTCCGCGCGATGATCAATGAGGGAGACGAAGTTCTGATCCCGCAGCCCTCCTACGTCTCCTATGAGCCCTGCACGATCCTGGCGGACGGAAAGCCGGTGATCATCCCGCTCAAAAACGAGAATGAGTTCAGGCTCAAACCGGAGGAACTGAAGGCAGCTATCACGCCCAGATCCAAGATCCTCGTTCTTCCCTATCCCAACAATCCGACGGGAGCGGTGATGGAGAAGAAGGATCTGGAAGCCATTGCGGATATCATCATTGAGAATGACCTGTATGTGCTCTCCGATGAGATTTACGGGGAACTCACATACACGGACAAGCATGTTTCGATCGCGTCCCTGCCCGGCATGAAGGAGAGGACCGTTCTTGTCAACGGTTTTTCCAAGGCCTACGCCATGACCGGATGGCGCATGGGGTACGCCTGCGGACCCGCGGAAATCCTGGCACAGATGACCAAGATCCACCAGTACGCGATCATGTGCGCGCCTACGACCAGCCAGTACGCGGCGATCGAAGCCCTCAGAAACGGCGACGGCGACGTGGCGGAGATGAGGGAGTCCTACAACCAGAGAAGGCGCTTCGTCATGCATAAGCTCGAGGGCATGGGACTTCCCTGCTTTGAGCCCATGGGCGCTTTCTATGTATTCCCGTGCATCAAGGAATTCGGCATGAGCAGCGAGGATTTCGCCGAGCAGCTTCTCAAGGAGGAGAAGGTGGCGATCGTCCCCGGAACGGCCTTCGGCGACAGCGGCGAAGGATATCTTCGGATATCTTATGCGTATTCGATCGAGAACCTTCGAGAGGCTCTCGGAAGACTCTCCCGGTTTGTAAAGAGACTCAGGGAGAAGAACTGATCAGAAAAAAGAAAGAAGAAAAGACATACGATGCATATAGTTCTGCATGAGCCGGAGATACCCGGCAATACCGGAAATATCGGGCGTTCCTGTGTAGTCACGGGAACGTCCCTTCATCTGATCGAACCTCTTGGATTTGAGATCACCGAGAAACAGATCCGCAGGTCCGGACTGGACTACTGGAAGGACCTGGACGTGCACACCTATTCGGACTACGGAGATTTTCTGGCCCGGAATCCGGGCGCCAAAATATGGTACGCCACGACCAAAGCCCATCAGACCTACTCGGACGTCTCCTTCGGACCGGATGACTACATTATGTTCGGCAAGGAGAGCGCCGGGATCCCGGAGGAGATCCTGGTGGACAACGAAGAGACCTGCATCCGTATTCCCATGCTGGAGGGATACAGGAGCCTGAATCTGTCCAACTCCGTGGCGATCGTGCTCTATGAGGCGCTTCGCCAGCAGGATTTCGCGTCTCTGCAAAGAGACGGAGAACTGCACAGGCTGCACTGGAAATGACAGGGGAACAGGAAAAAACGCAAATACCCGCGGAGGAGAGCCCATCGAAACGTGTGCCTCCACCGCGGGTATTTTTGTCTTTTGCCAAATCTTATAAAATCTCGTTGTACATAGGATCGTCGTCGTCGAGGTCGTCGTTGAGCTTCGATCTCTTGAGAGTAAAGGTGAACTTGCTGCCGATGCCCTGTGTGCTGACCAGGCTGATATTTTCGCCGTGCGCGCGTATGATCTCGCGGACGATGGACAGGCCCAGGCCGGTTCCTTTTTTGTCCTTTCCTCTCGAGAGGTCGGTCTTGTAGAAGCGCTCCCAGATCTGGTTCTGGTCCTCCTTGGGAATTCCGATGCCGTTGTCCTTGACGCTGACGAACACTTTGCCGCCCTTTTCCGTGGTCTCGATCTCAATCTCGGAATCGTTGCTGCTGAATTTGATCGCGTTGTCTACAAGGTTGTACAGGACCTGCTGTATTTTGTCCACGTCCGCGTACACATACAGGATGTCTCCGGAGAGGATCAGCCGGATCCGGATCTCCCTGGACCGGCAGACCTGCTCGAAGGAGGCGGCCACCTTGCGGATGACGTCGTTGATATTCCAGTCCGTCATGTGCAGCAGCATGCCTTTAGTGTTGAGATTGTTGAGCGTCAGAAGACTGTTGGTCAGCTTGGTCAGACGCTCGGTCTCGTTGAGGACAACGCCCAGATAGTGCTCGTGCATTTCCGGCGGGATCGTGCCGTCCAGCATAGCTTCGAGGAAGCCGCGGATGGACGTCAGAGGAGAGCGGAAATCGTGGGAGACGTTGGCGATGAACTTCTTCTGGTCGTCCTCGAACGAGGCGACGGTGCGTGCCATATATCCGAGAGAAGCGGCGAGATAGCCCATCTCGTCGTCGCCCTCCACGTTGAGTTCATAGTGCATATTTCCCGAAGCGTACTGCTCGGTGGCGGCAATGATCCTCCGCAGGGGACGGTAGACCAGCTCCGTAAAGAAGATCAGGATGATAATGGACAAAAACAGCAGCACGACCAGCATCAGGTAGGAGATATTGAGCAGACTGTTGGCGCTCTCATCGATCTCGGCGGCGGATTTGTGGATGATCACATAGCCCCTGGTCTTGTAGTTATTGATAATAGGCGCGATGACGCTGAGTTTCTCCTCCTCGAAGGAGTCAAAGAAGGTGCCTCTTGTGTAGTAGCTCCTCTGCGTGATCGTGGGATCGAAGCCCTCTACGACGATCTCCTGTTCCGGGTCCGGCGCGTCGGCGGAATTGACGACCATGCGGCCGGAAGGATTGATGATCCAGATCTCCGTGTCCATGAAGTAGGACAGGGACTCCATCTGCTTCTGCACGGTTTCCAGAGATATCTCGGAGTTGTACAGATCCACCGCATACGTATCGGCAATTCTCGCGGCTTCCCGGTACATATCCCGGGAGGTCTGCCGCAGGCAGTACTCATAGGTGAGCCGGGAGACAAAGGTCGCCACCGTGACAAAGCCGAAGAAAGCGAACAGGACGTAGGCAAATATGAACTTTAGATAGAGTGTTTTTCTCATGCTCCGGCAGTCCCGTCTGTTTTGTTACCTTGCTTTGGGATTGGTCTCAAATTTGTAGCCGATGCCCCAGATCGTGGAGATCTTCCATCCCTCGTGATCGTGGATCTTTTCGCGGATCCTCTTGATATGGACGTCCACGGTCCTGGTGTCGCCGACATATTCGTAGCCCCAGATCCGGTCCAGGAGCTGCTCCCTGGTGAAAACCCTGTTGGGATTCGAGGCCAGGCAGTACAAAAGCTCCAGCTCCTTGGGAGGCATATCGATCTGTCCGCCCATATAGGTGACGGAATAGTTGGTGAGATTGATCGTCAGGTCGGGATAACTCACAGTCTTGTCGCTGGTCCCGGCCGGTTCGGCGGCCTGCTGCTTGTGATAGCGGCGAAGGACGGCCTTTACTCTCGCCACGAGCTCCTTGGAGTCAAAGGGTTTCTCCATGTAATCGTCGGCGCCCATTTCCAGTCCCAGCACCTTGTCAAAGATCTCGCCCTTGGCGGAGAGCATGATGATCGGCGTGTCGCTGGAGGAGCGGACTTCCCTGCAGACCTGATAGCCGTCTATGCCCGGCAGCATCAGATCCAGAAGGATCAGGTCCGGTCCGAAGGTCTTCACAGCGGCGAGAGCCTCCTCCCCGTCTCCCACGATCCGGGTCTCATAGCATTCCTTCATCAGATAAAGGCTGATGAGGTCCGCGATATTGGAATCGTCGTCGACGATCAGTATTTTTTGTTTGGCAGCGGCCATGGGTTTTGCCTCCTGGTGTCAAAATAGTGTTTTCCGGAAATGTACCGGGCCTATTGCAGCTGAACGATCGTGACGCCCGCGTCGCCCTCGCCGAAATCTCCCAGCCTGTAGTTTTTGATCCATTTCTGCCTGCGCAGATAGTTGTGCACCGCCTTGCGCAGAGCGCCCGTGCCTTTTCCGTGGACGATCCGAACGCTGGAGAGATGGGACATCCTGGCGTCGTCCAGATATTTGTCCAGTTCGTTCAGAGCCTCGTCCGTCGTCATTCCGAGCAGACTCAGTTCAGGGGAGATGGACTGGTTTCTGGAAAAATCCAGCTCTCTCTGCTTGTTTCCTGCGCCTCCGGCATTCTCAAAGGCCTTTTTCATACTGCTCTTTGTGTTTTTGCGGACGGGATTGCCGAAAGCGTCCTCTTCGATCAGCGAAAGGTCATTCAGGGCGGCTTTGGAGTTCATGATCCCGCAGCGGACCGCGACCTTTCCGTTGGAATCCGGCAGCGCAGTGACGATGCCGGTCAGACCCATGGAGATCACACGGACTTTGTCCCCGATATGGAGATCGGAGGCCTTGAGCTTTCCGCGGGGCTGATCCTCCTCCTTGCGGCTGAGCTTTTCATTCTTTTTGGAGACCTGTTCGCGCAGTTTGCTCCTGGTCCTCTCCATGGAAGCCATGTCCCCGCCGCGTCCGGTCTTTCTGAGTTCGGAGATCGCCGCGTCCGCAGTCTTCTTGGCGTCCGCCAGAATGTCCCGGGCCTCCTCATTGGCCTTTTCCAGGATCTTCTGCCTGCGGTCCTCCAGCTGTTTTTCCTTATTCCGGAGCTGTTTCTGCTCTTTGGCGATCGACTCCTTGAGGGAAGTGATCTCATTCTGCTCCCGCTCTATTTTGATCCGCTTTTCCTCCAGCTCCGCCAGAATGTCCTCCATGTTCTGCGTCTCCTGGCTGAGCTGCTCGCGGGCCGCGTCGATGATCCCGTCAGGGAGTCCGAGCTTCTTGGAGATCGCAAAGGCGTTGGACTTTCCGGGAACACCGATCAGGAGCTTGTAGGTCGGCTGCAGCGTCTCGACGTTGAATTCACAGCTCGCGTTGGTGACGCCGGGCGTGTTCATGGCGTAGACTTTGAGCTCACTGTAATGCGTCGTAGCTACAGCGCGGACGCCCTGCTCATGCAGATGATTCAAAATAGAGATGGCCAGAGCCGCCCCTTCGGTAGGGTCCGTTCCGGCGCCCAGTTCGTCGAACAGGCACAGGCAGTTCTCATCCACATCCGCCAGGATATCCACGATCGTCGTCATGTGGGAGGAGAAGGTGGACAGGCTCTGCTCAATGCTCTGTTCGTCGCCGATGTCCGCGAAGACATCGCTGAACAGAGCCAGTTCGCTGTGATCGCCCGCGGGAATATGAAGCCCCGCCATACCCATCAGTTCAAACAGGCCGATCGTCTTGAGGGTGACCGTCTTGCCGCCCGTATTGGGGCCTGTGATGACGATCAGGTCGTAGTCTTTGCCCAGTTCCAGATCGATGGGAACTACCTTTTTCTTATCAATGAGGGGATGACGACCCTTAATGATCTTCAGATAACGGCGATTATTGAACAGAGGCATGGTCGCGTTCTGCGCGAGCGCGAGCTTGGCTCTGGCAAAAATGAAGTCCAGCCGGGTCATATTGGCCGCATTGTCCTTGAGCGCCATGAGATTGTCGGCCGCTTCCTGCGACAGAGACGCCAGGACCTTCTCGACCTCCTGCTTCTCCTGCAGGGTCAGCTCGCGGATCTGGTTGTTGAGGCTGACGATGGCCGCCGGCTCGATAAAGAGGGTGGACCCGCTGGCGCTCTGGTCGTGTACGATGCCCTGCACCTGATTCTTGTATTCGGACTTGACGGGAATGCAGTAGCGGTTCCCGCGCATAGTGATAATGCTGTCCTGCAGATAGGGGGCCAGCGTCACATTGACCATTTTGTTGAGCTGCTGGTGGATCCGTCCGCCGGCTTCACCGATCTCGCGGCGGACTCTGCGGAGTCCGGGACTTGCGTCGTCCGCGATCTCCTCCTCGGAGAGGATACACCTCTGGATCTCCCGGGAGAGGCTCTTTAAGGGATACAGACAGTCGAAGAGGTCGAAGAGGATATTGTCCTCCGGCTTCTCCTCCTGTCCGCCTCCCAGCGCGGAGACGCCTCTTCCTCCGTCCTGTGTCGTCCCGTAGGCCTGCACGCGCGCCACATTGTCCAGAAAGGAGGACAGATGCAGCAGCTCCGCCGCTGTCAGGGAGCTTCCGATCGAGAGCGCACCGAAGGTATAGCCAAAGTCCCTGTTGGAGCCAAAATTCACATTTCCCTTTCGCAGCAGAAGCTGCAGAGCAGCGTCCGTCTCCTCCTGGGCAAGGCGGATGTCCGGTAGATTATCCATCGGCTTTAGATTTCTGCAAAGAGTCTTGGCAGGGGCGGAATTGGCATTTTCCGTGAGCTGGTCGATGATCTTATTAAATTCTACGATATGTAATACTTTTTCATTCATGGGGATAGTATAGCACATTCCGGCCGGTTCTTTTCAATTTCCTGTGCGGGGGGTATACTTAGACAATAGAAAGGAAAGCCCTATGAGCAGTGAACATTCCGACTGGAAAGAAAACATGCAGGACCGTCTGCAGGAAATAAAGGAAAAACGGCAGGGGGCGGACGCGGAGGCCTCCCGCATACCGCAGGAGCAGGATTCGTCGGTGGGTTTTGTCCAGGAAGAGATCAAGAAGCGTCCGATCAACAGAAAGAAGATCATCCGGCGCATGATGGTGATCGCTATAATGGCAGCGGTCTTCGGCTCGGTGGCCTGCCTGTTCTTTCTGCTGCTGGAACCGGTCTTCAACCGGATGCTCTACCCGGAGGAGGCGGTGACAGGCGTCACTTATCCCGAGGAGACTGAGACAGAAGAGCTGACGCCGGAGGAAATGCTGGTCAACGAAGAGGAAAAGGCCGCCACGGAGGAGCAGGAGAGGATCCGCGCGGAAGTGGAGAAAATTCTCGCAGATAAGGAAAAAGAGGCGGGATCGGCCGGAAGGATCTACGGCTCTCTGAGGGCGGCGGCGCTCAAGGCCCGCTATTTTCTGGTAGATGTATCGGAAATCACATCGGACACGGACTGGTTCAATGATCCCTATGAGACAAGAGGAACCGTATCCGGAATGGTCATCGCAAAGACCGATTCGGAACTGCAGGTGCTGGTCTACTCGCCCGGGATCGACAGCGCCCAGTCGATCCAGATCACCTTTTATGACGGGACCTCCGTGGAGGCCTCCATCCGCGCCAAGGACAGGGTCTCGGGACTGGCTGTACTCAGTGCCGGACTCGAGGGCGTGGACCAGGACGTCAAAGAGAAGATCACGGCGGCGGAACTGGGATCCTCCTCCAACTCCACGCTGCCCGGACAGCTGGTGATCGCGGTGGGAAGGCCGGTCGGGATCGGAGGAAGTATCTCCTACGGGGAAGTCTCTTCCGCCTCTACACAGCTGGGAGTTTTGGACTCGGGTCTGATACAGATCACGACGGATATCTACGGCAGCCGGCAGGCCTCCGGTTTTCTTCTGAGTCCGGAGGGACTCGTGGTGGGGATTATGGATTCCTATCACAGCAGGCAGGACATGCCGGGCATTCTGTGTGCCATCGGCATCACGGAATGCAAGCAGGTGATCGAAAAACTGTCCGCCGGAGGCACGAGAGCCTATATGGGTGTGCAGTGTACGGATGTCCCGGAGGATGTCCGGTCCGCCATGAACATTCCGGAAGGGGTTTATCTGAGCGGCGTGGCGGACGATTCACCCGCTATGAACGCGGGCCTTCAGAAGGGCGATGTGATCACTTCCATGGACGGCGAGGAAGTGCACTACTGCACGACTATTACCCGGATCCTGCTGGAAAATGAAGCGGGAGAGGAACTTCCGGTCACGCTGATGCGCCCCAGCGGAGAGGAATATACGGAAATGGAGCTTACAGTAACACTGGAATAATGTGCTATACTGTTTTCCTGAAGCCGGAGGCTTCCGCTGACGGCTTACAATTTACAAAATATATTAGAAACGAGGAATTACAAAAGAATGCGATACATTCAGGAACTGCGCGAAGGGAGCAGCGTCAAGGACATTTATCTGTGCAAGAAGAGAATGGCGCTTGTGACCAAGAACGGCAAGAACTATGAGAGTCTGACCCTGCAGGACAAGACCGGCGTCATCGACGCCAAGATCTGGGATCCCAACAGCATGGGGATCGGAGAATTCGGGGAACTCGACTATGTGGATATCACGGGAGACGTGGTCTCCTTCCAGGGCCATCTGCAGCTCAACATCAAGAGAGCGCGCAAATGCAATGACGGAGAATACAACCCGGCGGACTATGTTCCGGTATCGGATAAAAATATCGATGATATGATGGGCGCGATCGGCAAGTACATCGACAGCGTCAAAAATGAATATCTCAATGCGCTGCTCAAGGCATTTTTCGTCGAGGACAGGCAGTTCGTCGAGGATTTCCGCATGTCTTCGGCGGCCAAGAGCGTGCACCACAGCTTTGTGGGCGGTCTCGCGGAGCATACGCTGGGCGTCACGAACCTGTGCCACTTTTTCTGCAGAAACTACCCCTATCTCAAGAGAGATCTCCTGATCACGGTCGCGCTTCTTCATGATATCGGCAAGACCAAGGAGCTCTCCAAATTCCCCCGCAACGACTATACGGAGGAGGGGCAGTTCATCGGACATATCATCATCGGCGTGCAGATGGTGGACGAGAAGATCAGGGAGATCCCGGGATTCCCGGAACTGCTCGCAAACGAAGTGCGCCACTGTATTTTGGCCCATCACGGCGAGCTGGAATACGGTTCTCCCAAAAAACCGGCCATAGCGGAAGCGCTGGCGCTGAACTTCGCGGACAATACGGACGCCAAGCTGGAGATCTTTAAGGAGACACTGGCAGCGGGGCAGAGAGACGCGGGCTGGATCGGATACCAGAGCCTTCTGGAGTCCAATATCAGGAGAACGGAAGTATGAAAAAAGTGCTCGCAAAAATAATCTGAAAGTAAAGAGGCCCGTCATATGGCAGGAAAGAAGAATAAGACTTCCGGTTATCGGAAGGGTCAGGAAATCAGGGTCCGCATCATCGATATCGGAATGAGAGGCGAGGGCA
>ODAI012602227.1_pt1 | contig 13180 bp, 11 predicted proteins | sample 1539321 | NCBI WGS metagenome assembly ODAI01 (sample SAMN02144231, study PRJEB22623) | gut metagenome | biome: sheep rumen | host: Ovis aries | place: New Zealand | reverse complement strand
TTCCTTTCTTTATTTTGATTTTCATTTCCTTTGCTTTATATATCACTGTCAAATTTTCTGTTCCATATTTCTGTGGATTAGCTTTAGGTAGTGAACACTATGAAATCAAATATTTTTGGGATAGTGTCTTTTTAGGCAATTACCACCAAATGGTGACTGGCTTAATTCCTATTCCTGGCTCTGCTGGTGTATCAGAATATTTCTTCCTCACACTTTTTTATAATAAAGCTGAGCCCGCTAGTGGTTTCTTTTATAAATTTGCTTATGATGCTACGGCCTCTGAATGTGAAGCTATGACTAAAGCAGCTTTATTAATTTGGCGCTCCATTACATTTATTATTCCTATTGTTGTCGCCGGCTTTACTACCGCCTTTTATCGCGCTTCTCCAAGAAAAGATATTGCAGAAAGAGATGATATTCCAGATCGTGGCACTTTTGTTTCTTTACAAGCAGAAACTTATGTTATGCGTAAAGAAGAAGTCGATGCTTTGGTCCATACGACAAGGTTATCTCGCCAAGCAGTTAGAGAAAAATTATTTAAACCTTCTTCTAAGAAAAAACCCGCAAAACGCGGCTCTTCTAAAGCTGCTACACCAGGAAGTGTATCTGACCACGAATATTCCAATTTAGAAATCGAGGATGATGAATAATGAATATAGCTGTTTTTACTGATACATATCCTCCCTTTATTAATGGTGTTTCTACTTCTTGTTTTAATTTAGTTAAAACATTAAGAGAACATGGACATAATGTTATTGTTGTGGCACCACGCGTTGATTCTGGCCCTTTCTATTTTGATGAAAAAGAAGGAATTATTCATATTCCTGGCTTAGAACTTAAAAAGATATATGGCTATCGATTAACGAGAATTTATTCTAATAAAGTTATTAAAATTCTCCGTCAATTCCATGTGGAATTAATCCATAATCAAACCGATATTGGTATCGGTCAATTTGCTCGTTTAGCGGCTAGAACATTAAAAGTACCAAGTGTTTATACTTATCATACTGCTTATGAAGACTATACATATTATGTCGTACATGGATTAATGGATAGAATGGCTAAACATTTGATGCGTGGCTACGCTAAAACTATTGCGAAAAATTGTACAGAATTTATTACGCCCAGTCTAAAAACTAAAGAATATATGCGTTCTGTTGGTAGTGATATTCATATTAATGTTGTTCCAACTGGTATTGATTTTGATATATTTGATGCTAAAAAAGTTGATCAAAAGAAAGCTGAAGATTTTAAAAAACAACATCATATCGGCCCTAAAACAAAAGTTTTTCTTTTATTGGGTCGTGTGGCTAAAGAAAAAAGCATGGATTATTCTATGCGTGGCTTTGCTAAATATCATCAAAAGCATCCGGAAGAAGACATTCGTTTATTAATAGTGGGCGATGGTCCCCAAAAAGCGGAATTAGAATTATTAGCGAGTGAATTAAAAATCAATCATATCTGCGATTTTATCGGTAAAGTTCCCGCTAGTGAAGTGCCGTTTTATTATCATCTTGCTGACATTTATACCTCCGCTTCAATTACTGAAACCCAGGGCTTAACATTTATGGAAGCTATGGCTAGTGGAACAATTGTTTTAGCGAGGTTTGATGCTAATTTAGCCGATACAATTATCGATGGTGAAACCGGCTTCTTCTTTACTAATGAAGAATGATTTGTCCTCAAAGCGGAAAGAATATTAAATATGTCTAAAGAAGAAAGACAAGCGATTATCGATGCCGCTTATAAAACTGTCGATATGTATTCTATTGAAAGATTTTATATCAATATTATGGAGGTCTATAACCGTGCCATCAAAAAATACTGGTAAAAAAGTCATCAAAAAAGTCAAAGCCAATAAAAAGAATGTCGTTATTTCTTTTACTGATGGAGAAAAACTAGATTTATCTCCCGAAGTAATGGCTAATTTTTATATCTACGAAGGTAAAGAATTAACTAAAAAACAAATCGCTGAAATAATTGATTTTTCTAATAATGCTGTATTAATCAAATATTCTTTATCTTTATTAAGGAAAAGACATTATTCCGAATGGAAAATGCGCGAGAAATTATACGCTAAAGAAGCGGAGAAAAAAGATGTTGATAAAGTGATTAAGATATTGAAAGATGCCGATTTAATTGATGATCGAGCCTATGCTTTTGATTTAAAAGAATATCTACAAGAGAAAAATTATGGCAAAAATAAAATTATCAATTATCTCAGCCAAGAAGGCATCTTTGATGCGGCAATTAAAGAATTAAAATTCCCTTCTAGTAACGAAAAGAAGAAAGCGATAAATCAATTGCCTAAATTAGAAAAAAGATACGCTAAATATCCTTATGAACAAAAGAAACAGCACATCTATAATGCTTTAATTAATCTAGGATTTGATAGTGATATTGCCCTATCGACATTGGAAAAAATGAAAGATATTAATGTCAAAGATGAAAAAGAAAAATTAGATAAAGATTTTCCTAAAATAAAACAAAAATATCAAAGAAAATATGAAGGAAGACAATTAAAAGAAAAAATAATATCTTCCTTAAGAAATAAAGGCTATAAGATGAAAGACATCTTAAGAAAGTTTGAGGATTGTTATGGTGAAGATGATTTCGGAATTTAATGAACACGACCATATCCAAGGTCAATTTTTAGTGGCAAATATCACTAAAGGTGTTAACGCTACAGGAATGCCATATTTTAATGTCGAATGCCGTGATGCTTCTGGTAGCATCAATGGCAAAAAATGGGATACAAGACCGGAAGATGATAATATTTTTGTTACCGGTGCGGTTGTCTTATTAGATGCGGAAGTTATTAAATATAAAGATGCTTTACAATTAAAGATATTATCCGCAGAAAGTGTTGATATTAATGATGTTGATACCGCTAAATTTATTAAAGCTCCACCTGTTCCTAAAGAAGAATTAATTAAAAGATTCAATAATTACGTTAATAGCATCAATAATCCTGATTGCCACAAAATATTGGATTATATGATCAAAAGATTATCTCCTAAATTATTTGAATATCCCGCGGCTGTAAGCGTTCATCATGATTATGCTAGCGGATTATTAATGCACACTGTTTCAATGGCGGATTTAGGCCTATTTTTAGCGGATTATTATCCTAATATTAATAAGGATATATTATTAACGGGAATCTTACTTCATGATATGGGCAAATGCATCGAATTTGAAGGCGTTGCGGTTTATAAATATTCCTTAGAAGGTAAATTATTAGGTCATATCTCAATTATGGCTTCTGAGGTCAGAAATGCCGCAGAAAAATTAAATATCACCGGTGAAACCCCCATCTTATTAGAACATATGATTCTATCTCATCATGGAAGTCATGATTTTGGTTCACCTGTCCTCCCCTTAACTAAAGAAGCTTTATTATTATCTTTAATTGATAATTTAGATAGCAAAATGGTGGGATTAGAAAAAATATTAGAATCTGTTGAACCAGGAGAATTCACACAAAAAATATTCTCTTTGGATAATAGAATGTTTTATAAACCAAAATACTAATAATTCAAATTAAAAAAATAAGGGTCTTAATTATTTAAGGCCCTTTTTGATATCTTCTGCGATAGCGGGGAGATTTAATCCATCGCTATTACTATGCATTTCTAAGATGAATCCACCATTATTGGAATAACGTGGAATAACGTGGACATGGAAATGTGGAACACTTTGTCCTGCGGCTTCATAGCAATTGGTGAGAATATTAACCCCTTCCGCTCCTAATTTAATTTCTACTTGGCCGATTCTTTGAGCGATATCCATAACTTTATGCATCACTTCTTGAGGAGTTGCTAAGAAATTATCATAATGCTTTTTAGGGACAACTAAAGCGTGTCCTTTGGTGACTTGAGAGATATCTAAAAACGCTAAGACATCATCGTCTTCATATAATTTATAGCAAGGTATTTCCCCGTCTATAATCTTACAAAAAACATCTTTTTCTTTCATAATTAATAAACCTTCTTAAATATTATTTATGTAACTATTATAAAACAAAAAAAGAGAGGTTGTTTAGACCTCTCAATTATTTTTTTCAATTATTCGAATAATTCAGGATAATTGGTTTTGAAGTAATCATAGACCACTGTGTCATGATATTTTAAGGCACATTTTTCTAACCAGTGTTTGGTAGATAAGGTCTTATAGGAGTCATCAGAAGCAATAACTTTTGCGACTTCGTTAATGATTTCTTCTTTTCCTGCGGAATAATAAGCAGTGCTAGCTTTTGCTAATTTAGATGCGGAGATAGCTTGTTCGATTTGAACGACATAATAGGTGCCGTTAACATTGAATAAAATGTCATCTCTTACATCTGCGCCTGTTTCTTTAGAACCGACTTTTAAGTAATATTTGCCGTTAATTCTAGCAACATAATTCTTTTCATTAGCAGGAACAGTGTAGCTTGCATCCCAACTAGCGGCGTCATCGTTTTGATAATTACGATCTGGATAATCTTTATCATCTAAAGCATTAGCGACACCGATGTTGAATAAACGGTTTCTAATTTCTTCTGGTAAATCAGATAAGCCACCGTTTTTGATATACCAACCATTTTGGGTATAGTCTTTGTTTTGAAGTTCATTCTTCTTAATTTCAAGACCAACTTCTTTTGGATAGGTATAACTACCAGTATATGTGCTTTCTGCAGATGTATCTGTGGTTAAGATATCATCGGTGATTTTGCCATATTCTTGCATAGCATCACCATAATCTGTACCTAAATAATATCCGCCATTTTTATCGACATATTGATAGCCGAATTGAGTCATTTTAGCTTGGGCATCAGTACCTAAGATTGCATTGACTTTATCAATTAATCCAACGTTTAAAGCGCTGACATTATTGAAATCTTCTAATGTGATTTCATTGCTGTCTGTACCTTTAACGGAGATTTGTTCTCTAACAAAGTCTTGGACTAAGTAGGTATTGAAATCATTTTTAGGAATAGCTAAGACATTGACTTGACGAGCATAACTTCTACCTAATGTGTTATAGGATTCGTCTAACAAATATTGTTCGACTAATAAAGTTCTATAAATAGTAGGAATTAATTCATCTTCGACAGATCTAATTCTGAGATTATCAATAACATCGTCGTCACCTTCTAAATCATACCAGGCTTTTTCTTGATAATTTTCTCTAGTGAGATAGCCTTTTGTGGCATCAAAGACATCTTTATCTTCCACTTCAGGAGAGATAACCACTTCGTGCATTTTGCTTTCATCTAATTCTTTATAGAAAGCGACTTTGCTTAATCCCGCTCTTAAGGAGACTAATAATTTCTTTTCATAGAAAACGCCTCTTTCAGAATAGGAGCCACCTTTAATGGAATCATACATTGCGATAGCAATACGATCTTCGATGGTTTGCCATTTGGCGGTAACTCTATCAAACTCAGATTGGACACTGGCATCATCGGTTAAACGATTACCATAACCATCTAAAGATTGATAGGCTTTGAATTTATTAATAAATTCTTTAGCGACTGTTGCGTTAGCTAAGTCACCTTCGTGTTTTTTGATATCTTTCGCGGCATCTTTTAAGGTAATTTCGCCTTCGCCTAAGTTATAAGGTTTGGCGACTTTATTGTATCTACCAAAAACGGATACGGCATATTGATATAAAACTTGGTCTAAGACATCGCTAGCTAAAGAGCCATCACGATATGCATCTTGAACAATTGATACTAAGTTATGATAAACTTCATCGTTATTATCAGAGAAGGTGAGTAAGTCTTTGTCATAACCTGTAGGTTTAGCTTGTACTTCAGAACTACAAGCAGAAAGGCCTAATAAGCTGAGTAATGCGACCGCTAATAATTTTTTAGTCTTTAACATAGCAAAGTCCTCCTTCTTTGTATTCTGTCTCCACATCTGGATTAGCCGCTTTATCGGAATAGAAACGGATCTTACATCCTTCTGGGACTAATCTCATATTTCCAGCAGCTGGCATATCTTCTCTATAATCTTTTTGTACAGATAATAATTCAAGATATGTTTTCCAAACTTTAGCGATACCTTCTTCTTGATCGAAGAGATTCTTTTCTCTTTGTAAAGCGATATAGGAATCAATCTTATCTAATAAGACGAGGCCATCAGAATTTTCTTCGAAAAGTTCAGAACGTTTATTATCATCTTTTCCAGATAATAAATCATATAAACGATAATCATATGTGGAATCGAAACCTTTAATAGCGTTTCTTACTGTTTCCGCACGTTCGTTATAATCGGATTTATTAGAAGTGGTGATGAAGTTAACATATGTTTGTTTGTCTTTACCACTGGCATCTTTTGGATAATCTTCATCGCCTGGAACAGCGGTGGTGTAATATTCATCTAATGTGACATTAGCATCAGCAAAGTCATTAATAGATTTTTGCACAACCATTAAGTGGATGCCATAAGTTGAACGAACACCGATGATGACATTGCTATTTTCATCGGTTAAAACCTTACCAGAGGCAAGGATATTAGTGTTCTCTTTGAAGCGTGGGAGTTCACTAAAATTAATTGTTTCACTAGCGTCTTCATCATATTTTTTCACGGATTGTGAATCGGAATATGTAACACCAGTAGTTTTGGTTAATAAATCTTTCTTTTCGCCATCAACTAATGCAGTAGCGGTTGTGGTATCAGCAAAATCGGCTGCCTCATTGACCGCTCTATTAGTGATAATGAATGCGTTATGTCTATTGAAATATCTATTCCAAAGGATGTTTCTTGGATATAAGGCTGATTTACCATCAGCAACTTTTAAACCATTGCCTTTGTTATTTTCGATATCTGCAGCTAAGCCTAATTCAACGACTTTAGCGTATGGAAGTTCGCCTAATCCAAATGCTTTTAATGTATCTTCAACAGTTTGTTCATCGGTTTCACTAGCGTTAGTTAAGCTGTTATATAAATCAGCGGAAATTTTGCTAGATAATCCTAAGCCATCTTTGATTTCATTGATAACATCGCTTCTGCCAGATAAAACAGAATCATAAGCATAAATACCTAATTGGAATTCATTGACCATGCCTAATGAACCGCTGCTGGCGGCACTTGTCATAAGACCAACATCACCATAAGAGGTATTTGAAGTATCTTCTGAATAGTTTTTCGCGACAGCACCAAAGCTCATTTTACCTTTTGCTAAAGCAGTGATGGTTTGGCTTAATAATTTAGCTTGAGAAGCAGAGATTGTACCACGAGCGAATTCACTTCCGCCATCTTCGACTTTAACTAAGATGTGACGAATGTGATAGGGGAAACGAGAAGCGGCTTTTGTAGAAGCGGTGCTTCCGCCATCCTTGTTAACACCAATATATTGGCTAGTTAATTCGGCTTCGTGTTGATCAAAGTACCAATCTTCGATAACTTCTTTTTCTAATTGATAAATGTAGTATTGGAGCAATTCAGCTTCATCTTTAACTCCTTTACCACTTAAAATGGATTGCCATTCAGTTTTGTATGAGGTGCCATTAGAATCAGCATTTTCTCTTGCTGTTTGTTTGTCACCCTTAACAGTGTTTTTAGCTTCATTGACGATTTGATCATAATTTTTTCTCACATCGTTTAAGTCGCCACTTGGGGTTTTGCCTGTTTTGAAGGCATTACGGATGAGCACTTCGATTACTTGTTTGTAATAAGCGCTGATACCGGATGATGTCTCACGATAATTGTCGTAGATATCAGCGATAGCGACCGCTAAGGTTTGGTCATTATATCCGGTGAAGTCGACAACATTGGTTTTATCGGCTGTCACACTGGTGGAACATGCACCTAATGCCATAGCAGCAATGAAACTAGTAACTAATCCGGTTGATAGTTTACTTTTTTTCATGTTCTTTTACTCCTTCTTCTGAATAATAGCGTTTTATATTTTATATATAATTGGTTTTTAGTGCAACAATTTTTACTTTGTAAGGAGAAAAAACTGATGAAAACCTTAAAGAAAAATTATCGTATCATTTGAAACAACGTTCCTTGTTGATTAAAATAATTGACGATTTGAGGTGAGTGGAATGGCAAAACTAGTAATCAAAAACCTGCACGCTGAAGTCGATGGGAAAGAAATCCTAAAAGGAATTAATTTAACCATCAATGAAGGCGAAACAGTGGCCCTACTTGGACCTAATGGTCATGGTAAATCCACATTATTAAATGTGATTATGGGTCATCCTAAATATAAAGTAACAGAAGGAAGTATCAAATTAGATGATGTTGATATTTTATCTTTAACAACAGATGAAAGAGCCAAAGCCGGTTTATTTTTAGGTATGCAATTACCTAGCGAAGTACCTGGGGTTATCAATAGCGATTTCCTTAGAGCAGCGGTCAATGCCCGTTTAGAAAAGCCTATCTCCACTTATCAATTTTATAAATTATTAGATTCCGCGGTTAAAGAAGTCAAAATGCCATTTGATTTAGCCACACGTTCATTAAACGAAGGCTTTTCTGGTGGTGAAAAGAAGAGAAATGAAATTCTTCAAATGATTCTTTTACAACCCAAAATCGCAATGTTAGATGAAATCGATTCTGGGCTTGATGTCGACGCTATTCAAATTGTTGCCGATGTCATCAAGAGTCAACAACAAAAAGGAATGGGTTTCTTGGTGATTTCCCATTATGCCCGCTTATTTGACTTAATAAATCCTACACGCGCTATTGTTATTATAAATGGTAGAGTGGTAATTGATGGAAACCCAGACACTATCAAAAGAATTGATACCACTGGTTATGAATTCATTAAAACCGAATTAGGTATAGATATAGAAAAAGAAGAAGTCGAAATGAATAAAGTTTCGATTGGTAGTTGTGCCGTAAGAGAAAGCATTAAAAAGAATGGATAAAATAATTGTTAAAGACATTGAGAATAGTTGTTATTTTATTAAAGGAAATTTAACCTCTAATTCCTTTGTTTTTGACTGTGCTAATTTTCCTGATAAATTCCTTATCAAAGTCGATAAAAATCTTTCCCCTTATATCCTTTTAATTAACTTAAAAAATAATAATGATATATCAATAGATGTAGATCAATATTCCTCTACCCGTATAGCTATGCTTGCTAAAGAAGAGATTAGTGATTTAAAAATCCATGTTAATCTTGAAAAATACGCGGAAATTGATGCATATTTTGCGGATTTTTTAGTAGGGCAAAATAAAACAGAAGTGGAAGTCAATCTAAATGATGAAGAAGCCGCTTGTGCTTGGCATTTAGCGTCATTAGCCACAGGAAAAGATAAAAAAACATTTGATGTATCCGCTTATCATAATCACGCTAATACATATTGTAGATTAGATAATTATGGTGTTTGTTTAGATGAATCTCAATTAACCTTCTCTGGTATATGTAAAATTCATAAAGGATCTTCAGGCTCCAAAGCTCATCAAAACGCCAAAATCATGGTCTTTGATGAAAAGTGTAAAGGTATAGCTAGACCCATATTAAAAATTGATGAAAATGATATTGAAGCTAGCCATGCTGCGGTGGTTGGCAAAATCAATGATGACCATCTTTTCTATTTAACTTCTCGTGGCTTATCAGAAGAAGAAGCTAAAAAATTAATCACTTTAGGTTATTTAAAACCTATTTTAAATGGCTTTGATGATGAAGAAAGAAAAGAAGAAATCACCCAATTAATCGAGGAGAGAATATAACATGTACAATGTATATGAAATAAGAAAACAATTCCCGATGCTAAATAATAAAACTATGCAAGGTAAACCACTTGTTTATTTAGATAATGCTTCAACAACATTTAAACCGCAGTGTGTTATTGACGCTATCTCTTCTTATTACACGGAATTAAACGCTAATTCACATCGTGGTGATTATGATTTGATGTATAAAATGGATTGTTTGGTTTTTGAAACAAGAAAAACAGTTGCCAAATTTGTTAATTGTGAACCAAATGAAGTTGTTTTTACTTCAGGAGCCACTATGGGTATTAACCTTATCGCATGGGGTTATGGTCATAAATTTTTAAAACCAGGTGATGAAATTATTCTTGATGTTGCAGAACACGCTTCTAATTTATTACCATGGTTTGAAATTGCTAAATTAACAGGCGCTATTATTAAATATATTCCTTTAGATAAAGAAGGAAGAATTACACCGGAAGGATTAAAAAAAGTCATTACTTCCAAAACAAAAATTGTTTCTGTTGCCATTATGACTAATGTTTTGGCTTATACCATAAATGTGAAAGAATTTTCGCAAATTTGCCATCAAAACGGGGCTATTTTGGTTTGCGATGGCGCTCAATCTGTCCCTCATATACCCACTAATTTTAAAGAAGATGATATTGATTTATTAGTGTTTTCAGGTCACAAAATGTGTGGCCCAACAGGAATTGGCTGTTTAATTGGAAAAGATGCTATTTTACAATCAATGGATCCTTTCTTAACCGGAGGAGGCATGAATGTTGATTTTGATATTTCCACATCAATGGAACCATTACCATCTCCTAATAAATTTGAAGCTGGCACTATCCATTTAGCGGGTATTGTGGGATTAAAAAAAGCCATTGAATTTTTAATGGAATTAGGAATGGAAAATATTCATCAACATGATCAAGAATTATTTGATTATTTTATTGAAAAATTAAAAGATGTAAAAGATATTATTATTTATAATAAATCAGCAAGAAATGGTGTTATTGCCTTTAATAAAAAAGACATTTTTTCACAAGATGAAGCCACTTTATTAAATAGTAAAGGTATTGCAGTTCGTTCTGGACAACACTGCGCCAAAATACTTGATGAATTTTTAAAAACTAATGCTACAGTTCGTGCATCCTTTTATTTATATACAAGTAAAGAAGAAGTTGATGCTTTGATTGATGCTTTAATTAATGGAGGAGATATTCTAGATGCTTACTTTAACTAATGATATGATGCGTTCAATTATTATGGATCATTATGCAAATCCCTCTAATAAGCACCAACCAAAAGGTGATAATTTCACAAAAGTACATATGCATAGCGATAATTGTATTGATGATTTAGATATTTTCTTATTAGTGGAAGATAACAAAGTTATCGATGCCTGTTTTGATGGAGTGGCCTGTACTATTTCTACAGCTTCTACAGATATTATGTGTGATTTATTAAAAGGCAAAACCAAAGAAGAAGCTTTATACGCTATTGAACAATATAATCACATGATTCATGAAGAGCCATTTGATAGTGATGTTTTAGGTGAAGCCGTTGTTTTTATTAATACTTCTAAACAAGCAGCGAGAATTAGATGCGCTACTATCGGATGGAATGCCGCGGATATGATCTTAAAAGGAAAATAATTATGAAAGACGATATTAAATTCCAAGAAGATTATAAATATGGTTTTAAAGATGAGGATGTCTCTATTGTTAAAACCCCCGTCGGTATTAACGAAGATATTGTTAAAGAGATATCTAGATTAAAAAACGAGCCTGAATGGATGCTAGAATTCCGCTTAAAAGCTTTAAAAGCCTTCAAAGCGATGCCTCTTCCTCGTTTTGGGCCTGACCTTTCTTATCTAGATTTTGATTCATATACTTATTTCACTCGCCCAAGCAATAAAGAAGTGCAAAGTTGGAACGAAGTGCCTGAAACTATTAAAAATACTTTTGATAAATTAGGTATTCCAGAAGCCGAACAAAAATATTTAGCGGGTGTTTCTACACAATATGAATCAGAAGTGGTTTACCACAATATGCTTAAAGAAATTGAAGATAAAGGGGTTATCTTTCTTTCTACAGATATGGCATTAAAGTTATATCCTGATTTATTTAAAAAATATTTTGGAACCGTAGTCCCTATTGCGGATAATAAATTTTCCGCTTTAAATGGGGCTGTTTGGTCTGGCGGTTCCTTTATTTATGTACCAAAAGGAGTGCATTTAGATAAGCCTTTGCAGTCTTATTTTAGAATTAATAATGAAAAATCTGGCCAATTTGAAAGAACTTTAATCATCGTTGATGAAGGAGCGGATGTTCATTATGTTGAAGGATGTACCGCACCGACATATTCGAAAGAATCATTACACGCCGCTGTCGTGGAAATTATTGTTTTAAAAGGTGGCAAATGCCGCTATAGTACTGTACAAAATTGGTCGACAAATATCGTTAATTTAGTGACTAAACGCGCTGTTTGCTATGAAAATGCTTCCATGGAATGGATTGATGGTAATATTGGTAGCCAAACAAATATGAAATACCCTGCCTGTATCTTAAAAGGAGAAGGCGCTAAAGGAACATGCATTTCTATCGCGGTTGCGGGTAAAAACCAATATCAAGATGCCGGTGCTAGAATGATACATGAAGCCCCTAATACAACTTCTACCATTATTTCTAAATCTATTGTTAAAAATGGTGGTGTGGCTAATTATAGAGGCATTGTTAGACATACTAAAGAAGCCACAAATTGCCGTAGCCATGTGGAATGTGATACTTTAATTCTTGATAAGTTATCAAGAAGTGACACACTTCCTAAAAACGAAGTGCATAACAATTCCTCATATATTGAACATGAAGCTACAGTTAGTAAAATCAGTGAAGAACAATTATTTTATTTAATGAGTCGTGGAATAAGCGAAAAAGAAGCCACACAGATGATTATTATGGGTTTTATTGAACCATTTTCTCGTGAATTACCAATGGAATATGCTGTAGAACTCAACCAACTCATTAAGATGGATATGGAAGGAAGCGTAGGCTAATGGATTACGAAGTGATAGTCGTTGGTGGTGGACATGCCGGCTTAGAAGCCGCTTTTGCGTGTGCCCATAAAGGACATAAAACTTTATTAATCTCTTTAAATATTAAAAAAATGGGCAATATGCCATGTAATCCATCTATCGGTGGTTCCGCGAAAGGAATTGTCGTTAGAGAAATAGATTGCTTAGGTGGCATGATGGGCAAAGCCGCTGATCATCATTATTTACAGATGAAAATGCTTAATACTGGAAAAGGCCCAGGTGTTCAATGCTTACGTGCTCAACAAGATAAATTAGAATATCCCGCTTATTTACAATCTCTCGCTTTATCTACTGATAATCTCACAGTTAAAGAAGGAATGGTTGTTTCTTTAATACATGATGATAAAAAAGTATATGGTGTTGTTTTAGAAAACGGGGAAGAAATTACTTCTGATGCGGTCATTTTAACCACTGGGACTTATAT
>ODAI011892597.1_pt1 | contig 13180 bp, 7 predicted proteins | sample 1539321 | NCBI WGS metagenome assembly ODAI01 (sample SAMN02144231, study PRJEB22623) | gut metagenome | biome: sheep rumen | host: Ovis aries | place: New Zealand | reverse complement strand
CTGTATCGGGATGTCGGTCATGCTGTCAACGATATAGTCGGCTCCGGCCTCCTCCAGTTCCTCCCTTGTCCCGTTGCCGTAGGTCACGCCGCAGGTCTTTGCACCGGCGTTCCTGCCCATCAGGATGTCGACGTTCATGTCACCCACCACAAGGGTCTCGCTTGCCTTGAACCCCGTGGCGGAAAGCGTGGTCAGGACAGGGTCGGGATAGGGCTTTGCCCTCACGACGTCATCAGCCCCCACCAGCATGTAGAAATAGTCTGCAATGCCCAGGTCGTGGGTCAGTTCGGCCAGCGACTTGTGCCAGCGCGACGATGCTATCGTGAGCGTCAGCCCCTGCTGTTTCAGGGCCTGCAGCGTTTCCCTGACCTTGGGGAAAAGCTGTGGCTTCATGGTTTGCAGGTTCTCCTGGAAGATTCTCCTGTAGGTATCGGTGCAAAGCAGGATGGTTTCCTTGCTCTCGTCCGGATACAGTGCCTCGAAGCAGCCGTCAAGGGGCAGCCCTATCTTGGAGGCACACTCGTTGTCAGTGCGGCCAGCCAGTCCTAATTCTCGGATGGCCATCTGCATCGTCGTCACGATATTCCGTCGGGTGTCGCCCAGTGTTCCGTCAAAGTCGAATATGATCAGTCTTGTCATAACGTGTCCTCTCTAAATCACATAACGTATTAAAATCGCGTGCAAAGGTACGAAATTATTTGGATTCCTGTTGCCGATTCAGAATATTTTAGTATCTTTGCACCGTTAGACTGAAAAAGTATAATTGGGACAAAGCACAGCTGGGGGCGGGCGCGCCTCTCGATCAGAGAGGGGAGCCGTCCGTTGGCAACAGGCATATAAGCATTAAGAAGGACATGAAGTGGAAGTTATCTGATTTCTGGACTCAGACTCTGAGTTGTACGCTCGGTACCGTTATCGGTATCGTCCTGACCTTTGGCACATCTGCGTGGATAGAGTATCGCGAGAAGCAGGAGATGGAGCGTACGGCGGCGCTGATGGTGATTCACAACCTCGACAGTTTTATTGACGAGCTTGATGAGACGGTCAAATATATGCAGGCCAAGGACTCAATCTACATGAGGGTGATGGATGCCAAAGACCATCTGGAAACGGTTCCTGAAGATACGCTGGAGCTGTTTGTCAAGGGTTTCCTGACTTTCAATTTCAGCACCGGCGACCAAACCGCAGAAAGCATTTTCAGCAGCAATATCGAGACCTGGAAGAGCATTGACAACAGGGAGTTTATTGAACTTGCAGGCAATCTCTTTTCGGCCAGACGGCTTGTCGTCAAGTTTCAGGAACGACTTGAGGCAGAGCGGTATGAATTGAGTAGCATGTTTCTGAAGGACTTCGTCTATGGCGACAATCCTACTGAGTCGATGCCTGAGATTGCTGCAAGGATTCTGCGCTCTGCAAATTATTGCAGTTTCATCAAAAAGCACCATGACTTCTATCTGCACGCTATGGAGTATGGACTGAAAGTCCTCCGCGAGCAGACAGACGAATGCAAGCGGCTGATGGATGTGACTGACGATGAGTTGCAGCAGTTCGGCCACACTGAGTGACACGCCCTGCTGCCCCCCATTCCTGCTTCCTCTTCCTACTCTGCAATGTCAGCAAAGCGCATGAGGTAGGTGTCATACTGCGTCACGAAGGGGCGCAGCGGTGCCGGTACGCACTGTGCCGGGCGGAACAGGCGGGCGACGGCTGTCGGCCACTGGCCAGCCACGATGCGGCGGCACTGGAAACGTGCACTGACGGGCGCATCGCCTCGCTGCCAGCCAGGGAAGTGGGTCTTGGCGAATTTCGGCCCCTGGCCGCTCACGGCGGCGTTGACGGTGACCACCAGCCCGCGGTCGGTCTGTTCGAAGTTCAGCGATAGCGAGTCGCCCGTCAGCAGCAGGCCGTTGCCGTCCTTGTCGGTCAGCAGGGCGGCATCGATGCCGCTGTGGTTGCCCTCAAAGTACAGGTCGCCCATGTGCTTGGCCCAGAAGCCGTAGCGGTTGGCACGTTGACGGGCGGGATAGCTGGCCATGGGGCCGTAGCCTATCCACTGTACGCGGTCGATGGCCGGGTCGAGCAGGTAGGCCAGTCCCAGTTCGGCACGGAACAGGTCGGCTGTGTCTGGCGTCAGCGTGAACGTCACCTCCTGACCGCCGTCCGTGGTGGATTGGCGGCTGATGTCGGCGCGTACTTGACTGTTGTCCGTCCTCAGCAGGTATCTTTCGGGCAGCCGTCCTTTCTGGGTCAGCCGCTCGCCCATGGTGGGCTTACGGCCCGTGCGCACCAGTGTCTGACGTATCAGGTCTTCGGGCGAGCCGTTGCCCGTCCACTCCTGCCGGGGCTTGTTCAGCACGAAGCTCTGGCGGAGGAAGGTGTGACCCTGGCTGTCGGTCGCGGTGAAGTCAAGCAGGCTGAGGGCCGTGGGCCTGGTGACGGGCAGCTGCAGGTCGTAGTCCGTCGTGCTGCGTGGCTGGCAGTCAGGGCTGAAGGCGCCTTGTGCAACGGTGTCGCGGTCGGCCGTCAAGACCCAGTGGAAGGTCACGTTGTCCTTCAGGTTCAGGAAGTCGTAGCGGTTCGATATTTTCCATTTCCCACTGTCCGTTTCCACAAAAGCGCGGGCGTAGTTGCGCTGCAGTTCGTAGTAGTTTGGCAGTGGCGTGCGGTCAGCGTAGAGCAGTCCGTCAGTGCCCTTGTTGCCGAACATTTCGAAACCGCCGTCCTCGCTGGTGAACACGCGCTCCTCGTAGCCGAATTTTAGTTTGGAGTTTAGCGTGCTCTCTCCGTTATGAAACGGCATTCCCTGGTCAGCCCATTCCCATACGGAACCGCCGGCAATGCCGGGCGTGCGCTCTATGATTTCCCACTGGCGGTCGTGGTCTTCGAGCGATATGCCGAGCGTGTGGCAGTACTCAGTGAAGATGACGGGACGGTCCAGTAGCTGGTAGAAGCCGCCAATCTGCCCCGTTGTGGGATAGTGGGGCGCGTAGATGGGTGCTGCCGAGGGGAAGGGGTGGGGTGCACCGTTCTGTCCGTCCTTGGTGAGGGGTAGGGCGGTGCGGCTGAAGAATCGCCTGAAGTAGCTTCCCACCTGCGGGTAGCAGTAGGGGCGCGAGGGGTCGAGTTCGGTTTTCACGTATTCGCCCAGGCGCACGCAGATGTCGGTCAGCGGATTCTCGTTGCCCAGGCTCCAGATGATGACCGAGGGGTGGTTCTTGTCGCGCCGGATGGTGGCCTGTGCGCGCTGTTGCAGTACGGGGTAGTAGGCCGTGTCGGAGAGCAGCTTGTCGCCGAATCCGAAGGGCACCTCGTCGACGACGTAGAAGCCCAGCGAGTCGGCCAGTTCGTAGAACCGTGGCTCGCGCGGATAGTGCGACGTGCGGATGTAGTTGATGCTGGCCTCCTTCATCAGCTTCATGTCGCGGCGGATGCTGGCCTCGCTGATGACCTTGACGGTCACGGGGTCGGTGCTGTGTGCCGTGACGCCGCGCAGTTTCACCGGTCGGCCGTTCACCTTCAGCACGTTGCCGTCCACGGTCAGTTCGCGGAATCCGAACCTGTGTTCGAACTGCTGCAGCGTTTTGCCCTTGCGCAGCAGGGTGGTGCGCAGCGTGTAGAGGTAGGGCGTCTCGGCCGTCCAGAGGTGTGGCGCTTCCACCTTCGCGGTGGCTGTCACCGTTGCGGCGGCTGTCGTGGCGTGTTGTGCCCTGGTCGTTGCCACCAGTCGTCCCGTAGCGTCCAGCACGTCGTGACAGACCTCGGTGCTCTTGTCGCCGTCGGCCACGTCGGTCGTGACGTCTACCAGCCCGCTGTTCTTGGTGCGGATGGTCAGGTCGGCGAGGTGCGTCTTCGGCACGGCCATGAGCGTCACGTCGCGGAAGATGCCGCTCGGCGCCCAGTCGTCGTTGTAGTCGAAGTCGCTGCCGGGGAAACGGGTAATGACGCGCAGGGCCAGCTCCTGTCTGGGCTGCCGCGTGAGGTAGGGCGTCAGGTCGAACAAGGCCGTGTTGTAGCCCGAGCGCCACGAGCCTGCGCAGTGTCCGTTGACCCAGAGGTCGTAACCGTAGAGCACGCCGTCGAAGCGGATGACGACGCGCTGGCCCTTCCACGCCTCGGGCACGCTGAACGCCGTGCGGTAGTAGCCCGTCATGGGCTGTGCCTTGTCGTAGCTGGGCTTGCAGAATCCGTAGGCCTCCCAGCATCCTGGCACGGGAATGGTGCGCCATGTCTGGTCCGTCGGCGGCACCGTCCTGTCGTCAGTGATGCCGTCCACCACCTTCAGTTGCCACTGGCCGTTGAGGCTCATCTTCATCTTTGCGTCCGTCACGGGCAGTATGCCGCCAAAGGCGTCGCGCACCTGCCCGCTGGCCGTCACCGTCACGAGCAGCGTCAGCACTGCCCAAGCTACTATCCTCTTCATCTGTCTGCTAATGGTTTTAAAACAGTTTCTTGTACTTGAGGTCAATCTTCGTGTACTGATGGTCGCGCCCCCAGTGCTCAAAGAGTCCCAGGGGCCCGGTCAGGGCCCGTCCGTCCTGCTTGTAGACGGTGCCGCTTGGCGCACTGGGCAGCGAGGCCGCCTCGCGCAGGTATTCGTCGCAGTAGTTCAGGCTTGGAAATTCCGGCCACTCGCTGATGATGATGTCCATGCCGACGGCGTCGCACGCCACCTCGTCCTGCGATACCAGTATGGAGCAGGCCCAGTCGCCGTTGAAGGGTGCCTTCATCCACTTCGGGTTGGGCGCACCGTTCACGTCGCGCGACCCGTAGGTGCCGTCAATCAGGAAGAGCAGTGCTTTCTGTCCCAAGTCCTTATGCGCCATCCAGTCCACAAACGTCTTATACTGCGGCTTGCCGTGGCGCTTGTCCTGACTGATGTTGTTGTGGGCGTTCTGTCGCCAGAGCAGGTTGATGTCCGTTGCGCCGTACCAGTTTTTGGTGGTCAGCGTCACGCCGGGTCCGTTGTGCGTCTTGAGCAGGGCCGAGTTGATGAGGTAGTCGGCATCGGCAATGCACTTGGCCAGTCCGCGCGCCATCTTCCCATTGTCGGTGCTATATACGATTTGCTCGGGATAGTACTCACACTTCTCGCGACCGTCGCCGCCGATGTTGTCAATCATGCGCACCTGGGGGAACTCCCGGTGTATCTTGTTGTAGATGGAGTCGGTGATGGCACGGCTGGGCTCGCACACCACGATGTCCTGCTGTCTTACGCCGCCGTCGCGCACCAGCGAGCGCACCAAGGCCAGCGTGACGAAGGGCGACGAATTGAGCTCTATGGTGTCGTGGTGGGTGATGGCGTTGTTCATGTTCAGCTTCACTGCTATCATCTCCCCTCGCTTATAGCCACGGTTGCCTCGCCCGTGCGTCTTGTTGAAGTGCTTGAACAGCGCTTGCCACGCCTTCTTGGCGGTAGCCTCGCCCGTCAGCTGCATCACGGCCTCGGCAGTCATCGCGTCGGCCTTCGCTTGGTCGTTCCATCGGTCTTCCACCCATAGCCCGGTCTTGCCGTCCCACGAGGCCACGCCAGGGCTGTGCACCCATGCCACGCGCCCCGGATGGATGCCGCGCCCCAGCCCTATCGGCTGGTTGGGGCCCATGGTGAGCTTCGGCTTCGGACTGTTGCCAAACTCGCCAAAGAACAGGCGGTCGCGGTTCACCTTCTCGTCGAGCAGCTGGATGGTGGTCGAGGGTCCCAGGTCGGGATTCTTCCACGCCCGCAGCTGCCACACCACCTTACCATCTTTGTCCACCTCGATGGCCTGCACCGGAGCGTTCAGCGTGTCCATCGGTTCCTTGTTCCATTCGTTATACCAGTTGTTCACCAGATGGTTGCCGTTCTTCAGGCGCACGGTCTTCTGCGGCTGCGTCACGCCATAGTCGGTGGTGTTCAGCTGCCACACCGTCTGCCCCTGTCGGTTGATTTCCTGTATCAGACCCTTGCGGCCGGTGATGAGCAGGTTGCCCGTCTTGGGCATCTCCTGCACCGACCACGGCAGCATGCCGCCCCAGCGGTCTACCTCCTTGCCCTGACTGGTGAACTCATGGACGCAGCCCATGGCCATGTTGGCCACGAGATAGGTGCCTCGGCTGCTGAGCCGCGCATTGCGGAACTGTCCGTGCACGGAGCCTTTCTCGCTGTAGGGCAGCTCAAACTCTCGCACGATGCGCTTCGACGGAATCTCCATCACCACCGCCTTTGCCGGCTTGCCGTTCTGCACGAACACCACATGGCTGCGCCCTATGGGCTGTATGGTGTGAATCTCCGTGCCCTCTGGTGCCGCATATTGCCACACGGTCTGCCCCTGGGCATCCACTTCGGCCACGCCATACTGGTGAGCCAGCAGGATATGGCCATCGGTCATCAGGATTGCATCGCTGATTTCCCCTTTTTTAAGCTGGTCGGAATAGGACCAGTCTATTTTGCCGTCTTTTACAATGAACATGCGGCGCTGCTTGCTCTGGCCGGCATAGAAGAAGTTGTGGCGGGCCAGATCTTCATTGGGTGTCGTTTGCTGGGCAACGCTGTTTCCTGCCAGCAGCATGAGCAGAAACGATGTGCAAAGTATTCTTTTCATATCTAAGTAGTTTGTTCTTGTTTCATCCTAAATTTCCCAAGATGACGCGTAGCCGTGTGCATTCCGTGACCACGCTCTTCATCTGGTCGAAGTACTCGTCGTCAGCGCCGAACGACACCAGTAGATAGGCGTCGCGGTCTTCCAGCATACGGAACATCTGCATCATGCTGCGTGATGTGAGCTTGATGCCGTCCTTCTGCAGACGGTTGCATGAGATGGCTACTCCGTTCAGGCCGTGGTTCATCAGCTCCCAGACGTGGCGCGACAGCTCCGGCTGTCCGTAGTCCAGCAGACTGAAGAGCAGGCACCGGCCTCGGGTGCTTTTCTCGTAGGCTGCCAGTTTCTCTGGCTTCAGCTCCTCGCCTTCGGTGAATATGACGACAGGCTTCGAGTTATCGTTATGGTTCTGAGTCATTTCTTTCTGTTTGTAAAATCCTGAAAAACAATCTTTCTACCCTCAAAGAACCACCCTATCAGCTTAACTAACTAACAATTTATAACTAAACACTTACGAAGAAGTCTTATTTGAAGATAACCTTCCGGCCACCCACGATGTAGAGACCCTTGCCAGGCTTCTCCACACGCTGTCCGTTGAGGGTGAAGATGGCGTCGGCCGGCATCTTCTGCTCGCTATTGACGGTGTTGATGGCAGTGGTGGGACCGCTGGTTTGCACGCACTCGATGAAGTAGATGTGGCAGCCTGAAGTGTTGTAAACGATGATGTCGGCATCCTCAGGCAGATACCAGGCCTGCTCCGTGTAGGTCTTGGGCAGGGCCACTTCGTTGCCTTCGATGTCCTTCAGGGGTTCGCCGCTGATGGCGGGGTCGCCATTGGCATCCACTTCGTCGGTCTTCACATAGAGTCTTACGCCACGTGCATCGGAAGCCTTGTGCGACTCAACGCCCATCTTGATTTCGGTGCCGCCCTTCACGTTGGGGATGACGAAGCAAGGCATGTTCTTGCCGCCACCGCCCAGCCAGAGGTACTGCGGACCGTTATAGGTGCCCAGCGTGGTCGAGGGATAGTCGACGGCGATGGCCAGCGAGCGGTTGCCAGCATACTTGGAACCAAAGGTCAGGCCCTGAAGCTCGGCGATGGCCACACCGTTGGCCTTCAGCTCGCCACCTTCGGGATCGGTCAGCCAGAAGCACTTGTCGGCCGTAGCCTCGGGAGCAGGATTGCCAGCCTCGGCATCGGCTTTCTTCTCCACGTCGCTCCATCCAATCGTTGAGCTGGCAGCAGCGTCGGCCTTCAGGTTGGCCACGGTCTCGGCGCTCCAGTTGGTGAAGTCCCAGCGCGTCACCTCGCTCACCACGGCACCGTCGGCACTCTGCAGCACCACGTAGTCGAGCGAGCCAGCCTCGCCAGAGCCTCCCACGAAGGTGAGGTCGGCAGCTTCAGCCAGCGTGAACTCCTCGCTGGCGGTCTCACGCCACGAACCAGCAGAAGCGATGTTGAGCACCTCGGCGTCGCCAACCTTGAAGCTGTAGGAGCCGCCATAGGCAGCAGCGATGAGCTTGTAGGTGCCAGCGGCGAGCTTCACAATCTTGGCATCTTCCGATGAGTAGGCTCCTGCACGATAGGAGCAGCGGTCGGCCACGGTGCCCGTGTTGCAAACCTTCAGTCCGGCAATATCCTCAGCCTCGGTGAAGAAGATGACGCCCGTGGTCTCGGTAGCGGCATAGACGGCCTCCACCAGTTTGCCATCTTCGTCGAGCACGAAGCTGCCGTTGTAGACCTGGTCGGTGGGATCCTTCTTGAAGAGCGTGCCGTCGACGTTGAAGTAGCGCGGATAAGCATAGCCCACGGTCTCGCCTTCAAAGTAAGCCTTGTCGGCCAGCGTGGCCAGCGTGTTGGTGCCGTCGGTGGCAATGACGGTGTACTTGTAGGTGGCAGCCTGCTTCACGCGGACGGTGATGACGGTGTTGTTGCTCTCGTCAACGAGGTTCTCCTCGCTGTCGTCGCCCTCCACATAGTACTTCACGCCGTCGGCCCAGACGGGGTCGGTGGCGATGTCAATCTTCGTGCCCTTCTCGGCCGAGCCTTCCTCCTTCTTCACCACCACGTCGTTCTCGTCGACATAGTTGATGACGTACTTGTAGAGCACCTTCTCGGCCGAGGCGATGCTGAGGTTGTCAATGCCGATGCTACGGTCTTCGTTCGAGCAGTTGTCGATGATGACAATCTTGGCCAAGTCCATCTTCACCCCATCGAGGTTGGCCGAGTAGGTGATGTCCTGCAGCGCTTTCTTGGCTGGCTGGTACACCATGTTGAAGGTGACGGCTCCCAGCCCGTGCACCTTGAAGGTGAGCTTCGGCGTGTAGTTCTCGGTGTTCACGTAGTGCTGGTTATGGGTGAAGCCGTTGGCACTCTTGTTGTTGTTGAAGTTGGCCTGGCCGGTGAAGGGAGTGAATCCGGCAGCGGTCTGTCCGCCCAGCTGCACGTCGGTGACCTGGCAGGCTTTGCGGGTGTAGGTGTAGCCCACGAGGACCACGCCATCGGAGTTGACGAGCTGGATGGTGGACGTTGACTCGTCGCCAGCCCAGCCGTGCAATCCGCTGAACTGAACGGTGACCTCCTCGTTGTCGGCGATGGCGTAGGCACCCTCGCCGCCCACTGCGAAGGGAGCCGTGGCGGTGGTGTTGCTCACGCAGAGCACATTTCCGATTTCTGTGGCGGCTTTCACGATGCCAGCGTCGAAGGGAGCCGTCGACTCCTCGAAGTCGGCACTGAGGGGCAGCGAGCCTATCTGTGCCCCAGCCCCAGCTGCAGCGGTTGCAGCCACGATGAGTGTAAAGATTTTCTTTTTCATGTTTTTGATTTTTTTGAAGGTTAGTAAATTTAACAAGACAATTCTCTTTTCGGCTGCAAAGATAGTGTAGAAAAAGCAAAAGGCGGGGGCAGAAATCGGTCTTTTAGCGCACGGTTTTAGGTCAAAGAGCGAAAAACACCACGCTCTGCACGCTTGCTTTGCGGCACAGCTCATCTCAGCACAGCCTGTACTCCCGTCACCATGTCCTTATGCTTCTCGTCGGGCACAGTGATTTGGGAGGAGAACGTGACACGCTCGCCGGGCTTGCCCGGAATGGTAAATGTGCCTGAGTGGGTGATGGAACTTGGGTCAAATAATGTGGCTTCGACAAACACTTTGTAGGTGCCGTATTCAACCTTCTTGCCCTCTTGGTCGGTGAAGTCCCAGGTGAATGTCTGTAGGCCGCTGACCTGTGGTGTGGCACCTGACACGGCATCTATCTGCTGGTCGAATAGGTTGTCGGCCTTTGCCGCCTTTACCCAGTTGGGCACGCAGTAGGGGCGCTTGATGTAGCCACGTACGGGCTTCTCGTCGCCCCTTGCCCTGCCTTTCGCCGTAAACGAAGTGACAAAGAGCGTTTTCACCACGTCGCCGCTTTCGTTTTCTATCCATACGGCATACTGGTTGGATCCGTGGTCGTTCTGGCGCTGATAGTTGAACGACACCTCAAGGGAAGTGGCTTTTTCCTGCTTTCTTTCCTTTTTTACTGCCGTGCACGACGTACTTAGTACCAACGCTGTAAGAATAGCTGTAATGATTTTTCTTTTCATATTCCTTTTTTTATTATTGTAACGTCTATCTGATGACGACTTTCCTGCCACCAGCGATGTAGATGCCCTTCGAGGGATGGTTCACTGGCGAGCCTTGGAGATTGTAGAAGAGACCTGAGGACGGCTGAGGAGTGATAAGCGATGAGTGATGAGTGATGCTGTTCGTCGCTGAACCAGTGGCTTGGAAAGCCTCGACGTAGTAGACGTGGCATCCGCTGGGGTTGTAGACCAGCACGTCGACCGTGCCAGCATCCTCAGGAACGAGCCATGTCTGCTCGGTATAGGCATCGGGCACTGGCACTGCCTTGCCATTGGGATCCTTCAGCTCGGCCCCCTTGACGATGTTGGTCAGCGTGCCGTTGTTCAGGAACAGCTGTACACCGCGTGCGCTGCCGTTGCGGTGCGACTCTACGGCCATCTTGATCTCCGTACCTGCCTTCACGTCGGGGATGACAAAACAAATAGTGTTGGCAATGCCCAGCCACAGGTACTGCGGGCCGTGGTAGGTGCCGATGGAGGTGGAGGCATAGTCGACGGCGATGGCCAGGTTGCGCTTGTTGCAATATTCTTCGGGGAAGTAGAGTCCGTCGAGTTCGGCAATCACCTCGCCGTTGGCTTTCACGGTGCCATAGTCGGTGTCGGAGTGATACCAGAAGCAGCGGTTGTCGACGGGAGTCGACGAGCCCAGGTACTCCTGGTCGCTCCATCCCGTCTCGTCGCCTGCATTGGCATCGGCGGTAAGGTTGGCCACAGTGGCTGCGCTCCAGTTGGTGAAGTCCCAGCGCGACAGCTCGTCGACGACGGTGCCGTCGGCGCTCTGCAGGAAGAAATAGTCGAGTGCGGAGTCCTGTCCCGTTCCGCCCTTGAACAGCAGGTCGGCAGGCTCGGTCAGTGTGAAGGCTTCGCTGCGCTGCTCGTTCCATGAGGACGAGGCATCCATCGTCAGCACCACCGTGTGGCCAGCCTTGAACTGCATCTCGCCTCCGATGGCGGCAGCAGTAAGGGAATATGTGCCGGGAGAAAGCCTGAGCAGCTTGGTATCGCTGGCGGCATAGGCAGCAGCAGCACTCGAACATTCCTCGTTCTGCACCGTTTTTAGGGCTTTGATGTTCTCGGCCTCGGAGAGCAGGATTGCGTCGCCGATGTTGGTGTCCTGATAGTCAAGTGCAATGTCCTGTGGAGCGTGGAGCGACAGCTGCAGCTGATACTTCCCGTCGGTGGGCTCAGTCACGTAGAGATGGCCGTTGAGGTTGTAGTAGCGGGGATAGGGGATGGTCAGCGTCTCGCCTTCGTAGATGGTTCCTGAGACGAGCGTAGCCAGCAGGCTGTCATTGCAACTGACGTTGATGTTGTATTTGTACTTGTTGGATTCAAGCAGCTCGATGTTGAACTTCTTGGCCAATGTCTGATTCCAGCCCTTGATGACCTCGGGTGTCCAGTCCTTGTCGTTCACCAGCACGGGAATGGCCCCTCGCTCCAGACAGTCGTTGACAAAGAAATGGATGTACCAACCATAGCTGTAGACCATCTCGTTGCGCTTCGTGGCCGCCATGCTCAGGTTGCTCTGCTTGTCGTCGGCCGACTGCAGGCAACCCAGTTCGCTGCCGGTCTGTGTAGCTGTCAGTTCCGACTGGCCAAAGCGCATGATGACGGTGTCGCCAGGCTGCAGGGTGTTGTAGACGAGATACCAGTCGCCCGACCGATAGCAGTCGCGGGCACTCGTCTGGTTCGTTCCTCCGATGGTGAAGGTGTAGGGCTTACCCTCAGTGCGCTCGATGTCGAGCGTGGCGGGAGTCATGTCGATGAGGTATTCATGGAGTGGGTTCTCGGGGTCGGCGGCAATGGCCAGGGCGGCGCCATAGGCACACTCCCAGGCGCCACGCAGGCCGGGGTGGAGCGACTGGTCGGCACAATACATCTGATAAGTCTTCCATTCGCCGAATGTGTTATAGTGCTCGCTGACCACAGCTTCCTGGTCGATATAGCTCACTCCCTTTTCCTGGGCGATGGTTTTTCCCCAGGAGCGGTAGTTGGTCTCCATGTTATGCTTGCCGTTGGTGAACCCATAGCGCGGCGTGCGTGAGCACAGGATGGGGGTGGCCCCCTTTTCGCGGGTCTCGTCGATGAAGAAGCGCAGGTACTGCCCGAAGGTATACACCGTCTCGGTGGTGCCATCGCTCTTTGTCACCGTGCGCGTCTCCGTGGCCGATGTTCCGCCGATGCTCGACTTGGTGTCCCAGTTGCTGCCTCCGTCGTTATGTCCGAAGCTGATGATGACGTAGTCGCCTGGCTGCAGGGCGTTCTTCACGTTCTGCCAAAGGTTGCTGTTGTAGTAGGTGCGTGAAGACATTCCTCCCATGCCGTGGTTCTCGCAGACGAGCTCGTCGGCATTGAACCACTCCTGGGCAAATAGTCCCCAGCCCCACTGCCCCTGTATGCCCCCGTCGCCCTTCGACCCATTGCGCATGGTGGAGTCGCCGCAGAAGAAAGCCACGGGCTTGCCTGCCTTGCGAAGCTTGCCTGCCGGTGAGGGGATGAGATAGCGCGTGTTGCGCACGTCGGCACGTATGGTGATGTCCTTGAACACGTTCTGGTCTTCTACCAGCCGCTGCGATCCTGCCGGCTGGCTGAGTGCCAGAAGTGCAGTTGCTGCGATAAATCTTGCCATTCGTTTCATAAGCGATGTTGTAAGTAGGTTATGAACCCCGGCAGCCACTTGATGGCTGTCGGGGTCGCTATTAGTAAGGCTTGGATGCTGGATTTTATCTCAGCACCATTTTCCTGCCTTTAATGATATATAGCCCATGCCGAGGTGAAGTCACCCGCTGCCCGTTGAGGTTGAAGATGACGGTGGACTTGGTGTCGGTATAGGATGGCAGGGCGTCGATGCCCGTGTCGCCTTTGTCGGCCACCCCGGCGCTGATGTCGTAGATGTGGCATCCACTGGTGTTCTTGACGTAGATGTCCACCTGTCCGCCAATACTGGTCACGCCATCGGGCAGCACCCAGTCCTCCCAGG
>ODAI013480972.1_pt1 | contig 13182 bp, 18 predicted proteins | sample 1539321 | NCBI WGS metagenome assembly ODAI01 (sample SAMN02144231, study PRJEB22623) | gut metagenome | biome: sheep rumen | host: Ovis aries | place: New Zealand | reverse complement strand
GTCCTTAGATACCTCTCTAAAGGCCTCAAGGGTAGCCTCCATCTCTTTAGCCGTAAAGGGTGGAGAGAGTGAGGCCTCGGCCTCTCCGTCTGGTACTACCTCCCTCCGAGCTATCTCCTCCCTGAGTACCTCTAAGGCCTCATTGAGGCGCTCAATACCGTCTATCATTTCGGCGGTCTGTACCTTGAATATCTCAAGCTCTGGTATCTCCGTCTCCTCGGCTATCATGGAGATAAGGTTATTAAACACATTGAGATACCGGAGGCCTTTGTCTATGTTGATACGGAGGCTCTGAGCCGTAGAAAAGGCGTTTTTCGTGGGTCTGATACAGTCTACCGATAGAGCGGAGAGCCATAGCGCCACTTTATCCGAGGAGGCTCTCTCTCCTAAGGTCTCCCGGAGGTTCTCTCCGGCTATGGTATCGGCCACAATGGTATAGAAGTGAGAGACGGCTCCTCTTGTGGCGTTGCGCATAATGACGGCGTGTTCAAAGGCGTTAGCAAGCCATTCTTGAAGGTTGACGTATACATAGTATTGCCTTGCATCCTGTACCGTCTGTACCTTGTCCCGGATATGGCTCAGGTTCTTATAGAGCGGGTTCTCTACTATCTCCTCATTGGACATACCCTCATTTTTGAGGTAGCCCCAATAGATATAGCTGTATATGAGCGCTCTACCAGCATTTGAGCCGTTAAAGCGCTTGCGTCCGTACTTGTCCTTAAACTCTTGCGCGGTCTCCGCCTTAGCCTTGCGTGAGCGCTGAGGCCTGTCTTTCTGCATCTGGTAGACGGTGGCCTCTATCAGCTCCCGGAGCATATCCTTATCCGGGTCATAGCCTTTTTCTGTGGTGAGGTACTCCAGCGCATAGGAGAGCTTATCCTCTCCTCGGCCTGAGCCTATGACTTGCTCAGCGGCGTAAACGGCGGTTTTTACGTCATTCTCAAGTATCCGGAGGCGGGTTGCGTCTGTATCCGTCTTTAGCGCCTTGAGAATATCGTCTATCAAAAACACGGCTACTCCTCCTCCAGCTCTATTTTTATCGTGTCAAGCTCCGCCTCCATATCCCTAAAGGCGGCTTGCCGCTCCTCATCAAAGAGGTCTATCTTATCAAGCTCCGCCTCCAGCTCTCTAAAGGCCGCTTGTGTCTCCTCGGAGTTAAACAGGGTATCCAGCTCTTTGAGTTGCTCCTCAAAGCCATCAAAGGCGGCGGTAAACTCCTCCTCCGTGAAAAAGTCCTTTTCGCTCATGGTGGCCTCCTCCCTTTTTTATGGCATTACTTTACTTACCTTATCCCTCTTTTATGGTGTCGGATAACTCGGATAACGGCCTTTTTTAGAGTGCCGATAATGCCGGATACCCTTTTTAAGGCCTCTAAAAACTCTATTTACTCCGGCTCCCTTTTATGGACGGCAGAAAAGGCAGATACTCCGGCTCTGAGCCTGTAGGAGGATACCAGCGGAGGCCGAGGCTCCATCCCTACAGGCTGAGCGGGTCTCATAGTGAGAACATCTCCAGCGGGTTAGCGCGCTGGTAGCCGTCTACCATGTGGTCAAGGATATTAAGCTCCGTCTGATACTAATCCTATTCTAAAAACGCATCAACGATCCACGATCTGGAAGTGATGCTGCGAACCATCTCACAGGTCAGGCTTCGGATGGTTTCGCACAAACGATCAATGACACATTCCAGAGTTCTAAAGACCTCGTTTCTGAATCCCATGGAGCGAAGCTGCTTCCAGATTTGCTCTATGGGATTCATTTCAGGTGTGTACGGTGGGATGTGTAGCAGAGTGATGTTTTCAGGGACGATCAATCCCTTGGATTTGTGCCAGGCAGCACCATCGCACACCAAGAGGATTTGGTCCATGGGGTATGCCTTTGACAGCTCCGCCAGAAAGAAGTTCATGCAGATCGTGTCGCACCGGGGCAACACCCAGAAGAAATGTTCTCCCGTTGTGGGTTCCACGGCTCCAAAAGCATAACGATACTCTCGAATATGGTGGCAGGGCACTGACGGTCGTGTTCCCTTCCGGCACCAGCACTGCTTCGGCTTGTTGATTCGTCCAAATCCCGCCTCGTCCTCGAACATCAAACGCACTCGTCCTTCCGATTTCGGGCGCATGTTTTTTCGCGTTTCCAGTACACTTTGCTTAATTTTTTTGAGGCTTCACACGCCTCTTCACTTGCCGCCTTTGGATGCTTCGGTCGGGGCATCACTTTGCGCCATCCATGCCGCTGTAACAACGCATAGATATATCCCCGCCCTGTATCTTTTCCACGCACTTCATCAAACGCAGCTTTGATCTCCTGTGCTGTGACTTCATGTCCTGCTTCCGCTGCTTTCTCGAACCTTGCCAGGATTTTCTTCTCTTGCGCTACTGGCAGCGCTTGTCGGTGTGACGTGTACTTATTTCGCTTGAACTCTTCCAGCCCCTGTTCCCGATACCGCCGACACAGCTGGCTGATGCTGTTAATTCGCATTCCGACCATCTCCGCGATCTTCGCGACTTTATATCCTTCATATCGCAACATCAATACCCGCAGCCGACGACTCACATTCTTATCATTCGTTTCCTTCTCTGCCTGCTTTATCGCTTCATATTCTTCTTCGCTGATTTGGAATCGGCTCATCTTTCATCACCCATTCCATTATACCATACTATTCCTTTTTTGTATAGATTTTAGATTAGGATTAGTATTAGCTTGCTCCGTGGTGGTCTCCCCGGTAGCCGTGCGGCGGTAGAGGTCTTGTATCGCGTCAAGGGTATCTCCAGCGGCTCCGGAGGCCTCCGTGTATGCCGTGGCCGTATGCTCCTCTTTGAGAGCGGCGCTATACTTGAGTTTGAGGTCTAAGAGGCGCTCCGGCGCTATCTGCGTAAAGTCTACCTCAGCTAAGGCCTCATCAATGCGGTGGAGGGTATCTCCGAGGCGGCGGATACGAGCCTCCCTTGCCATCCCGTAGGAGCTGTATAGCTCCTCAAGGCTCTCTTGCCGGAGCCGTGCTATCTCTGAGCTGAGGTCTTTCTCCCATTCGCTACAGGTACTCCGGCTTACTCCTATGGCCTCCTCTATCGCCCGGTAGCTCTTGCCCTCGGCGCGGAGGCGGATAAACTCAAGTTTCTTTTCAGTCGGTTTCATGGCTATACGCTCATCCCCTTCATACATCGGTGTAATATGGCGCTATGGAGCGCCTGTTATTGTCATAGTCTGAACGTCCGCTAATGATAGTTTGCAGACATAAGGCCGTTATGCCTCCAGCTTGTCCGGAGCCTCGGCCTCTGTCATCCCTACAGCGGCTCTAAACTCGGAGAGGAGGGTATCCAGCTTATTGAGCGCCTCACTATTGTCCCGGCTCTCCTCCAGCACTATCTTAGCGGCGGCGGTATTGCCCTGTAGCGCCTTGCGGGTCATTGCGGCTAATATGGCCTCCCTTGTCTCCGGAGAGATAGACGGCCTCTCTTTAGCCTGTAGGGTGGAGGCTCTCTTACTCATGCTTGCCGCCCTCCGTGCCTACCCTGAGAAACTCCTCAAGGTTCTTTTCAGTAACTCTCCAGTACTTGCCTATCTTGACGGCCTTGAGCTTGCCGTTTTTGATATAGTCGTAAATAGTCCGGCGTGTAACGTGGAGGATAGTTACCAGCTCCTCAATGGTGTATACCTTCATCTCTGCCATTTGTACGGCCTCACTTTCTGATAGTGTCGCTCAATATCGTGTTTACCAGCTCATTAACGCTCATGCGCTCCTCGGCGGCTCTCTCTTTGACGGCCTCATAGAGAGACGGCGTTAGGAGGAGCTGGAGACGGCGGCTCTTTGTCTCCTCATACTCAGGTATCGCCCTCCGTGCTGGAGTTGCGGCCTTGCGTGGAGCGCTGGTAGAGGCCGAGGCTCTTTTCTTAGGCTTGCGCTCCGGCTGAGGCCGAAGCTCCGGCTCCGGGTCTACCGGAGGAGGCGTAGAGATATACCGCATAGCCTCCGGCGCTTTTGCTTTCTCTTGCATCTTGTCCTTAAAGCTCTTAGCCATACCTTATCCCTCCTCGGCCTCCATCTGTTCTAACTGTTCTTTGAGTATCTCCGCTCTAATTCTGAGCGCGTCCTCATCATAATAGAGCGCGTCCGCTAAGTCTTTGTTGTCCTCCCGTGTGGCGTACATTATGAACGTGCCGAGGAGCTTTTTAGCGTCTCCGGTTATCCTCATGGCTACTTACCTCCTATCAGTTCATCTATAACGGCTCTGTAGTCCTTTACGGCGTTGCTCCGAGGAGCGTATGAGTAAATGTCCTCTCTTACGGCCTGAGCCTCTTTGAGAGCTGTACACTCTCTTATCCGTGTCCGGTAGAGGCGGGTATCCAGTCCCTCGGCGGCTTGCTCCATCATGTCCGATATGTCCCGGCTGAGTACCGCCCTCCCATTGTACCGGGTGAGGAGGATACCGTCCACCTGTAGAGACGGGTTGCAATAGGCCTTTACTACCTCTACCGTCTCCCTGAGGCGGCTCAGCGCGTCTAAGCTGTAGTCATCGGCTTGAGCTGGTATAATTACCTTGTTACAGGCCGTGAGAGCGTTTATAACGATAATGGAGAGCTGAGGAGGCGTGTCTATGATACAGTAGTCATAGGCTCCGGAGACGGCCTCCAGCGCTTTTCTAAGCCTGTACTCCCGGCCTACCTTTGTTAGCGTGGGTTCGCTATCAGCTCCGGAGAGAGCCGGAGAGCTTGCTATTATGTCTCCGTGCGGCGTGTGCTGTATAGCGGCCTCGGCTGAGGCGCGGCCTGTGAGTACTCCGAGCGCGTCCGCTCCGGTATCTCCGGAGTTATCGGCCTCCATCGTGCGGCTGAGGTTGCCTTGAGCGTCTGTATCAATGTACAGCACTTTAGCGGCGTGGTATTTGGCAAGTCCGGCTCCGATAGCGTAGGCGCTGGTACTCTTGCCTACTCCGCCTTTTTGCGCTACTATGGCTATCGTTATCATGTGAGCGCCTCCTCTGCATTGCGGTAAACTACCCTACACTCCTCTACTATTTCGCTGTACGGTATCCGAGAGGTACGGATATACCATGTCTCCGGCGCTCTCCCGGCCTCCAGCGCTTGCCGCCATTTCTTATCCATCCGGTTATCATCCGCAAATTTACTCCATGCCTCATACATAAGCGGGTTGTAGTTGACGGCTAAGCGGATAACACATTTCGCCTGAGAGAGGCCTTGAGCCTGAGCGTCTGGTAGCTCCTCGGTAGTGAGCCACACTACAGGCTTATAGTCGTTATTCTTATCCCAATAGTATTGTGAGCCATCGGAGCGCGTCCTTATCTGCATGGTGGCCTTATCAGGCGGTAGGAGGTTACTCGGAGAGAGGTCTATATATCCGCTCTCCGCTATCTTGACGTAGTTCTCAAGGCTGGTAAAGTGGTATAGTCTCATCCCTATATCTCTCCTCTCAATACATCGGCTTATAGTCGTGTGGTAGGTCTCCGGAGGCCTTGAGGAGCGTTATAAGCGCCTCAGTATCTCCGTTGAGAGCGCGCCTTATCAGCTTAGCGGCTCTCCTCTGCATCCGGTAGGATAAGGCCTCATCATTGAGGCGGCGGAGGCTCTGTTTACGGTACGGCCTCCGCCATTGTGCGCGGTATCGGCTCATTGTGTGTATGTGTATGTGTATGAGCTTAGAATATCGCTTTAGAGACGGCCTCACTACAGCCATTCTTAGCGCGCTCTAAGGCGTGGTTGTATATCATGGTGGTAGCTATGTTCGCGTGTCGTGCGAATTGCTGTACCTCCTCCAGCGGCCTACCAGCTAAGAGGCTGATAGTAACGGCGGTATGCCGGAGAGAGTGAGCCGTCAAGCGCTCATCATTGTATCCGGCCTCTATCATGGCTCCCTTTGCAATGCGGCTTATGGAGCGGGTTGTCATCCGTCCGCCTTTGCTGTTATTGCTCATGGAGGCAAATAACGGAGCCTCGGCGGAGACGTTGCCTCGGAGCTTGAGGTATTCGCGGATAGCGGCCTCTACCGGAGCGGATACCTTGACATACTCGGCCTTTTCGTCTCTGCCTTTGCCGAGGAGCCATAAAACAGTATTGTCTCCGAGCGTCCGGAGGTCTCCTATATCGGCGTTTACTACCTCTACCGTGCGGAGGCCTCCAGTTACCATAAGCGCCACTATAGCATAGTCCCTCACTCCCTGAGGCGTGGAGCGGTCTATACCAGCTAAGACGGCCTTTACCGCTCTGGTATTGAGGTAGTCCTTTTTATGCTCCCGGTTGAGCTTAGCGCCTTTGATATGCTCCGCCACATTCGGATACAAGCCCTCTTGCTCCGTCCATGTGAAAAAGAGCCGAGCGGCGGTAATGTAATTCTGTACCGTGGTAGGCTTGAGGCCTGAGGCCTTGAGGCTATCCCTATAGGAGATAATGTCCTCCCTGTGCGGCTGTGTGATACCGTTCTCTCCAAAGTACTTGAACATCTGCCGGATAGCGCGGGTATAGGTCTCTACCGTCTTAGGCTTAGCCTCAATAAAGGATACAAAGCGGAGGTACATATCCTCGGATACCATGCCCTGAGCCTGTACCGCTCCGGCCTCAACCTTGACAAGTTCGTTCATTAGCTCCGCCTCCATTATGTGTATACACATCTGTATGTGTTTGTGTATGCTCTCCTCTATCCACTTACTATTATACCGCCTACCGCCTCATATGTCAATACACATCTTCATATATCAGCGTACAATTAGCACAAACTGAGCCGAGGCCGCTCCTCCGGCTCTTGCGGCTACTTTGCGCTATGTTTGCGCGGTAATTTTGCTCTGCTTTTGCTCCGGGTTTGCTGTACTTTTGTTGTACCTTTGTTGTACCTCTCCGGCGTTTGTTTGTGCCGAATTTGTGCTACCTTTGTACCGTCTTTTTTACGTCCCTAAGGTGTCCCGTATTTGTCCCTTAATTGTCCCTTAGGTGTCCCGTACTTGTCCCTATAATGTCCCGTAGTTGTCCCGTCCATCTGCAAAGAGAGAGCGGAGGAGTACCTCCGCTTTTCTCCCGTTTTCTCCCGTTTTCTCCGCCTTATCCGGCCTCTTTGCCGTCCGTAGGAGTGAGGCTCCCGGCTCCCTTAGCTCCCTTGTAGGCCTCATCTATGGCCTTATCCAGCGCCTCCAGCTCATCCCACATCATATCATGGAGGGTAACGAGGTTTACCTCTATCAGCTCTTTGTCCGTGTCGCTGAGGAGCTGGTATCCGGTACCCTTGTCCTCAAATTCTCCGTAGCTCCTCATAAAGAGAATGAGGAGGCTCCTCATCTGAGTGAGCTTGTTGTGAGCGTTCTCCAGCGCCTCCACATTTGCCATAATTGCCATTGTACTACCTCCCTTGACTTTGCCGAGGAGCTGAGCTATACTCTCTGTATCAGCTCCCCGGCGCTCTCTGTCGTGTGTGCTGTTTGCTCCGTGTGCTGTGGTAGGTCGCGGAGCTTTTATAATGCCATCGGCTCCACCTGAGAGCGGCTGAAAAAGCTCCCGGTATAGGTGGCTCCGTCTCCCTTGCTCCCGTGAATGAGAACGGCCTTGAAAAGAGCCTTGCTCCCGTGAATTACCATGTAGCCGAGGTCTCTCCAGCCGCTCCAAGTGTTGCACTCCTCGGAGATACCAGCCTCCGCCTTAGCCGCCTCAATGCGCTGAGCATTTACCGGAGCGGCCTTTTCGCTGAGCCATGCCCTGTGGAGAGCCTCGGAGAAGGTGAGGCCTCCCTTGCGGTAGTTGCGCCATGCCCTCAGCATGATAGCCTTGAGGTTGTATTTCATCGTGTCCGCCTCCTCTTATTGGTCGTAGTGTTCATGGTTGAGAGAGTGTCCGTTAGAGGTCGTCTGCTCATCTTCTGGAGTTCGTGGCCTATGCTCCGGCTCTTACCTCGGCAGCTTCTATTCATTCGCCCGTTTTGGCTCTCTCAACCTTGTGACTATATTATACTGCCGTCAGTAGATAATGTCAATATGTCATACCTCACAAATATACTGCCGTCATTATATGCACTTTGTATATTGACGGCAGTATACCGCGTATGCTATAATTGCCATAGTGGAGGAGTGGCTTTTATAGCGGCGCTCCGCTTACTACCGTAGAGAGGAGGTCTCATTATGGCTATCAGTCCGTCTCAAAAAAAGGCCGTAGCCAAGTACAATGCCGCAAATTATGACAGGATAGAGCTAAGGGTAAAGAAGGGTCAAAAAGACGAGCTAAAAGCCCATGCGGAGCGGCGCGGAGAAACTCTCAATGAGTTCGTTAATAGAGCCATTGCGGAGACTATCCAGAGAGATACCCAATAGGAGGAGAGCCTCCGTCTGTGTATGTGTATGCTCATGTGTATACACATATCCTCGGCCTGTACAAAACAAAGAGGAGAGCCTCGGCGCGGTGTATGCGCTAAGCTCTCCCTTTTCTATGCCTCTCTGAGGCTCTGTGAGGCGCTCTGAGGCGCTTTTACGGCTCCGGTATACTGGAGGAGAGGGTAAAACCGGAGGCGGCTCCCTGAGGCGTTTTATAGGCCGTCTGAGGCGTTTCTATCCGGCTCCTCGGCCTATTCTCCATAGTACCGCCTGTATAGCTCCTCTGTGACGGCTGTTATCATGTCCGTGATAAAAGCGTCCTCCCATTGCTCCATAATGTCCGCAGACTTGACGGCTACCGCCTCCCATGCCTTATCAAGCTGGAGGGTATCTGCCGAGGCGCTCTCTAAGGTGGCCTCCGCCTGTTCTAAGAAGTTGTAGACGGTACGAAAAGCCTTTTTATACCGTGTACTCCCTGAGGCCGTCTGAGGCGCTCTCTGAGGCTCCTCAGGCCGTTTATCTTGCCGAGAGGGTGAGGAGGCGGAGGAGGCGCTCCGGCGCTCTGAGGCCGTCTGAGGCGCTGTAAACGGGTTCTCTTTGTCCTCCACAATGGTAAAGCCTTGCTCTATGAGAGCGTCCTTTTTCTCTTGCTCCTCTGCCGTCTCAAAGCCTTTATAGGCAAGCTGGTTTAATGCCGTAAAGTCAAGCTCCGCCATTGCCTCCCCTCCTCTCTGCCGTTACTCTGAGATACCCTTGTCCTCAAAGTAGTTGAACATCGGGTAATAGCTAAAGAGTACCTTGTCCCCTACTCGGCCTTGCCTGTTTTTGAGGATAACAAGCTCCACTTGCCGAGGGTCTTTCTTTTTCTCCTCCGTAGGGTTAAAGTCTTTTCTCCCGGCTCCCTTGAGCTGGAGGCCTATCACAACGTCCGAGCCGTACTCAATGGAGCCGCTCTCTTTGAGGCTCTCAAACATGGCCTCGGCCTTGTAGCTGGTTCGGTTGAATGAGGAGATAGCGATAACGGGTATCTTAAAGTCCCGGCTTATCCTTTTCAGCTCCAGAACGGCCTTATCTGTGTTCTGCTTGTCCGTGGCGCGGTCATTGTACGGAGCTAATATCTGCATATAGTCCACAATGGCAAGCGGCCTCCGGCCTGTATAGCGGATATGCTTTTCTACCGTCTCCCTTATCTGAGTTACTCCTATATCGCCTACTCCCTCTTGTATGTAGAGGCGCTCTGCATAGGCTCCATAGGCGGAGATAGCGTCCCGGATAAGCTGGTTCTCCGTCCGGCTGTAGTTAATATGGCGCTTGCCGTCCGTGATACCTCGGCTTGTTTTCGCGTTGCGCGTGTCGATACCGTCCCTCATGGCTATCTGGAGCGTGTGACGGCTTATGCTCTTGCTCATAAGCTCCGCCCGTGCCATCTCAAGAGAGAATATCAGTACATCATGCCCGGAGGCCGCTACCATGTCCGCCACTTGCTGTATGAGGCTTGTCTTGCCGAGGCTGGAGATAGCGCCTACCGTATACAAGCCCTCATAGAGGCCTCCGTCTAATATCGTGTCCAGCGTCTCAAAGCCTGTAGGTATACACTCTGTATCAACGCTCTCCGCTATGCCGTTTATGAATTGCTGGAGGTAGGCGGCGGTATTGGTGGCAAGGTAGGCGGCTCTCTCCTCCTCCTCGGCCTGTTTTTCGATATTCTCCGCTCCGGCTACCGCCTCAGTAAAGCCCTCTCTATCCCTCATAAGCGCCTCATTAGCGTCATGGTATCCCCGGTACGGGTCAAGCCTGTAGAAGGTGAGGCCTCGGCTCTGGAGGCCGTCTGAGAGGTCTTTCTCCGCCTTGTCTACCGTGGCTTGCTTATCCGGCTCCGCCTCCCGGTCTAAGGCTATAATGAGCGGCTGAGCGGGTTTCATGGTATCCAGTAGCTTGAGGAGGAGCGGTACATTATCAAGGCTCCCTAAGCCTACAGCGGCTCCGCCTACCTCCTCAATGCTCATAGCGTCTATTTCGCCCTCAGTGATAAATATAGGCGTGGTAGCCGTCTGGAGCGCCTTGTAGTTGAATATATGAGCGGCTCCCCGGTTGCGGTAGCGGTTGCGGTGGTGTGCCTCCGGGTCTGTATTGCGGAGTACATAGCTCCCCTTGCTGGTAGGTATGACAAGCGCCCTCCATGTAACAAAGTCTCCCGTTATTTGGTCTTTGGTCTTAAAGGCGCTATCAAAGCCTATATGATGCCGCTCCAGTACCTCAGCGCTGAGGCCTCTATGATACTCAGTCTCTCCGAGATGCCGTCTACACTCCGCATAGTAGGCGGTAAAGTCTTTCTCCGGCGCTCCGGCCTTGTGTGTATACACATCTGTATGTGTATCCGCTTTTTGTCCGCTTTTGTCCTGCTTTTGTCCGGTTTTCGGCCTAAAGTCCTCCTCCGGCGTGGAGCGGCGCGGCGCGGCCTCTATGTCAATGTGGTACAGCTCCGCTCCCTTTTTGACTTGCTCCGCAAAGTCTGAGAGGCGGTAGTCTATCCCGATAAGGTCGAATATGTCTAAGGTGGCATGACAGCTCTTGCAATGACATTTACGGGTCTGGTAGTTGTATGCCATAGACGGGTTTCTGTCGTTGTGCTGTGGGCTTAGACATCTAAAGTCTTTGCTCCATTCTTTACCGCTCCGGCTATCCAGCTTTACGCCCATGCCGAGGAGGTACTCCTCAGTACGGTCTATTATCAGCTCCTTAGCCCTCTCCCATGATACCTTACTCACCTGATAAGCTCCTCCTATGGCTGTTTTTTCGCTGTTACCAGCGGCGCAATTTTCAGAAATTTGAGGCTACCCCTTTGAATTTCGCGGAATTTTTCACGCGGTTGCTCAACGGTCTCCAGCCTCAAAGCCTGTAGAGATTGAGGCTCCCCCTCCCCCTGTATCCGGCTCAGCGCGGCTCAGAGTGTACCGGAGGCCGAGGAGAGGAGGCCGCTCTCCACCTGTACGGCGCTCCTCCCGGTCCGGCCTGAGGCTCTAAAAGGCCTCTATCTTAAAAGCGTCCCGGTCTTTCTCAAGGGTCTCTTTATACTGTGCCTCGGCCTCATTGCAAGCGGTATCCGCCTTGACATATTCTAAAAGCGCGCTTACTTTGACTTGAGCATAGTTAAAGTCCTCCTCATCAAACGGAGTATAGTTGCCTTGCTCCGCCTTGAGCTGGAGAGCGTCTGCGATAGCCTCTACCTCTCCCGGAGTGAGGATAAGCTCATATACAAAACCTTTAGACATACCGTGTCCTTTCTATAGTCGTGGGTAGCGTAGTGACTGAGGAGAGGCTCCAGCGGTGGAGGCGCGGCGCGTTCATGGTGTCCGCTCCGGAGATACCCTCGGCCTGTAGGTGAGAGGCCTCGGCTCTGGAGGAGCCATCTCCTACCGGCTCTTATTATAGCGGGTATCGCCGCCTCTGTAAAAGGCGGCGTATACCTTTTTAACTGTGTTAAAGGTATTAGGAGCGAAAAGGCCTCAAAAAGCCCGTATTTTCAAGGGTTTTCAGAGAGGCTATATCCGAGATACCCCCCTCAAATATCCGAGATACCCCCTTTTTATATCCGAGACGCCCCCCTCCTATCGGCTTGTATCTGTATGTGTATACACATAAAAGCCGGACGCCGAGGCGCTGTTATTGCGCTCCGTCTCCGGTCTCCTCGGCCTTTTTCTTAGCGGCGTTTTTGCGGCGGCTGATAGCGGCCTTTATGCGCTTGCTCTTAGCCTCAAGGCGTGGAGTTTGGTCTGGATAGTCCCTCAGCTCATAGTGTACGGAGAGAGCGCTAAACTCTGCATAGCTGAGGAGGCCGAGCTGAGCGCCCTCTATGCGTGTGCCGTCACTGTCATAATACCAGTAGGAGGAGAGTACTCCGGCCTCTACCAGCGCGGCTAAGTCTCTGTCAAAGGGTCTTATGATACGTTCGTATATCTTGCCTACCTGAGCAAGGGTACTATATCGCGGTATCCCTTTAGCGGCGCTGAGGAGCGTCTTTACCGTGGTGGTGTTTTGAGTTGACTTGCCAAAGTTCATGTTATGGAGAGCGCATAGTTTCCAGCCGAGCGGTATACTGTACGGGTGGTAATGCGTGTTTATGGTGAGGAGCGCCATAGGATAAGGCATTATGTAGGCGTTGCTCAGGTACTCCGCCATATCAAAGCTAAACCTAAACTCGGCTACTCCGTTTTTTACCGGGTTGCCCTCCTCCTCCGTGATAGTATGGTCTGTTACTCGGAGGCGGTGGTGCTTCGTTACCTTGACTTTGCGGCGCTTGCCCTCTGGTATCACATACTCTTGCTCATCCCATTCAAGAGAGACGGCGTAGAGCGCCTTTATCGCGTTATTGAGCTGAGAGCGCGCCTCTTTCTTGTCCTTTATCTTACAGGCTTTCATGTAGTCCGAGAGGGTTAGCTTTACCGTGCGGCCTTTCTGGATAGCCTCGGCGGTAACGTCATCCTCATGCGGTAGCTGAGAGGTAACTACCGTTAGGAGGATAATAAGCACTTTGAAGGCCTGAGCGCTTATATCCTGTATAGCCTCCTCATCAATGGTAATGAGTACGCCCTCACTCTGTATTGTGCCGGAGTGGTTGATAGCGTCTATTTGGACATTCTGAGGAGACGTAGAGGAGGCTAAGAGGCCGTGTATCGGCTTGCCCTGTAGGACATTGGAGTATTGAGCCTCGGCCTCATCCTCTTTGTCTATAAGAGGTATAGCCTCGGCCTCAATGATAGCCGAGGAGCGCGGCGCGGCCTTATCAATAAAGACGGCCTCCTCCGGAGATAGGTAGTCTTTGCGGGTCTTAATGCTCATTAGCGCCTCCAGTAGTCCCTACTCAAGGTAGTAAATAG